>Ga0315336_1003412_pt1 | contig 21178 bp, 25 predicted proteins | sample ASW5metaG_FD_204512 | JGI IMG/M metagenome (GOLD analysis project Ga0315336, IMG submission 204512) | Ammonia-oxidizing marine archaeal communities from Monterey Bay, California, United States - ASW #5 | ecosystem: Environmental > Aquatic > Marine > Intertidal zone | place: USA: California... | reverse complement strand
GTGAACACCGATTCCGGAAATTCTTGAAAAGTGTTCATCTTCGACCAGAATGACTGTTCACGTTGAACCAGAATAGGTGTTCACGTTCGTCCGGAATGGGCGTTCATGATGGGCCGGAATATGCAATGGCAAAGCCCCGATCACGGATTCCTGTCACCCGATCGTTTTCTCCCGCTGGCAGAGAGCTCCGGGCTGATCGTGCCCATTGGCAACTGGGTCATCGAGGAAGCCTGCCGGCAAATGAAGGTCTGGTACGATCAGGGGCATCAGTAGTGGAGTGTAGCGGTAAACCTTTCAGCGGTTCAGCTGGAGCATCATAGCCTGGTTGACGTGGTTCGCGAGGCATTGAGAAAGCACTCCCTGGATCCCTCACACCTGGTGCTTGAAATCACCGAAACAACGGCCATGTGCAACGCAGAGACAAGCCTCACCGTATTGAACAAACTATCGGATCTCGGCGTGTCCATTTCCATCGATGACTTTGGCACCGGCTACTCAAGCCTGCTCTACCTCAAACGTTTGCCAGCCAACGAACTGAAAATAGACCGCGGCTTTATTACCGAACTGGCCCAGGATAACGATGATGAAGCAATCATCCAGGCGATCATCGCTCTGGGCAAAACGCTGGATATGAGGATTGTCGCAGAAGGTGTTGAAACAGCCGAACAACAGGCACTGCTGACCCAGCTTGGCTGCAATACCCTGCAAGGGTATCTGTTGGCGAGGCCTGCCCCGCCCGAAGCGTTGCTCGAGAAGATTGCTCACATGACCAAACGTTCGGAATCGGCTCTGGTTACTTAGGTGAGCGAAGCTGCGTGACGACTGTTGGCATCGCTGACAGAAGAATGCTGCTGCCAACTATGTTGAACTATGAAAACGACGGTGCAGATCACGCACCTGTTCGGCAAGACCGGGAACCGGACCTTCAACTGCCACGTTTGGAACGACTTCTCGGATTGGTAACGCTCGTACGGGAGGTGCTGGAACTCCAAGATCGGTAAGCCATACCGCCAATTGCTCGGAGGAGCTCACGTACACGATACGTCCCAGCCCCACCCAGCCATGGGCGGCGGCACACATCGGACAATGCTCACCAGACGTATAGACCGTTGCTTCTGCTCTGGCCTCCGGGGTCATATTCGCCGCAGCCCACCGCGCAATCTCAAACTCCGGATGGCGGGTTCGATCACCTGAGGCAACGTGGTTGTGATCTTCAAAAAGTACCTGCCCGTCCGCTGCTACAAGCACAGAGCCGAATGGCTCGTCACCCAGCTCTAGAGCCTCAGTTGCAAGTTCTATGCACCGACGCAGGTGCTGTATCTCTCCATCGTTCACCATGACGTGCTCCTCGAATCCTGTGGCCAATATCGACGCAGAAATGCGGGTGCCGTCCATCGGCCGCGTACTGATGCGGTTGATTATATTTTGCTGGCTTCGGCTTCAGGCTCACGCCCACCGCGCAACACCAAATATAGCAGCGGGCCGGCAGACACAAATACTGCTGTAAGAACAAAAAACGGGATGAGATAGCCCAACCCTTTTCCGCGACTTTTGCCATCCCGGTACATCCAGACACAGGCCAAAGCAGCGAGAATGTAGAGATCAATAACAACCTGGGCTGTGTCCGGGCTGGACATGAGCTGAACGCCAAAAGCTAAAAGCGACTGCTCTGCTCCGGCCATTACCCAAAAGGTAAAACCCATGAACAGACAGAGAATGATTAGGGGTAAAGTCGATACTCTCATGATCTTCCTTGATTGAAGTTTAAGAAATATAACGCCTTGGCTTTGCGGCGTACCGGAGCACCAGCATAGGTGCGTTCGACAACAGCCCCTGGCTAAGCTGCTTCGAAGTCCAAGCGATGAATACCATCCAGATTGACTGTACCGCGAGCCACCCATAGGTCATACATATCTTGCATCGCCAACCAGCTCTCAGGAGTACGCCCGAGAACCTTGGACAGCCGCAACGACATTTCTGGGCTAATACCACTATCCCCTTTGAGCAGCCGAGACAAAGTAGAAGGTGAAACGCCCAGACTGGAAGCAAGCTGACGAGAACTGATACCGAAAGGCTCCAGGTACACCTCGCGAATGAATTCACCAGGATGAGGCGGATTATGCATAGTCATTAGTGATAATCCTCGTAATCAAGAATGTAGGCGTTGCCGTCCTGGAACTCGAACGTCATGCGCCAATTTCCGTTAACCCTAATCGACCAGCGGCCTTTGTCTTTGCCCTTCAATGGATGAAGCCGAAAACCAGGGATATCCATGTCTTCCATTGAAGTGGCCGTATCCAGAGCAGCCAGCTGCATACGCAGCCTCTTGGCATGGTCGGGTTGTATGCCAGACGTGTGGCCGGTCGAGTAGAACCGCTTCAGTCCTTTGTGACGGAATGATTTAATCATAATAGAATGCCAGCATGTTGCGCACCACGCAACAATAGAGCTTAACGCCAGCAATAAACGGCGCCCTGACAAGGGCGTCCGGTGGAGGCAAAAGGCCGGAACGAATTTAATTGCCTTGTTAGAGCTCTCGGATACTTTTACGGCCCACAATCCAGCCACCTGAACTAACCGCAAGCGAAAAGTAAGCGATCATCAAGGTCAGAACAGCATCCCTCGAGACAACCCCAGTTACTACTGCTGGTACCAGGGCCAAGGCCGAGAGACTCGGATAGTTAAGCCTTTTGAACCGCAACAGAACCAAACATGCAGGCAAACCGAAAATTAGCGCAGAAACATAAGCGATGAACACTCCCCAGAAACCAACAAAGAGGGTCGATAAGAACACATCGGTCAGGCTGCCATAGTCGATGCCGATAAGCGCCGCGCCAAGCGGAAGCAATAAAACCGCGGGAAAAACGGCCAACGGCCCAAGCAATGCGCCCTTCACGATCCCAATTTGAGGTTCTGAGAATGTTTTCATATCGCTCTAACGCCGAGGTAAGCCGCCGGAACGAAGCGCAGCGTAGTGCCGGTCGGCTTCACCCACTGGTTAGAAGCTGGTTTGACTCCCAGTCTCATGATTGATCTTCTATCTCTACAATATCGAATCCAAAAAAACCTTTCCTCACCACGCCCTTTAAGGCATCCCCCGCCCGTGGCTTTGATTCCTTATCGAATCCCGTAAAGGTGAATGAGACGTTTCCATCAGTAAGCACGACGTATTCAATCAAATCGTATCGTATTGCCCTCTCACCCGAACCTTTGACGATAAAATCCTTTTTCTGATCGTGCGATGAGGCCAATTGGTAGTTGAGCAAGGCAATGCCTGTGGTTGACAGGAACACCAAAACGAAAGCCGCTATAGGCCAATTGAAAGCAACCTTTCTTTTACTGAAGACCACTTTGAGCCCTGTTGCTAACAGCAAACCGAGAGTTATGCTCGCTATCGACAAAACCCCATGATCAAGAGTAGTGCTGAATACCGTTCGGATCAGCTGAATCGAGGCTACTATCCAGCCTACTACGATTATCGATATCAGGATTCTTCTCGTCATAGGCTTCTAATCGGGATAGGGAGGCACCTCACGGTGCCCCTCCTCCCACATCACCGGGCATACGGATCACGTACCACGGCGATTCAGTGACTTGATTCAACCCGTTACCGCACTGCCAATTCCGGCAGTCCATAGCTCCGGAACAATCGGGCCGGTAAGGCGTGCCGCAGGGCCGGCGAATGACTCAGCCGCCACGGTCCATGGGCCGATTTGGCGGTGTTCCAGGCCAGCTCGACCGAGACACCCCTCTTTCTCAGCTCACGATACCCTTTTCGGTCCCATTGCTTCCACACGTAACTTCTCATTCTCCGCCGTATCCACTTGTCCAGGTCCCGCAGCGGGCTCAGTACTTCGGCTGCGTCGAAGTACGCTTTCCAACCAAGCAGGGTCTCTTTCAGATCTGTGATCACCTGGGCCAGTGAGTGGCCCCGTGTTCGGCGGCTCAGTGTCCGGATCTGGGCTTTCAGCTTGCTGATGGCTTTGTCAGCCACCTTCAAGCGTTGCCCTTTCCGGCTGAGGGTGAAGCCCAGGAAACTTCGCTTCCAGGGCCGGTCTACCGCGCTCTTTCGTGTATTCACTGTGAGCCTCAGCGAGTCCTCGATAAAGCGCGTCAGACTCACCATTACCCGCTCACCAGCTCGGCGACTGCTAACATGGATCTGACAGTCGTCCGCGTAGCGGGCAAATTTCAGGTTGCGCCGTTCCAGCTCCCAGTCCAGTTCGTCCAGCACCACATTGGCCAACACCGGAGACAGTGGCCCGCCTTGCGGCACGCCTTCTCGTGTCGGGGCTTTGTGGTGCTCGATCTGGACCCCTGCCTTCAGATACCGGTTGATCAGCCTGAGCAGCGGCTTGTCCGGCGTGTGCCGTTTCAACCGTGTCATCAGGCGATCATGGTTCACCCGGTCAAAGAAGGCCTCCAGGTCCAGATCCACCACCCAGTCACGGCCTTCCCGGGCACAGTGTTGTCCGTATCGGACCCCTTGATGAGCAGAGCGTCCCGGTCGGAAGCCATAGCTGTGTGGGTGGAAGCGCGGTTCCCAGTCTTGCTGGATAACCTGGGCAATCGCTTGTTGGATGAAGCGATCCAGCACTGTCGGTATGCCCAATGGGCGGGAACCGCCATTGGCTTTGGGAATGGTGACCCGCCGTACCGGCTTTGGTCGGTAGGTCTGCTGGAGCAGTTGTTGCCGGATCTCTGGCCAGTGTTGGCGTAGATAATCCGGCAGTTCATCCACGGTCATGCCGTCGATGCCCGGCGCTCCCTTGTTACGTCGAACCTGTTTCAGGGCGCGATTGAGGTTGTCCCTGCTCAATACACGCGCCATCCACGGTGAGGGTTGATCGGAGTGCGAGTCTTCCCGATTTCCGGAAACAGGTTCATCCCCTGGCTTTACCAGGGGCAGCGCAAGCTGCTTTGCGGATGCCATCCCGTTTCCCTGCACGGAACCTCGACTCCTGTCTCTGTTCGGGCCTTCGGTTCACGGGCGAACCTACTATGCCCTCGGCTGATTTCTGCCACGCGATCAGAGGCGATCGCTCGTCTCTCAGTGGGTCCGTCCACACGCAGCAGACCTCCCGGGGTAAGGCACAGAGCTTTCACGGCGTGAACGCCCGATTTATAAAGCACATCCCGGTCGCAGAAGGAGGGCTTCGCGGTCACGTGCCCGCTCGCCCCGGATGTACCACACCTCGTATCGGGTTCCTGTTCGTCGCCCCGCCGCTTTGGATTGGGCTTCCTCCAGACCCCACCTCGCGATGACGCCCTTGCCCTTCTCCTAGCCTTCGGCTCTGCGAACACCTGGCAGGAGGACTTTCACCTCCCTAGTTCTGTGCCATGCCCGGCACACACGCCAGCAATAAACGGCGCCCTGACAAGGGCGTCCGGTGGAGGCCGTAGGCCGGAACGAATTTAATTGCCTTGTTAGCTGTGGGTAACGAGAAAGACCATACCCTGGCTGACAATTTGACGGCATGCTCCGCTGCCCTGGCACCGCCGTACGCCGATGCATTGTGATTGAAAACTCCGCCGTCGATGCGGTGAACGAACCTGAACTTCAGAGTAGCAGGCAAGCAAGGAATCGGGCTTCGGCGGACGGCCCCGCAACGCAAACACCTACCTTTATACCAACACCATAATCCGCTGAGCTACCAGCAAGACGACGAACTTTGACGGCCTTGGCAGAACGCCGTTGATTCGGGTTTTACTGCCAGATTTCGGCCAAGGCCCGATGGCACCAAACCACCCCAAAAGACCCAAGGCACTACCAGCTAACGCCAGCAATAAACGGCGCCCTGACAAGGGCGTCCGGTGGAGGCCGAAGGCCGGAACGAATTTAATTGCATTGTTAGCTGATGAAGACTCTCGGCTATGGATCCGCTTTTCTTAGCACTCCATCTGAAACTAGTTTTTTCACGCTCTCACTCGTAGCCGACTCTATTAAATCATCCCACCCCGCGTAGGCATTCCCGCGTGATTGCCCCGTCGCATACCATGCGACTCGACCATCCACAATTGCTATTAACGAAACCTCATATTTGGCCCAAGGCTTGTTTAAAGTGTAGCCACCATAGGTGTAAGTTGTGCTTGAACCGGAAATCATGTTGCCGGTAACGGTAGCATTGCTTTGCGTCTCATAGCTTGGAGGAACATAGCTAGATGACGTTCCGCTGTCACTGGGCTGCAAAATTAAAACCGCGTCAATTTCCTGCTCCTTCACTCGAGCATCTATTTGTTCTGCGGACTGGGACTCACCAACAAAAAATACCTCAGAAGATTTTATGCACTCACTATTTGTCAAACGACCCAAGTTCGAGCAAAACTCGCTCTCTGCGACTTCACGATGATTTAGGTTTTGAAACTTTCCGAACACCAGTACCTTATCGAATGCACGGCCCTCAAGCTCTGGATTTGCTCTAGATGTCATCTCTGTGCTTGCACAAGCTGATACCAACACAATGAGAACGACAGGACCTGCAAGGCGCAGAATTTTTTGGAAATATTTCATATATCCTCCAGCGGACTTTTACTCTGCCCAAGATTAAGCCCCAGTGACGAGGACTATTTTTTATCTGTTAACATTTGTTTAGCAATCATGCCAGACCTAGATCCTTGAGCGTAAGGTCTGCGTTTGCTTTTGCACGAAAAGTGTCCACTGATACCCAATCGCCCTTTGCACTATCAAAGTATTTCCAGAAATCCCAACCGTTAGTGCTTGCCGCATTACCAACAGCACCAACGGATTCTTTGGCTGCAATCCCTGCAGACGAAAGGTTGTCATATAGCTCACCCTGAAACTTGATGCCTTCAGGGATTACTTCAGCAAAAAGTTCGTGCTTCTTTTGGCCTCGCAGCCCATATATCGCTCGAAGCTTTCCCAACGGTATCCTAGAGCCGCGCGGCATAACAAAAAAACGGATTGGGGCGTCCGGCCGCTCGCCATGATTACCAGCATTCTTTGTTGCGGTTTCAGTAGCTTTGCCGGTTTGAGCATCCTGAAAATCTAACAGGCGAGTTATGACGGAATCTGGGGTATCTACAAGCGGCTTAGCCAAGGCCTGGAGGCGATCAAACACTTTTTGGCTGATTTCAATCTGGATAGACTGGCTCATGACAAGACTCCAAAGTAACTATGGAGAAACTATAGTTACTCCATAGTTACTTTGCAAGCTTTGTGTGCACTGCTAACGCCAGGCTTTGCGGCGGTTTTGGAGGAGCAAAGCGACGGAAAAACCGTCCGACAACAGCCCCTTGTTAGCTGATGAACTGAGCCATGGCACGGTTTTGAGCTCCTGCTCCAGCCTCAAGACCCGCTTTGACACCAGCCCGGTTCTTTTCTGGTTGGTTCTGACTTGCTTTCAGCTTACCTATCAGAGTTTCAATTTCGATCTCTACACCGACGATCGCCTGTACCAAGCGTTCGGTGAAATCCGTTGGCGCATCATCAACGGACCAGGGATTGCCCATGTCCGACTCATGTTGATCTGTAAGTCGATGGAGATGATGTTTCAGCCAGGTCGAATCCTCAATAACGCGAGCAGTCCCTTCTGCATGGACAGCCAAATAGTTCCATGTTGGAACGACCCGACCTGTTTCTGCCTTGGTCTCATACCATGAGGGTGACACGTAGGCATCAGGCCCCTGAAAAACTGCAAGAATCCGAGCGCCATCACGCAGACGCTGCCAGACAGGATTGCTTCGAGCCAGATGACACTGAAGCTGCCCAAGGGAGCCATCTTTTCCAGAAATCAGATGAAAGGGGACATGGTTGGCCTCAATTCCACCCTCATCCGCGACTACCAGCAGACCAAACCCGTAGTCCCGAATATATTGCTGTAGCTTGCTTATGTCGTCTTCCTTGAAGTGGCTAGGTACATACATTCCTTGAGACTCCTTGGTACAGGTCTTGCCCAGCTAACGCCGATGATAAGCGGTGGCCCGACAGGGGCATCCGGTGGAGGCCGCAGGCCGGAACGAACTTAATTGCCTTGTTAAAGCGAGGCCACCCCATTGTGAATTTCTGACACTCAAGTTCGAATACCCACACCCAACAGCTTGTACAAACCTGAAGCATTGCGCTAGGAACCAGAGCTCCATTTACGCGACTTTACTAGCTGATGCGCCGGATTACCCCGCAACCGAGACACTTAATTATGACAAAGCACTCCGCTCGGCTAAGCAGCCAAACCCGATAACAAACTGACCGATTTTCACCAAACCCAGCAATAAAACCTACCGAAGCCACAGCCTTTAACGCTTAGCGCACCGGTGACTTTGACGTAGCGAAGCGGAGACAAAGGCATCCGAGTGCCGCGCCTGGTTATGTTTGATATTCGATTTCTACGGCCGACTCGTCTCCACAATGAATGAAGAGTTCCCCTTTCGCTGAATTTGAAGATGAAAACTGAAACCAACCACGGCCAGACTTTTCACGACCATCATCATTTCCAGACCAAGAAAACTCGACTCGCCCTCCATCATCTGGAATGCGGTAGTCGATTTGGCCCTCAACTGCTCCGAATACAAAAAAGCCGAGGCCATCTTCATCGAACTGGAAGTATCCGGGCTCGATAAGATCAACAAAGTCTTGATCCCACATTTCCATCCACTTAATTCGCCAGCGTCCAACGACTTTACTCAAACTACCTCCTTAAAACATAACGCTGAGCACAGCGGCGACCTTGGAATGGCGACGAAGGAGCCATGGAAAGGGCGTCCGGCGGCCATCGGCCGCGTACTGCTGCGACTTGTTAAGGGCCTGTTCACCCTTGGTTTTTATTGGGCACCCAATGCTGAATGCCAACTCCCGATACTGTGTGCCATCTTGACCCATTGCGCCAGGAACCAGGCCACCGAATGAGCGGAAATTACCCGACGATTACGCCGGATTGCCCCGCGACCTGAACTCCAAATTACGCGCCGAAGCCGTTGCCAAACTTAGGGCTGCTTTCTGCCTGCCGGCAACCTGCCAAGCGGCGGTAAAACACCAAACCAAAGAACACCGGAGCAAGGCCTTTAACGCCCGCCATAAACGGCGCGAGGAACGAGCGTCCGGCGACCGCAGGGAGCGAATTTAATGGCCTTGTTATGCGTTGACAGCATCTATTCTGACTTTGGTTCTGGTGTAGTTGATTGGCGGATACTCACCGTGATTCTGAAAGTACCACCACAAGAATTGCCCTTCAGCACCAAGTAAGGTGTCGCCAAATTTCCGGTAATCACAAAAAGCTATCTCAATCGGCCCGTAATTTTTTATTATCATGCCAAATTTCAGCTTGTTCGCTCTCGACGTGGCATGCAGGTTTGCATGGCGAAAGTATCTAGTTTTGAAGCTGCTTTTTGTTTGGCCTATATAGAGAATCCTACTTTCTCCATTGAGACGAGGCACTGGTTTTGAAGACAAGAAAAAATAGATTATGTTTTTTTCCTGTGCAGCAGCTTGTGAGCCATAGACATTTTCAAAGGCGGTCTTTGAAAGCTCGTTAATTTGACCCGGTAGACGATCAAAACCGTACACCAGAGATGGCAGCTCATGCTTTGTAATCAAACCTACTACTCCGCACCAAGATGGGTTGAGCCGTCAGGCAACCATTCTATATTTAAGCCACCATCACCAAAACGCACAACACCTTCCCTTTTCGGTAGTTCATTACATTGGGCTCGATACTCAATAAAGTTATCAAGCAATTCGATCAGGTGCACTTTGAATCCTGACTCAGTAGCCTGCTCAAAAATATCGTCTTCAACCGTCCAACGAGTACCGCTCAAGCGAGCCTCATTATCTTCCGCACAGAAAACCACTTCGCCATTTGCTTTCACAACCTCAGGGTATTGCTTGGCAAGCATAGCAAGGCGAGTAGCTTCGAAGTCTTGATCAAAATTTGGCATATTTTTTCCTTTGGCTCGTTATTCTTTCAGCTTGCGCCATCTGGGCGACAGGTTGCGTCGTAGAGCCGCATAACGCCTGCATAAACGGCGGCTTTTACGCAGCGAAGCGGAGAAAAAGCCGTCCGGTGGAGGGCCTTCAGGCCCGGAACGTATTTGATGCACTGGTTAGCTGGGGGTAACGATGAAGACCAATCCCTGGCTAACAACTCGACGGCATGCTCCGCTGCCCTGGCACCAACACCTGCCGATGCTCTGTAATTTGAAACCACCACCAATGATGCGGTGAATGAACCTGAACTTCAGAGTAGCAGAGCCAGACAGAATTTTTGGCGGACTGCCCCGCAAGGCGAACACCTACCTTAATACCAACGCAAAAACTCTGACTGAACTACCAGCAAGACCGCGAGCTTTGACGGCCTTGGCTAATCCGCCGGATCTCCGGTTTTGCTACCAGCTTTCGGCCAAGGCCCGATGGCACACAACCACCCAAAACGACCAAGGGCCACGCCAGCTAACGCCAAAAATAAGCGGCGACCCGACAGGGGCGTCCGGTGGACGGCCGCCAGGCCGGGAACGAACTTGATTGATTTGTTAAATGTCGTCACGCCATTCGCTATGCTGACACACCCTATCGTACTCAAGCCATGGCACGTCGTGCGACACCCAAATGTGGGCCTCAGGCTTCAAACCGGGATCATCGTCCAGAGTGGCTGCCCGAACAATTACGTGTGGCTGTGCAGGCCTCTCGGCTACCAAATGAGAACCACAGCGTTTGCAGAAGTGGCGCAATTTGCCAGGAGATGATTCGAACGTAGAAATAGAGTTTATGCCGCTGAGCCAGCGGAAATTCTCGCGCTTTACTCCCGCAGTGGAGGCAAATGGGGCCGCATGGGCTTTACGACAAGTTTTGCAATGGCAATGCACAATGGGCATATCCACAGAGTCTATTTCGTAACTTATCTCGCCACACAAACAGCTTCCCTTCAGCCCCATGGGACATCTCCTTCTGTACATTTAACGCCTGCATAAACGGCGGCTTTTACGCAGCGAAGCGGAGAAAAAGCCGTCCGGTGGAGGGCCTTCAGGCCCGGAACGTATTTGATGCACTGGTTAGCTGGGGGTAACGATGAAGACCAATCCCTGGCTAACAACTCGACGGCATGCTCCGCTGCCCTGGCACCAACACCTGCCGATGCTCTGTAATTTGAAACCACCACCAATGATGCGGTGAATGAACCTGAACTTCAGAGTAGCAGAGCCAGACAGAATTTTTGGCGGACTGCCCCGCAAGGCGAACACCTACCTTAATACCAACGCAAAAACTCTGACTGAACTACCAGCAAGACCGCGAGCTTTGACGGCCTTGGCTAATCCGCCGGATCTCCGGTTTTGCTACCAGCTTTCGGCCAAGGCCCGATGGCACACAACCACCCAAAACGACCAAGGGCCACGCCAGCTAACGCCGGGCGGCAGGGGCGCGACGTCAGGAGCGTCCCCTGACCGCCTTTGTTAAGTTTTACCATTCCATCGCGTGATCAATACAAAACACTATCCCATTTAAAGCATTTTTCTCACAACCAGACTGAATGCAGCGTTCCGCTGATAAACCGCCGTAGAACTGAGTCAATAAATCTTTTCGATATGGAATGTCATCGAACGCAGCGAATGCAGATTTTGATTGAACCTTTACTGCCAAAGGCCCACGAGAGTGAATATCGATAATCCATAGCTGCTGGCAGCTAGGACACCTGAAAAGCCCATAATCGCCACTCTCTTCAAGCTTGATGAGAACTTCTATGAATTGCGGAAGCTCCTCATCCGGATGAAGCTCAAAGTGCTGTTTTCTTGATGCGCAGATACAGGTCATAGTTTGTAAACTTAACGCTGAGTGCAGGGGCGCGCGCAAGCGCGTCCGCTGGCACGACTGGTTAGCTGGGGGCAACTGGAGGCATAGCCGCTGGCAACCAACATGACGGCCTACTCCGTTGCCCTGGCACCAACCACCTGCTGATGCACCGTGATGAAAACCACCGCCAATGATGCGGCGAATGAACCTGAACTTTAGAGTAGCAGGGCTGAACCCGGTTTTCGGCGAACGGCCCCGCAAGGCAAGTACCGATTTCTATACCAGCGCCAACAACTGATTGGGCTGCTAGCAAGACGCGAATGCTGACGGCCTTGGCGAACACCCGACATTACCGGTTTTGCTACCTGCTTACGGCCAAGGCCATTGGCACAGAGTCGCTAAAAAAGAAGCAAGGCCTTACCAGCTAACGCCCGCAGCATGCGCGGCTTTGGAATGGAGGCGAAGCCGCAATGGAAAAGCCGTCGCCGTGCCTGCGATGGTTATGTGGTCGTCTCGCCATTGACCTGAATTCCGATCCAGATTTTGGGTTGCCGTCACTCACTCTTGCCAGACCTCCCCAATTTACCGTACACCAAGCCTAGGTACACCGCTGGCCAGACGAAGGGGCCGAAAATGTATGCCCTCAAGATAAGCCAATAGCCGGTCTTTTCCTTTACCCAGTCGCCAAACAAAGCAAAGAACGCCGCTATAGCGACAAAACTTACGACGCACATCAGGAAAGCTTTTACGATCGGATGGATAGCCTTAGTTCGCATCAACGATGCCTATACACATAACGCCTGCATAAACGGCGGCTTTTACGTAGCAAAGCGGAGAAAAAGCCGTCCGGTGGAGGCCCATCGGGCCGGAACGAATTTAATGCAATTGTTAGGTTTTAAGACCCACGCTCAGCCTCGGCTTTTATCGCGGCGGTGCTTTTGATAAAGCCTGCAACATAGGCCTGACCCACAATACTCCAAGCCACACGAGCACCAATACCGGTAAAGTATTCACCGTGGAGCAAGCGGGTTCTCGTTGGCCCCAACTTCTCTAGACGATGGTAGTGGTTTCCGCGAACAAGGCCGCGCAATCCCCGAGGATAACCCTGCCACTCAAGGTATGTGCCGTTTTCAACCCGAGTTAATTCTATCGGCATGGTGGTCAACTTTTCCCCCCTGAGGGGGAAACGGATAATGCCTTGTGTCCCCGGCTTTAATGCACCATCAATCTGGATTTGCCGTATACCTGGGCTCCATTTCGAGTAACCCGGAAAATCAGTGATGACATGCCAAACAGCATCAATGCCTGCCTCAACGATGCATTCCTCGACAGTTTGATACTTAGAACCTTCCATAGTGAAACCTAACGCTGAGCGCAGCGGTGGCCTTTACATAGCGAAGCGGCGTAAAGGCCATCCGACTGACGCGCCTGGTTATGCAAATTTAGTCCCGTAACTCTGCAATAACTTTCCACTGCTTTCTTCCTGGAAGCAAACACTCCCAAAACCTCCAGCCGTTGACAGGATTCCCTGTTATTGCAACGGCAGCAGACGAGGGAGAAGTGAACCGCTTGCCCTGAACTACAAGGGCACCTTCGGCTACAACTCCAGAATACAGCTGCCCCTTATAGGTTGCGCGAAATTCGGTCCCATGGGGAAAGGTAACCCCCTTACATACCCATGGATTTCCGCCTGTGGTTTCGTCACCTGCTGTAGGTTTAGATGCTGGATCGTCAAGCCCAAGGAGCGACCGAATCACGTCATTTTCGGTCATCGATTCGGACTTACGGCGAACTGTGAGCTCTTTGAAAACTTCAAAATCAACTTCGATAGCTGCCATGACTAGGCACTCCTGTTTAGTTATTACAGGAGTAATAGTAGCGTTTATAGCATTTATAGCAAGAACTTTTTGAGTCTATAGCGGAACCTTTTTATGCATAACAGCTAATTCAACGACAAATGACATCTACCAAAAACGCGCCTATTTCATACACCCTAGATGTCACTGACCATAATTTTCTTTTATTTTCAATAAATTAAAATATTCAACAACTGACCAGTCTGAAAAATAAGCGTCAATTGTCAAGTTTCACCCAGTACACCTGTTCGCTTATCTGAAATAGATCCTCAACGACTATTCCATATCTTTCATAGAGTTGTCAGCTCATTGGTACGAAATTTACGAAGTTTTGCGACAATTGTCGTATATCTCCGTTTTTCACCGTGAAATAACCCAAAAGCAGGCCTAAAATGCTGTATAAATAAACAGCATGGAGGCTGAGCCGATGATTTTGGATGTCCCACCAAAGTTGCCAGACAACCCTACCCGCTTTATGGATCAGCTGCGCACACTGATTCGTAGCCGAAATATGGCCTACAAGACTGAACAGACGTACTGCCACTGGATCAAGCGCTTCATCCGTTTTCATGGTATGCAGCATCCTTCCGCTTGTTCGGCAAAAGAGGTGGAACAATTTCTATCGCACCTTGCGGTGCAGCGTAACAACAGTGTCAGTACCCAGCGGACTGCGCTGAATGCCCTCGTGTTTCTGTTCCGCGAGTTTCTGGAGCAGCCCCTGGATGAACTATCGTTTGAAATGGCACGAAAACCCAGACGCTTACCCACCGTTTTTACCCATGATGAAGCCAAAGCCGTTATCAACGGCCTGGAAGGCGCTCCTCAGTTGGTTGCGCGCCTGATGTATGGCTCCGGCCTGCGAATCAACGAAGCCTTAAGACTTAGAGTAAAAGATGTGGATTTCGGGATGCAGCAAATCATCGTGCGCAGTGGAAAAGGCAATAAGGACAGAACAACCTTGCTCCCGGACTCATTGGCAGAGCCATTAACCCTGCAAATTGACGCTTGCCTGGTTCAGCACAAGAAAGACCTGGCCGGCGGTCATGGCGAAGTCTATATGCCCTTTTCTCTGAATCAAAAATACCCCAGCGGAGGCAAAGAACCTGCCTGGCAATATCTGTTTCCAGCCGCCAAGTTATCCATGGATCCGCGTAGCGGCGTCTTACGCCGGCACCATCTTCTGGATCGCGGTGTTCAACGGGCCATCGGTTTAGCTATTCGTGAGGCGGGAGTATACAAGCAGGCAAACAGCCACGCGTTTCGCCATAGCTTTGCCACTCGCCTACTGGAAAACGGATACGATATTCGCACTATTCAGAAGCTGCTGGGTCACGCCGACGTGCGCACCACTGAAATCTACACACATGTGGTTCGTAAAGGAGGCTTTGGAGTTCGCAGCCCGATAGACGACGCTTTCTAACTTTCCCAGCGGCTTTCCGGAATGCGCTGTACGTGGATATGCCCGATCAGGCGAATGGTGGGGCGAATCAGGAATTGGAAACTGCCAATAATGAACAGCCAGATGGCCGCCTTCTCGTGTTCGGGAAACAGAAACAGGACGCTGCCCACCAGAAACCAGATGGCGATCAGGAAATCATTAATGATGCTGAGCACTTCGTAACGGCGCCGTATAACCAGTTCTTCATGGCCTAACCGAAGGGTTAGTGGGTTATCTGTACGGTCTTCAGCCATTACACATCCTGTTTCCGGTGGGTTTGGTGAATTATTGCATGTCTTTGTAGGCTGCGTCGGTGCGCGCCGCCATGATGTAATCGTTTTTGTGCAAGCCACCGATTTTATGAGTCCACCATCGTACGGTCACTTTACCGTATTCCAGAAGGATGGCGGGGTGGTGCCCTTCCTCTTCGGCCAGGTCTCCCACTTTGTTGGTAAACGCTTGGGCCTGGGCAAAATTCTTGAGCTTGAACACTCGCTGTAACTGCTCTTCCCCGTCCAGCTCAATCTCCTGCCAGTCGGGTACGTCTTTCCCCAGGGCTTGCTTCTGGTCAGCAGTGACTTTGGGTGCATCTGCGCTGCAGGCTTCGCAGCTTTCTTTCGTCAGTTCACTCATTTCAACCTCCATGGTTGATGGCTGTACTACAAGCGTGGGTTCGTTCCGCCACATTATCAACCCACTGCTTGAAATCCTGTCTTTTTCAGAATACTGTATATTTAAACAGTATATTGAGAACTTTCCATGAGCGAGATTCTGAACACGCTGATGCAAGACGCCCGTGTATGGCAGGGTCAGCAGCATATCCGTACCAGCCGGCCATCGGAGCCAACCGGTTACCAGGTGCTGGACAACCAGCTCGGTGGTGTTGGCTGGCCTCGTGGGGCGTTGAGTGAATGTCTGCTGGATGAGCCCGGCATCGGTGAGTTGCACTTGCTACTGCCTCTGATGCAACGGCTTTCTCAGGCGGGTAAAACCGTATTCTGGCTGAACCCGCCCCATACACCCTACGCCCCTGCCCTGGCCCGTGAAGGGGTCAATCTGGACCAGGTCATACTGATCAATACTGAAGACGAAGGCGACTTCCTGTGGACACTGGAAAACTGTCTGCGTTCACCGGTCACCGGCCTGGTGATGGCCTGGCCCGGAAAACTGGCCGCCCGTGACATACGGCGCTTACAACTGGCCGCGGAGGCCGGCAGCAATGTGTGCGTGCTGTTCCGCGAACGGCGCCATGCCGAACAGAACTCCCCGGCGTCGCTACGCCTGGATCTGACGGCAGGAAGCCAACAGGCGCTCAAGGTCAATGTTCTGAAACGTCGCGGCAGCTGGCCCGGCCAATGTTGCTCAGTAGCCATGGAGCACCGGGCGGATCTGGCCTTCCGGGAAGCGCCCCGGGTGGTCCAAGGCCCCTGGGCCGGCAAGACCGGGTAAGGCGTATCATGCTCTGGCTGTACCTGCACTTTCCTCACCTGTTGCTCGACCATATTCGCCGCTCCCGCGAAAACCAGGGAGCGCTGGCTGTTGTGGAAGGCTCCGGCCAGAAGATTATCCAGGCCTGCCCGGAAGCCTATGCCCAGGGAGTACGCGCTGGCATGCGTCTGAAAACCGCCATCAGCCTGGTACCGGAACTGGGTATGCTCAGGGCGGACCACCAACAGGAAGCCCGGATACTGGAAGACCAGGCGCGCTGGCTATACCGGTACGCGGCTCACATCGTATTGGTACCCCCGAATGGCCTGTTGGCGGAAGTGGGCAGCCTGCAGCGGCTTTATGGTGGACTGGCCGCCGTCTGGCAGACTGTGGAACAGGGGCTGGATGAACGCCAGCTTAACGCCTGGATAGCCATCGGCCACACACCACTGGCCGCCCGGCTGATTGCCCATGCCGGCAAGGGTGAATGCACGGCAGACAAAGGCCATATCCTGCGCACATTGGGGCAGATGTCCCTGCTGACTGCAGAGTTCGATGACAAAACCTGTACCCGCCTGCAACGACTCGGCCTGAACACCCTGGATGAGGTCTTCGCACTGCCTGCCGCTGAACTGGCCCGCCGTCTGTCGCCGGAAACCCTCGCGTATGTGCAGAAAATCCAGGGTAACCGCGCGGACCCACAAACACCCTGGCAACCGCCCCACACCTTTCGTCAGCAGGCGGATTTTGTACAGGAGATTGAGCAGTCCCAGGGCCTGCTGTTCCCTCTGCAGCGCATTCTGTCAGAGCTGGAAGAAGACCTGTGCTGGCGACAGCAGGATACTGACAGCCTGCTGCTGGTCCTGCGGCACCGGCATCAAGAGCCTACCCGCATTCGGGTTCGCACCTCCGGCCCCGAGCATCGGGCCGAAGCATTTCTGAATCTTATCCGCCTACGGTTTGAGCAGCACCCGTTAAGGGCTCCGGTGATCTCATTAGTGCTGTCGGTTAAACGCTTCCTGGGGCGGGAAGCGGCCTCTGGCCAGGACCTCCTGGGTGAAACGCAGGATCTGAACGAAGCCTGGCATACCCTGATCAGCCGCCTGCAGGCACGGCTTGGCGGACATTCATTACGGCAGTTATCGCCGCAAGCAGATCACCGGCCCGAACGGGCCTGGTCGGCCTCCGAGGTGCAGCAAAAAAATCATACCCGCCTTCCTTCTCCCGACCCGTTACCCCGTCGTCCTTTATGGTTACTCAAAGGGCCACAACCGCTGGCCGAAGCTCCGACCATGTGGTTTTCGGGCCCGGAACGGATCAGTGGGGGCTGGTGGGACGGCCAGCGGGTTCACCGGGATTATTACATTGCCGAACTGTCCAACGGCCAGCTTGCCTGGGTGTTCCGGGATGTGCGGGATGGCTGGTTTGTGCATGGCTGGTTTGGCTGATGAGCGACTTCAGCTATGCCGAACTCTTCTGCTTCAGCAATTTCACCTTCCTGACCGGGGCTTCACACCCCCATGAACTGGCCGAGCAAGCACTGGAGCTGGGCTACTCTGCACTGGCCATCACAGATGCCTGCTCAGTGGCTGGCATTCCTCGGGCCTGGGCTGCACTGAAAGACAGCCCGGTAAAGCTGATCACCGGCAGCTGGTTTGAACTTGAGGACGCTCCGCCCGGAGCGGTTACTCCCCGCTTCATCCTGCTGGCCCGCACCCGCAAGGGTTATGGTCAGCTTTGCCAGTTGATCACCACTGGTCGCCGGCAAGCGGAGAAAGGCCAGTACCGGTTGTTCTTCCGGGATATCGAAACCCATTCACTGGACGATTGTGTGTGCCTGTGGCTGCCACCCTCACCCACGGTTGCGGATGCAGACCAGGCCCTGGCCTGTGGTGAATGGCTTCAGCGCCTGTTCGAGCCGAATCTCTGGATAGCCGCAGCCCGCACTCTTGAATCCGGGGAGGAGCAGCAACTGGCACGGGTACGCTGGCTGTCAGGCCACCTGCGTTGTCCGATAGCCGCCACCGGAGAGGTGCACATGCACAGCCGCGAGCGGCAACCGTTGCAGGATGTGCTCACGGCCCTGCGCAACCACACCAACCTGGAGAACGCCGGCCATTGCCTGTTCCAGAACGGGGAGCGCTACCTTCGACCATTACCGGTTCTTGATCGCCTGTTTCCGGAAGCCTGGCTCAGGGAAACCCTGGTGATTGCAGAGCAATGTACTTTCGAACCGGGTAGCTTGCGGTACGAATACCCACCGGACCTGGTGCCGGGCGGAACATCACCGGCGGCCTACCTGAAACAACTGACCCAAGACGGTGAACGCCGGCGATACCCAAACGGCACGCCATCGAACGTTCAGAGGCTGATACGCAAGGAACTGAGCCTGATATCAGAGATGAAGTACGAGCACTACTTCCTCACTATCCAGGACATAGTCGCCTTCGCCCGCAGCAAAGGCATTCTGTGCCAGGGCCGCGGGTCGGCTGCCAACTCTGCCGTGTGTTACTGCCTTGGCATCACCGAGGTCAACCCGGCTCACGTGGAGTTGCTGTTCGAACGCTTCATCTCCAAGGATCGCGGAGAGCCACCCGATATTGATGTGGATTTCGAGCATGAACGGCGGGAAGAGGTTATCCAGTACATCTACCGGCGCTACAGCCGGGAACGCGCAGCCCTGGCCGCCACGGTGATCCGCTACCGGCCACGCAGTGCCATCCGGGATGTGGGCAAGGCCCTGGGCTTTGATCCCGCCATGGTGGAACAGCTTTTGGAAGGCATCGATTGGCGGGACAAGGCCAGCAACTGGCGCCAGCAGATTCTCGACAAACACCTCACCCGCAACCCGAAAGTGGCCGACCAATTCTTTACCCTGGTGAATACCCTGTTGGGCTTCCCCCGCCACCTGTCCCAGCATGTCGGTGGTTTTGTCATCAGTGCCGGACCATTGGCCGAATTGGTACCAGTGGAGAACGCGGCCATGGCGGACCGTACCGTCATACAGTGGGACAAGGACGATCTGGAAAGCCTGGGCCTGATGAAAGTGGACGTGCTTGCCCTGGGCATGCTCACGGCCATCCGCAAGGCCTTGGACCTGATCAGTGAGGAAAAGGGTGCCCCTTTTTCCATGCAGGATATTCCGCAGGAAGATCCTGCCACCTATGCCATGTTGCAAAAAGGCGACAGCATCGGCGTCTTCCAGGTGGAATCCCGCGCGCAGATCAATATGCTGCCGCGCCTGAAACCGGAAACCTATTACGACCTGGTGATCGAGGTGGCCATTGTTCGCCCCGGCCCTATCCAGGGTGACATGGTTCACCCCTATCTGCGTCGCAAGCATGGCCTGGAGCCGGTGGACTATCCCAACGACGCTGTACGGAACGTTCTGGAGCGCACCCTGGGTGTGCCTATCTTCCAGGAGCAGGTGATCAAGCTGGCCATGGTGGCCGCGGGCTTCTCTGCCGGTGAAGCCGACCAGCTCCGCCGTGCGATGGCTGCCTGGAAGTCCCACGGCGACCTGACACCGTTTAGGGACAAGTTGATCAACGGCATGCTGGAACGCGGCCACGATGCCGATTTCGCCGAACGGTTATACCTGCAGATCTGCGGGTTCGGCGGTTACGGTTTTCCGGAATCCCATGCCGCCAGTTTTGCGCTGCTGGTGTATGTGTCCTCCTGGATTAAACGCCACTATCCAGCTGCCTTTTACTGCGCCCTGCTCAACAGCCAGCCCATGGGGTTCTACTCACCGTCCCAACTGGTCCAGGACGCCCGTCGTCATGACGTCACCGTGCTACCACCGGATGTAAACCACAGCCAATGGAATCACACCCTGGAGCCGCCCAATCGTCATTTACGTCTGGGGCTCAGGCTCATACAGGGCCTCTCTGCCAGCGGCGCCGAGCGCCTTTACAACAATCGCCCGGCTGAAGGTTACCGGTCCACCGCCGAACTACGTCACCTGGCCGGCCTGAACCAACGCGACATGGAACTGCTCGCAGGCGCTAACGCCATGCCAACGTTTACCACTAATCGCCATCAGGCTTACTGGCAACTGCTTGAGCACGAACAGCCCGCGGAGCTCTTTGCCAAAGAGACAGCGGCTCATTACCAGCCAGAACACTGTTACCAGTTGCCCGAACCCACGGAAGGCCAGAATGTACTGGCCGACTACGCCAGCCAGGGCCTGACCTTGCAGCGCCATCCCCTGGCCCTGCTCCGGGAACAGGGGCACCTGAAGTTCTGTCTCAACGCTGAACAACTCAAGAATATCCAGCCTGGCCGACCGGTTCAGGTTGCTGGCCTTGTCACAGGCCGCCAACGCCCCGGCTCCGCCTCCGGCGTCACCTTCGTTACCCTGGAAGACGAAACTGGAAACGTAAACGTGGTGGTCTGGCTGGAAACCGCACGGCGGCAGCGCAAGCCGTTGATAACGGCCCGGTTGTTACATGTGAAAGGGATCCTGGAAAGAGAAGGCGATATTGTTCACGTGATGGCAGGAAGGCTGTCGGATTTGAGCCATCTGATTCAGACGTTACCGGTTAATTCCCGGGATTTTCATTGATGAAGCACCATTGCGGAGGCGACTAAATCGAGTAGGAGGGGGAGTTATCTCCCCCGTCCTCTCACACCACCGGGCATACGGTTCCGTACCACGGCGGTTCATGGTCGGCTCTGAAGCCGAGTCATCGTATCCAGCAAGCTTACCAGAGACAG
>Ga0315336_1003411_pt1 | contig 21183 bp, 17 predicted proteins | sample ASW5metaG_FD_204512 | JGI IMG/M metagenome (GOLD analysis project Ga0315336, IMG submission 204512) | Ammonia-oxidizing marine archaeal communities from Monterey Bay, California, United States - ASW #5 | ecosystem: Environmental > Aquatic > Marine > Intertidal zone | place: USA: California... | reverse complement strand
CGCCGGGTAGGAAGTAGTTTTCCAACAACACACGGTTCTTCAGAGTTTGATGCCAGCGCTCGATCTTGCCCTGCGTCTGTGGATGATAGGGAGCGCCTCTGACATGCGACATGCCTTTGCCTTTAAGCCATTCTGCCAGGTCCGTTGAGATATAACTGGCCCCATTATACAAATATTCTTGGAATGAAACAAAAAGGCCTGGCGGGGGAAGAACTGCTGCTTGTGCACTTCGCTGACCAAGAATGTAAAATCCAACCCCACCTTCGACTGCTGCCGCAATATTTGAAAAACCGCAAAACGCTATAAAAAAGCTCGGAAAAAATGACGCACCAAAAAAAATTCTATGTTTCATCTATTTTCCCCTATCTTTTTATGCACTCGGCTGTTCAAAAGAATTTTTGCTCTTTGCCGACAAGAACATGATCTAAATTCCCTGACCAATGCATTTTCTGCACTCATCTGAAACCGCAGGATCTTCAATATTGATTGCCCCATAAATGACCCCAGTATGCGAGTCAACATTTGATCCGAATTGGTCAAAAATTACAACAACAACTCCTAATTCTTCTTAAAACTGAGATCTAACAATCTATTAAATTTTTCGGCATGTCATTGACTAAAATCAAAAGTACTAATTAGTATTATGATATATTTCTCAAATAATAATGCAGCCAATTCGGTGCGAAACTAAATTTTACAAAGCATCTTGTAATTATTCTTTCGATCAGCCCGGTGCGTAAAAAGTCGTCTGAAATGTATTAGAAAAACAAGAAAGAAATTCGATGAATAGATTAATCTTTGCAACGTTGGGCGCAATATTCGCGTTTACCGCTAGTGCTAATGCTCAGACTGGCACAGACAATCCTGGCGTGCTGGCCGAATTGACCGAAGTACCCATAACGATCGACAATTTTGTCCGAGCGGCAACAGAAATCGAGTTCGCAAAATATGTCTCGCTGAGCGGTGGCGTAAATCGTTTCTATCATTTTCGAGATCCAACTCCGGTTGACAATCAGCCGACGATCCGCATGAACCGGGATACTCTCTACAGTGCAGCCATCGTCAACATTAGCGAAGGGGCGACGCTCACCCTACCTGACGTCGGTGACCGCTATATGACTGCGATGATCGTCAATCAGGATCACTACATCAACGACGTGTTCTCCGGCGGCGGCAGCTACCAGCTCGACATGGAGAAATTCGATACACCCTACGTTGCCGTGGTCCTAAGAACACTCGTGGATGCGGCCGATCCTGCGGATGTTGCCGTTGTCAACTCGACCCAAGATAAGATGACGATTGAAGCCGCTTCGTCGAAACCCTTCATAATACCGAATTACGATGAGGACAGCTTTGATGCGATGTTGTCGGCTGTACTTGGACTTGCGCCATTTACACCGGACAGTTTTCAAATGTTCGGCTCCAAGGAAAAAGTGGATGCTGTTCGCCATTTACTTGGCACCGCAGGCGGATGGGGTGGTTTACCTGAAAGTCAGGCATTTTATTTGAATGTGAACCCCAACTTGCCTCCGGCCAAGTATAAGATCGAAGCGCCCGCCGACGTTCCTGTGGACGCCTTCTGGTCGATCAGTATGTACAATGCTCGCGGTTTTTTCGAGCCGAATGACCGCAATGCCTATAACATCAACAGTGTGATGGGTAGGCGCAATGCGGACGGCAGCATGACTGTGCACATGGGGGGCTGCGAGGATGACCGCGTGAATTGCCTACCGATCACGGATGGTTGGAATTATATTGTCCGACTTTACCAGCCACACACTGAAATCTTCGACGAAAACTGGACCTTCCCGGAACCGAAACAGGTCAAGTAACACTCTCCGATCAGTGGCCACTGATGACAAATACAAAATAGGAGGAAAACAATGTTGAGAACAATACTTATTGTCGCGTTGTCAATTGTACCGGCCTTAGCATCCGCCGAAACCGTGACTGTAGAGAACTTTGTTCGCGCTGAATCGGACACAATGCTCAGAGCAAATATGAAATCTTTCGGCTTCGGTGTCGGAGAGTTGTTTCACGTACGCCAACCCACAACACCTGAGAACCAGCCTGTTATACGGATGAACCAGGACACCATTTATTCAGGTATCGTACTAGATCTTTCAAAGCCGGTGATGGTCACGCTGCCTGAAGCCGGCGGTCGCTATATGTCCATGCATGTAGTAAATCAGGATCACTACATGTTTTTCGAAACAAAACCCGGTATTTATGAATTAACCGAAGAATTGGTTGGAACGCGCTTCGCCTTGGTTACAGTTCGGACTTTCGCCAACTCACGCGATCCGGAAGACATAAAAAAAGCACATGCTGTGCAGAATGCAATAAAAGTTGAAGGCGGTGGCAACGGGCCGTTCGAGGCTCCCGATTGGGACCAAGAGGCTCTTGGATTGGCGCGAAAAGCGCTCAGCGATCTGGCCACACTCGGTTTCAACTCAGCCTATGCTTTTGGCCGTAAGGAAGAAGTCCGGCCAGTGGACTACCTTATTGCTGCTGCAGCCGGCTGGGGTGGCCTGCCTCGAAGCGCCGCTATGTACGTGATCGATAGTAGCGCTAAGAACGATGGCGAGACGCACCATGTTGTAACGGTAAAGGATGTGCCGGTAGACGCGTTTTGGTCGATAACGGTTTACAATGCAGATGGCTATTTGAAGGCCAATGACCTCGGAGTGAACAGCTATAACAATTTTACCGCTGAGCCGAACTCGGACGGTTCTCACACAGTCCATTTCGGCGGATGCGAAGACGGTCGGATTAACTGCATCCCGATCTCGCCAAGCTGGAACTACGCCGTGCGCATGTACGGCCCACATGAAGAGATCCAAAACGGCTCCTGGACATTTCCTAAGCCCGTGACAGTGCCGTGATGGGATGGTATCTTGGCAGTAGATGTCCGAGTTAGGTCAAAAGTGGTCATGCGAACCTCTAGATATCGACATTTGCTTTGGCTTCAAAACCTGCCATACCAGGAAAATTATAGCGGTCGATTGAGCCGCTGAAAAGTTATCAGGGCGGCGGGCGAGGAGCACCAAGCCGACGAGATTCATAGGGAGATCAACATGAATATTATTGCTTTGATTATTGCTTTCATCGTTGCCTTGATCGCCTCCAACGGAACGAGCTGGGCTCAGGAAAAACGTCCAAACATCCTGCTGGTTATGGTGGATGACATGGGGTGGACGGATATCGGTAGTTTTGGAAGTGAAATTTCAACGCCAAACCTCGATGAGCTTGCCGCTATGGGCCTAAAATTCACTGACTTCCACGTTTCGGTCAGCTGTTCCCCAACCCGATCTATGCTGTTAACAGGAAATGACAACCATATCGCAGGGTTGGGCAATATGGGCGAGATGCTCACCCCCGCCCAGCGTGGAAAGCCAGGTTATGAAGGTTATTTGAATAAGAACGTGGTCACCCTAGCAGAGGTGCTACGCGACGGAGGATACCATACCTATATGTCTGGCAAGTGGCATCTAGGTCATAGCGCCGACGCATATCCCCATGCGCGCGGATTTGATCGCTCCTTCAGTAGCCTGTTCGGAGGCGCGAGCTACTGGAGTGATAAATTTGGCCTGCTCGCTGAGGTCGAGGAAGTTGCCGAATATGTGATCGATGAGCAGCTTCAGGAAAACCTGCCAAAAGACTTTTACGCGACCCGCAGTTTTACGGATTTCCTGATCGGAGCAATTCGTGACGATCATGGAGATGGCAAACCTTTTTTTGGCTATCTGGCTTTTACGGCGCCTCATGATCCAATGCACGTTCCCGAGCCTTGGCTAAGTATGTACGAAGGTGCCTACGAAGCCGGCTATGAAACCCTCAAGGCAAATCGTGCAGAAACAGCACGCATGATGGGACTGGTGCCCAAAACAGCGAAGACCAGTGAGCGGTTCAAAGGTATCCGCCCCTGGAACAGCCTTAGCTTGGATGAGCAGGCTCTCGAAGCTCGTGGCATGGAAGTCTATGCTGGTATGATCAGCAATATGGATTACCATTTTGGCCGCGTCGTCAATTTCCTCAAAGATATCGGGGAATATGAAAATACGATCATCCTGTTCCTCTCCGACAACGGCCCGAACCCTTGGTCCAGCACGGATTATCCCGGTAATGAAGGCAGCGAGTGGTTCAGTCAGTTTGACAATGGTCTTGAGAATATTGGACACCCATTGTCGCATTACGCATATGGAATTGGCTGGGGAGCAGCCAGTGCCGGGCCACTCAATCTGTTTAAGATGACAGTGGCCGAAGGTGGCATCCGAAGCCCATTGCTGGTTGCCGGGCCGGGCATTACTGCCAATAAACAAAGTGACGCATTCGCTTATGTCTGGGACTTGATGCCGACACTGATGGAAATGGCAGATGTTGACTATCCCGAAGTCCGGGACGGACGTGCAATTGCTCCGATGCGTGGCAAATCGTTAGTGAATCTGCTGAAAGGGCGTGCAGATCATGTTTATGGTGAGGAAGATATTGTTGCCGGCGAAATGCAGGATGGTAAATGGGTCAGACAGGGTCAAATTAAAGCGGTTTCTGTGGTCGCGCCCTATGGTCAGGCAACATGGAGTTTGTATGACCTGCAAGCGGATCCCGGCGAAACGACTGACCTATCCGATAAAATGCCCGAGACGCTAAAAACACTGCAAGCCGCTTGGGAGGCATATGCCAAAGATGTTGGTGTCGTGCCAATGCACTAGTCCCGTTTGTCGGATAAAAAAATATGCTAAAGATATTAGCATTACGGTATGAACACCAGAAAGGGAGCGCAGGATGAACATTCGAAAATCAAAGATGACTGTTTTCATCGGTCGATCCTGCCTTGTATTACTTTTACTATCGGCCGCCCCTTATACACGAGCTGAGAATACCAGCGAGGAGAATGAGGGAGATTTACGAATTGACAGCCCAGGCTCGATCGTCAAGCGGCTGGAAAATGACGAGAAAAAAAAAGAAGACATTTTCCAGATACCCGGTGTTTCTGCTGTTTTGGAACCTTGGTATGATTTTAAATCAAACCTTGATCGGGATTATGGCCTTAAATTTGGCATATCTTATACCTCAATATATAAGAAGGCGAGTGACGCATTTGGTCCAGAAGACAGTGCCGCTGGCTTCGATCTGGATCTCAGCGGCACCTGGACCTTCCTCGGACGCAACACAGAATCACCTACAACGCTAGGGTTTGATTTTTTCTGGCGTGATACCTTGAATTCAACATTATCTCCACGGGTATTATTCACACAGTTTGGCGGTTTATATTCAACAGATGCCCCCTTTGGAGAGGAAGATCCGGTTGTTGGTGAGTTGTGGTTGCAGCATAAATTCAACAACTCGCTTGGTTTTCGAGCCGGCAAGATTTTCCCGATTACCGCATATGATTTCTTCCCCTTCAAGAATTTTCGAACTGATTTTACTGATTTCAACCATGTTACTAATAATGCCATTCCTTTGCCTGGTAACGGGCTTGGCGCATTTGTAATGTATCGGCCCGAACCGGCGATCATGCTACGGGCAGGTATCCATGATGCCAATGCCGATGTCCAGGAATCCGGCTTTGATACTTATGATAACGAACTTTTCTCAATTCTGGAGGCTGGTTTTGACATTGGCCTAATACCCCGGACGCCCGGACGCCCACCCAATGGTCATGCCCATATTTCACTTTGGCATCAGGATGAGCGTGACGGCGCCGGCATAGAAGAAGGCTGGGGCATTGCCGGTACTTTGTTGCAGAGATTTGACAACATTACTCCGTTTATCCGCTACGGCTATGCTGATGGCGGGGCCAAAGGACCGACACCTGTCAAACATATGGCCAATATCGGCGTCACCATTGACGATATTTTTGGCCAATCCAATGACAGGATTGGCCTTGGTTATACCTGGTCAGATCCGGCCAATGGAACACTCGGCAATCAATCCATGATTGATGCCTATTATCGGGTTCAGCTAACACCGCAAATACAGATTGGCCCGACTTTTCAGGCGATCTTTGATCCGGTTAATAATCCAACTGAAGACGAAGTCTATGTCTATGGATTGCGCTGGCGCATCAATTTGTAAGAATTTCGGGTAGCCTATTGAGGCTACACAGAAGAAAGAGTCTTTCTAGGCATAATTCTTAGCCACTAACTGGCATGTTGCGGCGGCGATAACCTCTTCTTCATTGGTTGGAATCACTAGAACATCGACGGTTGAGTCTGGAGTGCTGATAACGGCAGCGTTTGCGACACCGCTTAAGAACGTCTGCATTCCGCCTCAAAAGATTGGTAATTGTTTGAACTTCCAATTTGATCAGCGGGATCATTTGGAGATTGTTGCGATGTCCGCTTTGGGTCAAAAACAGCTGTTTTCGATAGTCTAAAATCACTTCTGCTTTCCGCACAGTTACAGACATAAATTCGCCGACCTTAAAAGGTCTGAAAAGTGCCAGAAGCGGTCATTAGCTGAATCTGAATCGAACGACAACTCCGAGCCCTATTTAGACCTACAACATAGCTTTGCACATTGGCACTTTCGGCCCAAAGTTGACCTTGGATGTCATTGCAGCGAAGGACCGCTTCGAGCCATTTGTGACGGATGTTGCACTGGCGACCTCCCAATAGGGCCGGTAGGCATGGGAGTTTTTCCCACCCGTAGCTTCAATCGAAAACAGGAAAAAAACCGGCAAGCGAACCCCGGTCAAAGCATCGTCCGACGATGCGTGTTGAAATCTGGCCAACGGATTCTAAATGTGTGCGTCCGGTGAACCCCACCTAACACGATAGCCTGTCAGGCGTTACCCTGCAGGTGTGTGACGATACAGGGTGGCCGGATTTTATCGAAATCTCTGGTCGGATGGTTCCGGGGTGCCCAAAAACAACCTAGTACCACCATTGGAATGTGTATAACATCATGCCTTAAAGTGCGAAGCTAATTACAAAAATTTGGAGGAACCTGTGAAACCAGTTCTATTATTTTTGAATTTGTTCGTTGGTATCACGTTCGCATTGGCGGCGAATACGACTCTGCAAGCACAGGAACGCCCTAATATATTGCTCGTGGTGGCTGATGACCTTGGATTTACAGATCTTGGAAGTTACGGCGGCGACGTTGACACCGCCAATCTTGACGCGCTGGCTGCGGCAGGAATGAAATTCACGGATTTCCATGTTTCTGTGAGCTGTTCACCAACCCGCTCAATGCTAATGTCAGGCAATGACAACCATGTCGCAGGCCTGGGTAACATGGGTGAATTGCGAACCGAGAACCAGATGGACCAACCCGGCTATGAAGGTCACCTTAACGATCGGGTTGCGTCACTTGCTGAAGTATTGCGGGAAGACGGTTACCATACCTACATGGGTGGCAAATGGCATCTGGGGGATGAAGAGGGATATCTGCCTTACGACCGTGGATTTGAAACCGCCTTTTCAATGTTGGTTGGTGGTGCAAGCCACTGGAGCGACATGAATGGTATTCTGCCACGTGACCATCCTGCAGCCTATAGTAAGGATGGAAAACATCTCAAAAGCTTGCCGAAGGATTTTTATTCCAGCAAGAGCTATGCTGATTTTCTCATGGATGCGATCCGAAAGAACCGCGGCGACGGCAAGCCCTTTCTGGGTTACCTGGCGTTTACGGCTGTACACGATCCAGTTCATGTTCCCGAACCATGGCTTTCCAAATACCGCGGCAGATACGACGACGGCTACGAAGCCTTGAAAACGAGACGTTGGAATTCAGCGAAAAGGGCGGGCGTTGTTCCCAATTCCGCAATACTTGCCCCGAGTAATCCCAATATACGCAAATGGGCTGATCTAACTGATGAAGAGCAAGCAACGGAAGCGCGGGGCATGGAAGTTTATTCGGGCATGCTTGATGCTATGGACTATCACTATGGTAGAGTTATCAACTTCCTGAAAGATATCGGCGAATTTGATAACACAGTCATTATATTTCTGGCCGACAATGGTTCAAATCCCTGGTATTCAAACGATTACCCGGGCGCTGATGAGGAGGATTTCAGAAAGGATTTTGACAATAGTTTTGAAAACATTGGGCATCCTGGATCCAATCATGCCTATGGGATTGGATTTGCAAGCAGTTCGAGCGGTCCACTGGACAGGTTTAAATTTTCGGTCTCAGAAGGCGGGATAAGGGTGCCCCTTATTGTTTCTGGACCTGGTATTAAATCCGGCGTTCAAAACGATGCCTTCGCGTATGTGTGGGATATCATGCCTACGATTTTGGAAATTACCGGAACCAGGTATCCGGACAAAATGAATGGCCATGACATTGAGCCGATGCGTGGTCGTTCTATCCGTGGTCTGTTCAATGGATCAGCAAAGCAGGCCTATGGCGATGATGAATATATCGGCGGTGAAATGCTGAATGGCAAATGGATGCGTCAGGGTAGCTTGAAGGCTGTATTGGTTCCAGAACCAGGCGGCCCCGGAAAATGGCAGCTGTATGACGTGGTCAGCGATCCTGGTGAGGCTATCGATCTGGCAGCCAAAATTCCTGAAAAACTGGAAGAACTAAAGGTCGAATGGCAACGCTACGCCGACGAAGTTGGTGTCATACCCTCGGAGTAATTATTGGAACAGGGCCGCAGCAATGATGCGGCCCGATATCTCAGAGTGACCAAATTACAGCCTCAAATATTTGTTTGCATGTCCAGGGTGAGCGCCCGTACCGGCACTCATCTGCAAGATAATTCCAGGGCAACAATTCATCAATACGGTTGATTTTGTGATCTGTAATACGGTTCGGAACATCTGTCAGCCATTGCTGGGGATCTACACCATTGAGTTTGGTGGTTTCAATTAGGGTGAAGGCGTTAGGCATGGCTTTGCCGCCCCGCTCAGAACCGGTAAACTGAATAGCTCCTGGGTCCGCCGACATCTTCTTCCCCAAAATTTGAAGCAAGGAGGCCATGATGGGCAAAGCCAATTTCAGCGAGAATTTCAAACGCGAAGCCGATCCGATCCTTTGACCGCTTCTGGCGGGTAGTTACCCTTTATGCATGGCGCAGCGAATGACCGCTCCCCGCCCTGACCGATATTTGAGTTTAGTCACTTTGTCCGCATAGTTGTCGTTACGCTATCTGAATGGTGAGGACCGCTTTGGGTCAAGAGCGGTCCAATGAGTCAGCTAAAACGTTGGTCTGCTTTCCCCTCAGTAACGGACCTTTTCAATCTTGAATGCGAGTGTCAGTGGTAAGAGCGTTCTAACGGTCACAAGCAAACCATTATTCCATTATAGGTACAAATATATCGCAATAGAATAACCTAGCGCCACTTATCAGACGGCTCTCCGCCAACATCCTTCTGCGAGCATCAATAATTATGCAGAAATGAACTGCTGGATGAGGATTCATTTATCATAACTATCAATAAGGTTTGTTGTATAGAGATGGTGGCAATTTGGACAAGCTGAACTAAGTTGAAATTTGCTTTATTTCGACTTGACTTAGTACATTGTAGTGATGCAAAATCAGTTTTTATGGGTTCGCAGTAAAATTTTAAGTTATTGATTTATATAGATAAATTGGATTATGGGTTCGCATCCTGCCACCCCAGCCATCTCTTCATTTCATATAGCCCGATTTAGTCCAAAAATTTCGGAATCTCAGATATTTTCGGATCTTAAAATATTGCTTGAATCCATAAGTATTAGATTAGTCTACGCCCAGTCAAAATACGTCGCTTCGATGGACCATGATCAATAATAGAAGGTAATCAGTTTGTTCGTAAGAAGTTTCTTGTGCCGGATATGCAATAAAATAAAATCCGAATTTGCCAAGATACTTTCTTTAAAATATGGCACTAGAATCCAACTTGGACAGAAGTAGGAGAGACTTATATGGCTTTATCTGATGCGCAAATATCTGAATACCGTCAAAATGGCCACGTTACTTGCCCGGGCATTTTTGATAACAGGTTCATGGATGATCTTGTCGAAGAAAGTCGGCGCTGGACGGACGAATTTATTTCTGGATTGGATGCAGAAAAGCGCGCCTGGTATGTTGACGGTGAGTTCGACGGTAATCCACTTCTAAGGAAGCTCGATGATCCAGTATACTATCGTGAAGCATTTAGAGCGATTGCAAAGCATCCAAGACTTGTTGAAGCAGTTGAAGAGCTAATAGGTAAAGGAGTAGCTGTACCGTTCAGTCAAGTCTTCTTCAAGCCACCAGAAATTGGAGGCCCTAAACCCGCGCATCAGGATAATTTCTATTTTGGGTGTAATGACGATGATGGCATGGTGACCGCATGGATAGCGTTAGATGAGGCAACCGTTGAAAATGGGTGTATGTTTTTCGGCGATGGGACGAATAGAGGAGAAATTTACGACCATTTCGCCCCAGAAGGCGAGCCGTTTAATCTGCAAATCTCAGATGAGATCATGTCAAAAATAGAGATGACGCCTGGCCCGGTTCCAAAAGGTGGGGTTTCCTTTCATCATGGAAACACTATCCATCAATCCTCTGAGAATAAATCTACAAACTGGCGAAGAGCAGTTGCTATTCACTACGTAAATAGGAAGACTATTTTCGAGACACCAGCGTTGGAGTACGATACATCGAAATTCGTAGAGATTTCGTAAGGCTCGACTACCATTAGTCTCGATGCAAATATTATATCTAATTCAAATCAAATTAGTAACTGGATAGTATACTAATAAATTGTTATGCTATGTTTTTCTTGAATTTGGCTTGATGATAATGACTGCGCCGGCAAAAAAGCGAAACCCTGCGATTACCAAACGCTCTATTTTGGATGCGGCCCTTGAGGAGTTTTCTACCTATGGGCTTGGCGGAGCGCGAGTTGATCGGATTGCAGAACGAGCTGGCGCCAACAAGCGGATGCTCTACCATTATTTTGGCAACAAAGATGCACTTTTCCTGGCGGCTCTTGAGGAAGCCTATGCTGATATCAGGAGTGCGGAGCGTGAGTTGGAATTGGAAACCGTAAATCCAATCGATTCTATTCGGCGACTTGTGACATTTACCTGGGACTATTATGACGAAAATCCGCAGTTTTTATCGCTTTTGAACAGTGAAAACCTGCATAAAGCTGTGCATTTGAAGCAATCGAAACGTATTCAGGCACTTCATTCTCCCTTTATTGAAATGCTTAGGCGGATTGTTGAAAAAGGCGAAAGTCAGGGTCTGTTTCGACCAGGCGTAGATCCCGTGCAGCTCTACCTGTCGATCGCAAGTGTCTGTTATTTTTATTTTTCTAACATCCATACCCTTAGCGTCGTGTTTGGCGTTGATCTGGGAGCGAAAGAAGCGCTTTCTCTCCGACGCGCTCATGCTGTTGATGTAATACTCGGATATTTAAGAGACCGATCCACAGCTTAGTTCACCACCTAGTTACTTTTTTATTGACGGGCTGGGCGAATTCACCTAAAAAGTAACCAATTAGTTATTTAGATTAAAAATTAATCCATCTGTTCGTCAAAAAGAACAGCAGAGTCTTAAGACCAAAATTTGCATCGGGAGGGATGATCTATGACAAGCGTAAACAAGTTAATCACAAAACTAGTTCCGGCTTCGGCTGCTATCGCAATTGCCGTTTTGTCGTCAAGCGCAGCATTAGCTGCTGAGAAAATCGATTTTGTTTTGAATTGGAAACCAGGTGGGGATCACTCTCCTTACTATTGGGCGCTCAAGCAAGGTTGGTATGAAGATGCAGGGCTTGATGTCAGCATTATTGAAGGGTCTGGTTCCGGGGCGGCTGCGAAAAAGGTCGGCGTCGGCGCAAATCAGATGGGTGTCATCGATTTGCCAACTGCTTTGCAATTTAAGGGTAAGGATGCAGACCTAGTGGCGGTAATGAACGTGTATGCTAATTCAGCATATGGCCTTTACTGGCAAAAATCGACCGGCATTGAAACCGTAAAAGATCTGAAGGGTAAAAAAATCGGGGCGCCCGCTTTTGATGCAACACGACAAATGTGGCCAGCCATCGCCCCGCGGCTTGGGTTGGAAATTGACGACGTAAAATGGGTAAGTGTAAAACCATCAGGTAAGATTGCTGCACTGAAATCGGGTGCTATTGACGCGACGACACATTTTTACAACGTACACTATATTTATGAACGAATTTTCGGCGATGATTTGGGTTATGCCGGATTGCGTGATGAAGGCTTCAATACATATAGCCTTTCTGTTTTTGCAAACGGTGAATATCTAAAGAAAAACCCTGAAGCCGTAAAAGCTTTTGTAAAAGTCAGTCAGCGTGCGTTTGTTGAATGCGCCGCTAATCCAACACCTTGTATCGAGAACCTTGCGAGTGTTGGAAGTCAAAAAGTGGAAGACGTCACTGCAAATTGGAATCTGGTTAAGGTATTAATCGACAACAAGGATCCAAACCTGCCGTTTGGAAGCTTTGATGACGCCCGTATGCAGCATGACTATTTGGCTGTTGAAGAATCTTTCGACATCACACCTTACGATGTGAAATCAGCTTATACAAACGAGTTCCTCGACCCGTCCCTTAAACTGAAGCAGTAATCTGGCGGATAGCTAGACACACAAACTTAGTCTATCCTTGGGCCTTATGGCCCAGGATAGTCCATTATCGCATTGTCATTGCCTGATTTTGTTCGTCGTCAAAGCTGGCTTCTTGCCAATTTGACCAAAGGACCCTTTTAATGTCGCCACAGGTCAAAATAACAATAAAAGAAATTGTTCTGTTTGAACGAGACGTAACTCTGCGGATGCCATTTCGTTTTGGAATTGTGACGCTTCGTGAAGCCCCACAGCTTTTCGTGAAGGTAACAATTGAGGCTGAAGATGGGCGAGTTGGTGAGGGATTCTCGGCTGAGGTTTTGGCGCCTAAATGGTTTGATAAGAATCCAAATTTAAGTAACCAAGAGAATTTTGAACAGTTGCGGGTGGCGGTGCGAAAAGCATCCAAGCTTTATTCAGGTGAGAGTGCCAAAACACCATTTCAACATTTCGCAGAAAACTACGATAGCCAGATGTCCGTGGCTGAAGACCAATTACTTGTTGCTTCTTTCGGGCAAGCGATCCTTGACCGAGCAATTCTTGATGCTTATTGCCGACTGCTTGGCGTGTCTTTTTTTACAGCAATACGCGAGAATAAAGTCGGCTTGGTGCCGCATCCAATAATACCCGATCTGAATGACACGGATATTCAGGGTATTCTTGCACAATTGACGCCTTCCAAAATGTTAGAGGCGCGCCACACAGTTGGACTGGTAGATCCTCTGGATACTAACCTCGAACCTGTCGCAGACGGGCTACCAGAAACCCTTGAACAGGTGATTGAAACATATGGTCATCGGTATTTTAAAATAAAGGTAAATGGTGACCAGGAAGCCGACATAGCACGACTTAAAGCTATTTCAAAAATTCTGGATCATTGCTGTGACGATTACAAAGTCACCTTGGATGGCAACGAGCAATTCAGAGATGCGGACCATTTCCTGAAGTTCTATGAAAAGATGGCGTCCAATGATGCGCTACGGTCTTTCTCAAGCAAAATACTCTATTTAGAGCAACCAATAGCTAGAGCAACGGCGTTATCGAAGGACATCTCTGCTATTAGTTCAAGATGCCCAGTAATTATTGATGAATCTGATAGTAGTCTTGATGCTTTTCCGCGAGCGGTTGAGCTCGGATATCGAGGTGTTTCGACAAAAAGCTGCAAGGGTTTTTACAAATCTCTGATTAACTTCGCGCGGTGCGTAAAAATGGGCCCCAATTATTTTCTTTCAGCGGAAGATCTTACTATGCAAGCAGGTGTTGGCGTACAGCAGGATCTGGCTCTTGTTTCACTGCTGGGCCTGAAACATGTTGAACGAAATGGGCATCACTATGTAGACGGATTTCATGGTGCGAGCAAAGAAGAGCAGCAACGGTTTCTTATTGCGCATCCAAGTTTATATCATGAGCAGGACGGCGTCGTTCGGTTGAGAATTGAAGCGGGAAAGCTCGATATTTCCTCACTAGACTGCATTGGGTTCGCGACTGATGCTGTGCCAGATTTATCCGAAATGCGCTCCGTCGCACTATAAAAAAGGTGTTAGGATTATGAGTGTCACGAATAAAAACTTACGGAAAATTGGATTGGGTATTCTCGTCCATATCCTGTTTGTTCTCGCTTGGTATTTCATCGTTATTTGGGCAGATGTTCCTGAATATTTGATGCCCACACCTTTTGCCGCTTTGGAGACGCTAGGGGAACCAAACTATAACTGGCTCAGTCATTCCTGGACGACAATTATGGAAATTTTCGGAGGGTATTTTCTGGCTGTCGCCTTCGGAATCTTTGTTGCTCTGATTTTCACCTGGGTGCCATGGATCAACAGTGCTTTGATGCCTTTGTTTGTTACAATCAATATGATTCCGAAAGTGGCAATGGCACCGCTTTTTATTGTTTGGTTTAGTTATGGCGTGGGACCAAATATCATCATTGCTTTTACCATTTGTTTTTTCCCCATATTACTGACAACTGTCCGGGGATTGAATGAGGTGGAGCCTGATCTTATTGATCTTGTCCGCGCACTGAACGGATCGCGCTGGCAAATATTTTTGAAGATTCAATTGCCAGGATCTCTACCATTTCTGTTTTCGGGCATGAAAGTTGCTGCTGTGCTGGCAGTAGCCGGTGCAATAGTCGGGGAATTCATAGCATCAGATTCAGGTCTCGGATATTTCCTGATGATTGCACAGGAAAACCTGGACACTGCAGCAATGGTAATGGCGCTGGCCCTCATCAGTCTAATTGGCATGGTCCTATATGGACTTGTCTTACTTTTGGAAGCCCTCGTAGTAGTAAAAGATGCACGGGTTGAATAGGGCGGGATCATGACACAAACAAAAGAACCAATTATTAAACTTGAAGGTGTCCGAAAAGTATTCCGCAAAGGCTCAGAAGAACTTGTAGCCGTCTCAGACGTTACGATGGATGTTCACGAAGGTGAACTGGTTTCAATCGTTGGGCCATCCGGTTGCGGAAAATCGACGATTCTGAAAATACTTGCAGGTTTACATCCACATGATGGCGGTACTGTAACGACCCAATTCGATGCAAGCAGAGACATCGGCATGGTTTTTCAACAAGCTTTGCTTTTGAAATGGCGGAGGGTCATCGACAATGTTCTCCTTCCCGCCGAGATACTCGGATTGCCTCGAAAAGAGAGCCGTTCCAGAGCAAAAGACCTTCTGCAAATGGTTGGCTTATCGAATTTTGAGCAATCCTACCCCTACGAGCTCTCAGGCGGGATGCAACAACGGGCGGCGATAGCACGATCTCTGGTTCATGATCCCAAAGTCGTGTTAATGGATGAACCTTTTGGCGCACTGGATGCTTTGACACGTGAAAAAATGAATTTGGAGCTGCTGCGGATATGGGCGGAAAGCAATAAGACGATACTGTTTGTTACTCACGGTATTCAAGAAGCTGTTCTCTTGGGCACTCAAGTTGCAGTCCTTACAGCGGGACCTGCGCGAATGGCTGATCAATTTGACATTGAGCTGCCGCATCCTCGGACTCTCGATATGAAAACACATGAACAATTTGGCGCCTATACGCGCCGCATTTATCAATTATTGGATATGGAGTAGAAGAAATGGCGGAAATTCGTCTTGGTCTCATTATGCATGGCGTTACGGGGCGTATGGGGCTCAATCAGCACTTGGTTCGATCAATCCTTGCAATTCGCGCGGAAGGTGGGGTTTTACTCTCAAATGGTGACAATGTCATGCCTGACCCGATCATTGTTGGTCGTAATGCTGCGAAAGTGGAAGCGCTGGCGAATACGTATGGCATTGACCGCTGGACAACTGATTTGGACGCAGCACTAGCAAATCCTGAAGATACGATGTTTTTCGATTCCGGAACCACACAAATGCGGGCCGAATTATTAAAGAAAGCCATGGATGCCGGAAAGTCTGTTTATTGCGAGAAACCGATTTCTGAAAGTCTTGACGTGGCAGTGGATCTTGCTCGCCACGCAAAGATCAACAATGTTAAAAATGGTGTGGTGCATGACAAGTTGTCTTTACCCGGTCTGCGTAAACTCAGAGCATTAGTCGAGAATGGCTTTTTTGGCGATATTCTTTCTGTGCGGGGGGAGTTTGGATATTGGGTATTTGAAGGTGATTGGCAAACGGCACAACGTCCTTCATGGAATTACCGGAAAGAAGAAGGTGGCGGCATTATCCTTGATATGCTGTGTCACTGGCGCTACGTGCTTGATTATACCATTGCACCTGTAAAGGCCGTCAGCTGCCTCGGAGCGACACATATTCCCAATAGATGGGATGAAAATGGTGATCGTTATGAAGCCAATACCGATGATGCCGCTTATGCTACTTTTGAATTGGAAGGCGGTGTGATTGCTCAGTTGAACAGTTCCTGGTGCACTCGCGTTCGACGCGACGATCTTGTCACTTTCCACGTAGATGGAACCCTCGGTTCAGCCGTCGCTGGACTGCATAGTTGCAAAACACAAGCTCGCGTCAATACGCCAAAGCCTGTTTGGAATCCAGATGAGCCCCAAATCATGAATTTCTTTGATGATTGGGTAGAAGTTCCCGATAATCAAGTTTACGACAATGGTTTTAAGCTCCAATGGGAAGACTTTATTCGCCATGTCTTTGAAAATAGCCCCTGGCAATATGATCTGGTTTCTGGCGCTAAAGGTGTCCAGTTGGCTGAACTTGGACTAAAGAGTTGGGCGGAGCGACGATGGTTGGATGTTCCGGAATTGGAGATCTGATAAATGGTTTCGCTGATACTTCCTGATATCGGTGGCAGGCTTAAAACGCATAATCTTTCGCCGCCCAAAAACTTTATTTTCGATCCCGAAGTGAAGCTCCCCCGGATAGCGTATTCAGCTGCACATGTTGTGGCGGATCCTCTGGCGAATAATGACCCTTGGCTGGAGCCTGCAGTAGACTGGGACGCAACAATCAATTATCGCCGATATCTTTGGGGCCTTGGACTGGGTGTTGCGGAAGCAATGGATACTGCTCAACGCGGCATGGGCCTTGATTGGGGAGGGGCTAAAGATCTAATTCGGCATTCTTTATCTGCAGCAAAAGACTTTCCTGATGCCATAATCGCATCGGGTTGCGGAACAGATCATCTCAACGCGGAGCCTGAACTTACGTTAGATGATATTATTCGTGCTTATGAAGAACAAATGGATTTTATCGAAGGGCTGGATGGGCGTCTAATTATTATGGCGAGCCGAGCACTAGCAGTTTGTGCAAAATCACCAGATGATTATGCATTTGTTTATGATCGTGTTTTATCGCAAGCGAAAAAACCTGTCATTTTGCACTGGCTAGGTGAAATGTTTGATCCGGCTTTGACAGGGTATTGGGGCGAAACGGATCATATGGATGCAATGAAAGTCTGCTTGGATGTCATCTCTAGCCACGCAGACAAGGTGGACGGCGTAAAGATATCTCTTCTTGATAAAGAAAAAGAGATTATCATGCGACGCCAACTTCCGGCCTCGGTCAAAATGTACACGGGCGATGATTTTAACTATGCCGAGCTTATTCAAGGCGATGAGCAGGGCTATTCCCATGCATTGCTTGGCATATTTGACGCGATTGCGCCAGCTGCCAGTGCTGCTCTTCAGGCTCTTGAAAAAGGGGATACGCAAACATTCAATGACATTCTTGAACCAACAGTTCCGCTGTCTCGCCATATTTTCAAAACGCCTACACGATTTTATAAGACTGGCGTAGTTTTTATGGCGTATCTGAATGGTCATCAATCGCATTTCTCGATGATAGGTGGTCAGCAGTCAACGCGTTCGTTGGTTCATTTATCCGAGCTGTTTCGTCTGGCTGATAATTCTGGTCTTTTTGCGGATCCGGAGTTTGCAGTATCCCGCATGAAGCCGATCCTCGCCATGCACGGTGTAGAAGGATAAAATTTAATGCGCGATTTTAGTCAAGATACCAAAACACTGTCCATAAATGGGGCAACGGTTCGTCAACAATGGAACCTAAAACAAATAATTGATGGTTGCTCCAAACATGGAATTGGCGGAATAGCGCCTTGGCGAGATCAGGTCGCAGAATGTGGTTTGAATGAAGCTGCCGATCGAATAAAAGATGCTGGACTCAGAGTAACAGGCTTGTGCCGTGGCGGCATGTTTCCAGCTACGGATAATGTAGGCTTGCAAAAAAATATCAGTGATAATCTGCACGCTATTGATGAAGCGGTCGCTCTTGACGCAGACTGTCTTGTTTTAGTTGTTGGTGGGCTACCAGAAGGATCAAGAGATATTGACCGTGCTAGAGATCAGGTTTTTAGCGGATTACAGGCTATTATGGATCATGCACGGAAAAGCGGTATGCCGTTGGCAATAGAACCTCTTCATCCTATGTACGCCGCGGATCGTGCCTGCGTTAACACATTGAAACAGGCGCTGGATATCTGCGATCAGCTTGGAGCTGGGATCGGTGTTGCTGTCGATGTCTATCACGTTTGGTGGGACCCCGAACTTGAAAATCAGATCATACGGGCCGGAAAACACAATCGAATACTGGCATATCACGTGTGTGATTGGCTCGTACCAACTACAGATATGCTTCTCGATCGTGGTATGATGGGGGACGGCATCATTGACCTGCAGAAAATTAGACGATGGGTCGAAAAAGCAGGTTTCAACGGTCTCTCGGAAGTCGAAATTTTTTCTGAGAATAATTGGTGGAAAAAAGATCCTACTGACGTCCTTTTGACCTGTATTGCGCGACACCAGACTTGTGTTTAGGGCTGAAGCCCAATTTGTTGGGGCTCTGCAGTTTCTTGGATATATTGCTTAGGAGTCAGACCTGTTTCCTTTTTAAATACTCTGTAGAAATGAGACAAATCCGCAAATCCGGATTCTAGTGAAGAGAAAAGGATGTTGCCAGTTTCTGACAAACGTTTTTTCGCATATTCAATTCGGAGCCGAGTCAAATAGGAATTTACGGTAACTCCCATTCTTTCCCTAAATAGGGCGGTATAGTGACGATAGGAAACCTGGGACATTGCGGCTAGGTCCTTAATTTGGATTGGGTCGGTAAACCGCTCCTCCAAGAAATCCAGGCTTTTGGCAAATAACTGGTCTGATGGGGTCAGATCGTCCCGGTTTTTGAATTCCTCTGCCGTCCGTGTAAGCATCACAATCAATTGAATAAACAACCCCAGTATTATGGAATCACTGCCAGTGCGCTCTGTTGTTTGCTCAAATATCATGCGTCTCATACCACTCAACAATGCTCCGCGACGGTGTGTTCTAGCTGAATTAAGAGTTGCGGTTACGGGGAAAGTCGTGGCGAATTTAGTTATGGTTTGACCCACCAAAGGAAGTTTTGAAAATACAACTGGATAATAACAAACGATTACCAGCGTTAGAGGGGCACCTGCGTCGTCCGAAAAATGGTGCGGTTGATTTGCGGGTAGATACAGAAAATCGTTTTCAGAAATTGGCATTGATTTGGTTTTTGTTACTACAGTTCCTTTGCCGCGACGTACGAAGCAAATTTTGTCGAAATCCCATTTCCCCATTTCCATTGAGAAACCCGGGCCATGACGGCTTTCAAAAACGTAAACCCCGCTTTCCGCAATATTTACGTATTTCGGCGTCGTTCTGAGCATCTTTTCTCCTAACCTTGTTTCCGAATATGCAAACTACATATTACTTGATTTTTGCGTTGCAGTGAAGTTTTGGATAGAAGGAAAGAAGAGGCACACAATTCTTTCGAACTTTTCGAACATCGTTTTTTACGCGTAAAAATGAACTGTGGAGTAAGGATTCATTTTCCACCATTACTCTTAAAGTTCGTTGCAAGGCGTTATCAACAATTAGGACAAGCTAAATGAGGTTTGATTTGTTAGATTTCGACTTGACCTAGTACATTAAAGTAGTACAAAATCGGACTTTATGGGTTCGCAGTTAAACATTAAGATTTTGATTTCATTAGATAAATCGGTTTATGGGTTCGAATCCTGCCACCCCAGCCATTTCTTCATTTTATTTCATCTGATACGGTCCAAAATACCATATAAAACACCGGGTTTTCTTGTTCTATATGCCGTGAAAGCCCAGCAGTAGCTGGCACCGCTGAGGTTTTTGGCGAGATAAAGTCCCTTGATTTTCCGGGCGACCTGACCTCGACCACAACAGAAAAAGCATACCAGAGCCACCCACATGACAGGTGTGCCCTGGTATGAGTTCATTCTCGTTTCACAGAAAACGCCGTTAGTTTCTTGCGGAGCCGGAGGCGGCCGCAGCTTCCATCACTTTCTCGAGGCTGAAGGTAGCCGGCTTCATGCGGGGCGGAAATTCGCGGAAGCTCTGCAACCATTTCGCGATGTAGGCAGATGCAGGTGCGAGCGCGAAAAGACGCTCTGTTTGCCAATGCACGTGCCCGATAGTTTCATCGTAAGCCCGTTCAAACGGATCCATGCGCAGGTTGGTGAACATCGGCCAGCGCAGTTCCTCGAACGGAGCTTCCCAGACTTTGAAACCCACAGCATTCTGACGAAGGAAGGTGATCTTCCAGTTATTGTAACGCAGTGCTGCGACTTTGCCGCCGTCGGTCCAATAAATGAATTCGCGACGCGGGGTTTCGGTGACGTCGCCTTTCAAGAACGGCATCAAGTTGTAACCGTCCAGATGGACCTTGAAGGTCCTGTCACCGACTTTCTTTCCTTTGAGAAGATCTTCCTTGACCGTGGTATCACCGACGGCAGCCAACAAGGTGGGAAGCATGTCTTCATGCGCTCCCATGTCGTTGATGATCGTGTGGGGCTTGATGACGCCGGGCCAACGAATTGCAGTAGGAACCCGGTAGCCGCCTTCCCATTGCGTGTTCTTCTCGCCACGGTGCCTTGTCGCCCCCCCATCAGGCCAGCCGAACACTTCTGCACCATTATCGCTCGAATACATAACAATAGTATTCTCCTCAAGGCCCAGTTCCTTGAGTTTGGCCAGCAACAGTCCGACATGGCCATCGTGCTCGACCATGCCATCTGCGTAGATGCCCAATCCCGTCTTACCCTCGGACTCTTCTTTTAGATGTGTGAAGACGTGCATCCGTGTGGAGTTCCACCAGAGGAAGAATGGCTTGTCGGCTTTCGCCGCCCGCTCCATAAAATCGAGGGCCTTCGCGTTTACCTCTTCGTCTATTGTTTC
>Ga0315336_1003410_pt1 | contig 21188 bp, 14 predicted proteins | sample ASW5metaG_FD_204512 | JGI IMG/M metagenome (GOLD analysis project Ga0315336, IMG submission 204512) | Ammonia-oxidizing marine archaeal communities from Monterey Bay, California, United States - ASW #5 | ecosystem: Environmental > Aquatic > Marine > Intertidal zone | place: USA: California... | reverse complement strand
CATAGAAACCGACAAAGCGACGGTAGAGTTTGAAGCTTACGTCGGCGGTGTTCTGCGGAAGATTGTGGCCCAGGAAGGCATGGCAATACCAGTAGGTGACCTGATTGCCGTGATAACCGCCCCCGACGAAGCGCTCCCTGAGGGAATTATGTCCGGCGCAGAACCGGCTGTAGCTGAAGGTGGATCGAGTACTAATGGCTCCGCCTCGGTAGCCGAATCGCCAGCAGCGACACCGGCCCCAAGTCCTCAAGTTGCCGCACTCAACGGAGAGGTCAGAGCTTCCCCCATCGCCAAGAGAATCGCCAGAGAACAGGGAATCGACATAACAACGGTCACAGGAACCGGTCCTGGCGGCAGAATCGTTGAACAGGACGTCTTGGACCACGGTAAGGGATCGGCTCAGTCCGTCTCTCCTACCGGTGAAGTTCGGGCATCCCCCATCGCCAGGCGGTTGGCCCGGGAACAGGGAATCGATCTTACCAAGGTAACAGGCACGGGGCCTGGCAGCAGAATCGTTGAACAAGATGTGCTGAATCACTCGGATGTTGACGTTCAGTCTAGCCCCACAGCGAGCGATGGGCCGGCCGCGCCGGAGAGGGTGGCCGTTTCCCGGATGCGGCAAACCATAGCTAAGGTGACCAGCGACAGTAAGCGGGAGATTCCCCACTTCTACGTATCGTCGGAAGTCGATATGACCAAGGCCACGGAGATGCGGGCCGACCTGAACGAGACCATGCCCACGGAAAATCGGGTTTCCGTCAACGATTTGGTAGTGAAGGCCTGCGCTATGGCGCTTCAGAAGTACCCCAAGTTCAACGCCTTCTTCCAAGGCGATCATCTTCAGATGAACCCGGACATTAACATCGGTATCGCGATAGCTCTGGAGACCGGGCTGATTGTTCCCGGCGTCAACGGTTGCCAAGCCAAGAGCCTGGTGGAGATTGCCGCCGCTAGCCGGGACCTGATTGGCCGTGCCCACTCAGGAACATTGCGCAACGAAGAGTACAGTGGAACCACCTTCAGCGTTAGCAACCTGGGGATGTTCGATGTCGACAGCTTTACCGGCATCATTTACCCGCCTCATGCCGCCATTCTGGCCGTGGGCCGGGTCAAAGAACAAGCGGTGGCTAGGAATGGACAGGTAGCGGTAGCCCAGATGATGACCGCCACTCTGTCCGTAGACCATCGCGTGGCCGACGGCGCGGAAGCCGCCCAAGTTATCGTGGAGATCAAGAACCTACTGGAAAAACCCGTAGTATTGCTTATTTAGCTATCAGTCTTCAGCAGTCAGAAATCAGTTTTTCGTCCCCCTGACAGCTGATGGCTGATAGCTGAGAGACGAATTTAAGGAGGATGTACCTTGCCCAGAATGACCGGAGCCCAAGCCATCACGGAGACCCTGAAAGTCCATGACGTGGATACCATTTTCGGGATTATTTCGATCCATACTTTGGACTTATTCGACTCATTATTCGACAACCAAGATAGTCTCCGGTTCATCGGCGGCCGTCAGGAACTCGGCTGCGGCTTCATGGCCGACGGATACGCGCGGGTCACAGGCAAGCCAGGGATACTTCTCACCAGCACCGGTCCCGGCGCGGCGGATTCCATGGGGGCCCTGGGCGAGGCTTATTTCTCCAGCTCGGCCGTTCTGGAAATCACCACCAACGTGGAGCAGGAATATATAGGCTCCGGCAAGCTGTCTACCCACGAAACCAAGAACCAGTTGCAGATGTTTGAGTCGGTGACCGACTGGAACGCAATGATTAGCCAGGTTGAGTCCATCCCGGACTATTTTGTTGAAGCCTTCCAGAGATTTAAGTCACGCCGTCCGCGGCCGATCGAGTTGGAACTGCCCACCGACTTGCTGGCGCTACAGGCCGACGTCGAAGTGTTGACTCCCAGGGATCCGGAGATTGCCCAAGGGGATCCGACGATGGTTGAGAGAGCCCGAAAGACCCTGATAGAGGCTAAGCGGCCGGTTATCTATGTCGGCGAAGAAGTCCAGTCGTTGGGCGGCACTCAGGAGATTATCCAGTTAGCCGAGATGTTGGGCGCGCCAATAGTCACCGGAGACGGGGCCAAGGGAGCCATTTCGGAGGACCATCCCCTATCTTTGGGGCAGGCCATGGGCAAGCGAATCTGGGGCGAAAACCCGCTGCACGAGTGGCTGAGCACCTGCGACGTTATCCTGGTTCTCGGCTCGATCCTTCCCCTGCGGTCCACCACTGGCGTGGGACTCAAGCTGCCCGACACCGTGATTCACGTCCTATTGGACGGAGACGCCATCGGCAAGAATTACGCGACGGGAATCCCCATCGTGGCCGACTCTCGGGCTGTTGCCCGGCAACTGCTTGACGGCATGGCCGCTGTGGATGTCTACAAGGGCGACAAATTTAAAAACGAGATTACATCGGTCAAGGAACAGATCTACCAGAATCTTAAGGACACGTGGGGCAACGAGCTACGCACCTTTGAAGCGATACGCGCGGTCACGCCCATGGACACTATATTCTCCCTTGATGCCACGGTGGCGACGAGCCGGGCCATACGGTGCCTTCCGATCAACCAGCCCAGGACCTTCATGTATCCTCACGGTTGGGTCGGGATAGGTTTCGCTTTCCCCGCTGCTTTGGGGGCCAAGGCTGGCAAGCCCAAATCGCCGGTGGTCTGCGTTACCGGCGACGGCGGCTTCCAGTATAACTTCCAAGAGCTGGCCACCGCAGCCCAGTACGGCATCCACCCCATCGTATTGATGTTTAATGACAATGCTTGGGGCGTGCTCAAAGGGATGCAGCAAAATAGCCACAAAGGACGTTTTATGGGGACCGACCTAGTCAACCCCGACTTCGTCAAACTGTTCGAAAGCTACGGTTTCGAAGGGACCAAAGTAACCACGCTGGACCAACTTTCCAAAGCACTGGAAAACGCCGTGGCATCAGACAAGACCCAACTTATCGAGGTTCAGACACCGGATGGGTTTGGGGCGTTTCGGTAACGTGTCCTGACCCACGGGTTTGAACTCGCCTAGGGCTACCTTGACATAAGCTGTCTACAGGCTCGATGCTTAGACAACTCTCAAAAGCCGGACTTCGGTCAATGTATTTGCCGATTTCCCTTGGCCACATTTCAACAAGAATATGACTGAACCCTTAGAAACTGGACACCGCCGCCGGGTTTATCCTCTGGACGCTCATGAGTTGACCGAGGAGCAAATCGCGGTGGCTTTTGCCATGACTTCCCGTCGCCCGGAGCCTTTCGACGAGATTGCTCAGCAGGTGAGCCAGGAGAAGGCGGCCGACTTCCATGAACGATGGGTCGTGGGATACGGACACGCTTCGGTGGCGGAGCACGCCGTGCTGCATCTGGCGGTGGAGGACATCTCCCGTCTGGCTTGCGACACGTTGGAAGATAACCGGCTGGCTTCGTACACCGAGAAGTCTTCCAGGTATCAGCTGTTTCCCTCCGGCTACTTTTTCCTTCCTTCTGAATTGTCGAACGAGCCGAAATTGGTCCAAGCCTTCGGTGATGCTTGCCGGGAGCTTTTCCAGGTCTATCACCGGTTGGTGGAAGGCTGTGTGGATTATCTGAGGGGAGTCTACCCGCAAAGAGAACGGGAACGGGACGCCGCTTACAACCTCCGCCTGCAGAGGGATGCTACGGATAGCTGCCGAGCGGTTCTTCCGGCGGCAACCCTGACTAATGTGGGGGTTACCGCTAACGCCCGGGTGCTGGAACATGCCATCTCTAAGCTGATGTCCTCGGAGCTTGGTGAGGAGCGGGACTTAGGGGGCGATCTCCGTGAGCAAGGCCAGAAGATTGCTCCGACATTGATTAAATACGCCGAGCCAAACACCTACATGGGGGAGATGCCGGACGTCCAGAGGTTGCTAGCGGGCCGGTTCGCGGGTGAGCCAACCTCCGGTGAGGGGCGGGAAGTCGGGAGGGGCGCCGGGATGCCTCAGCCGGTCCGGTTGTTGGCCTGTACTGACCAGGCGGAGGAAAAGTTGGCTGCGGCTTTGCTATACCGCCAATCAAGCTTGTCTTACGATGAGATTTGGCGGCGGGTGGTGGACATGTCTGCTGAGAACCGGCAGCAGGTGATCCAGAAATGCGTTGCCGGTATGGGATCCCACGATGCTCCGGTGCGCGAGTTCGAGTTAGTGGATTACACTTTCGAATACATGATGGACTACGGGGCCTACCGGGAGTTCAAACGCCACCGCATGCAGTCATATATCCCCCAGTCGCTGACCACTGCGAACGGATATGGAATTCCTGTGCTGATGGTCCAAGCCGGTCTGAAGGGCCAGTTTGTTGGCGCTATAGAACAAGCGGAGTATGCTTACAGCAAGGTCTATGAGTTCTCTCCTGTGGTGGCCCAGTACCTGGTGACCCACGCCCACTATCGCAGGGTGTTATCCAAACTGAATCTGAAGGAGTGCTACCACCTCTTCAAGCTTAGAACGTCGGAATTGGCTCATTTCGCGATACGAGAGCCGATGGTGGCAGCGATGAAACTGGCGGTAGAGGCTCATCCGGGGTTGTTCCAGGGACTACAGCTAAGAGATTAGCCCTCGGGTGAGCATTGGCATAGGACCGCTTCGCTACGGGTCTGAGCAGTCCCGGGTGTAGCCGCAGTTGAGGCAGATGATTTTGCAGTTCCGCTCCATCATGTTTCCGCCGCAGATGTCGCAGACCAAGAGGAAGAGACTCGCTCCCATCACGTTCACCCACATCACCTAATCTTATAGTCGGTCCAATTATACCAGGGTTGGCCAAGGACTTTTATGCCGGTTCGACTATTCCTACAGGGCGATTCCGTGGTCGACGATCTGGCCCTCTAAAATCATGTCCCTGCGGCCGGGCTCAGGGTCTGCAGCCGGAGCAGGGGTCAACCGGACCATGTCGAACTCGAAGAGCGGCTCGGGCGGATGCAGGGTTACCGCGCCCCAGCCCTTGGAATCTACCTTAAGTTGGCCGGGCCACAGGCTTTGACCTTGTCTAACTAGCCAGACCTCGTAGCTGGAAGGCGGCTCCAATTCTCTCATCCCTGTGACCATAAGCATGGCGCGGCGGTCATCATCGGCGACAAGGAGAATGCCGCCGGAATTACCGTCGCTAGTGGGCGATTCTAGTATAACGTCGGTGCTTTCGGTTTCAGCGAGAAAGTCGCTGGCTCGACGGAGTTCGTCTAGGCGGTCTATCACTTGAGACTCTTGTGCCGCCAATTTCCCCCAGCGAGTTAGCACGGCGCTTTCTCGTTGTAGGCTTTCCACCCGGGAGGAAAGAACGTAGTTGATATAAACGCTGTAGGACAGCAATGCCAAGACCATAACGGCGGCCAAGGGCATCAAGACCCTTGTTAGCCGGCCGGGGAAGCGGTTGTAGATGGACGTATTTACAGGAACTGTGGCTTCCACTCCGATGCTGGGCAGCGAGTTCGTTATCCGGGACTGTAATGCAGCCGGTGGTTCCAGATGGTCGACTGATTCACCTAGTATGGCAGCCGAGGTCCGCATACGCGCGACGGTATCGCGGCATCGGTAACAGGCAAGCAGGTGGGATTCCACCTGAACCGCTTCCGCCTGGTCAAGAATGTCCAGGGCGTAGGCTCCTAGCTGGTCTTCTGGATGTTGTTCGTTGTGTGAATCAGTCGTGAACATCGCCTTCTATTACCGACCTTAGTTTTTGCATCGCCAGCCGAACTCTGGTCTTTACCGTTCCCAGCGGCTGTTTAAGTAGCTCTGACATCTCTGATTGGGTATACACCTCGAAGTAGGCCATCATAATCACTTGCCGTTGCGGAGGGGGTAAAGTGGCTACTGCTTTCAAGATGCGTTCCCGCTCGATTTTCTTTTCTACTTCCTCTTCGGTGGAGATTTGGGCCGATGGCAACAACTCCAGCGTTTCATAGCCGTCCGGATCTGTCGCCGCCTAGGTCCGCCGCCTTGACCGAATCACGTCCACGATCTTGTGGTGAGCCACGCTCATGATTCAAGCCCTTGGTTCGCCCCTGTCGGTTCTGTAGCTGGAGGCCTTCAGCCAAATGTTCAGAAATATATCCTGCGTGGCCTCTTCGGCCAAGGCCTCCTGGTTGAGCATGTACATAGCCAGGGAATAGACCGAAGATCCATACCTGGTGTAGATAGCTTCCAGCGCGGCCTTATCTTCCAGTGTCACCCGATGCATAAGCTGGTGATCGTCGAGATCCTGATAGTCGATCAATTCGCTAGGCTTTTGGCGGACAGAGGGTGCGTCCCCTTATTAATGAATACGCATCTTAGATCAATATGGATTCCTGTAATGTATAGCGATCCGCAGACCGCCTGGTTGCGGGTCTCGATCCTGCATTCGATTCCCGACGTTGATAGATCTAAAGGCACCCTTCCAGGCACCTCTATACCCGGCCAGGTTGAGGTCGGCAAACCGGCGCTCCTATGAATGTATGAATAGCTTGGTACCGCTATCTGGGTGGGGAGGACTTGTGGTTACCAAGATTAGATGCAGATTGAGTATGCGGGATTATAATGTAATCCGCGGAAATCAAGCCGGAAACGTAAGTAATGACCTGGCACGCCTAAGGCAGGCAGACCGGGTTAGATCACCATACTGTCAAATAGTGAGTCCAAGTGGGGTGCCTCGTCCAAGGCCCATACCTGTGATAGCACTTGGTCACACTGATTTGCATTGATCGCATCAGACGCTAAGCCACGGAATTTAGCCTCTAATTCGGCGTCATTCATCGGATTACTGCGGTGGCCTTTGTGATAGGGGGCGTGGGCTTCGTAGACCTTCCCTGACTCGTCGGTAATCTCGATGCGGCAGTTGTATTCTTCCGGATATCTTTGGGTGAAATCGGGGACTTCTTCCATGGTGAACTTCGCTATGAGCGTTCGCAGCGCCGGGTCATGGATGTGTTCATCGTTGAAAGTGTTGGCGTTCACCCGGCCGTCTTGTAAGGCGGCGGCGACGAGATACGGAATGCTATGATCGGCGGTCTCTCTGGTCTTTGGGTCCCACTTCTCCGGCTCTGTCGCGGGCGAACTGACGGCGCTGAGGTAGGATTGGATACGAACCGATTTGATTTGCGCTCCGGCGATCTGAGGGTATAACTCCAAGGCTAGACCGGTAGGGCATTGGGTGTGGATCTGAGCAGGGTAGGCTTTGAAGGTGGTTTCCAGGATGCGGAAATCTTCGCTTTCCCGGCTTTTCTCGAAGGATGGAATCTGCACCGAATCTCCTAGAACCTGCTCCCACAACCCCCGTCTGCCTTCGAAGGGTTCTTTGGGACCGGTCATTCCCTGCTGCGCCAGTTGGGCCGCAAATATTCCGGCTCTGGTGGCGGTGGCGGTGGCGCAACCCTTCCACATGGAAAGCTCGCCGGTACGGGTGACTCCCAGGGGTATACTGGGGGCGATCGCCAGAGAGATGGCGTGTCCCATCTGCTCCCGGTTCAATCCCAGGAGCTTTCCGGCGGCGCAGGTCGCGCCGACTATTGAGAAGGTCCCCTGATCCCAACCGAAATCGCCGACGACCACCTCATCACTCAACCGACAGAAGACTTCGTAAGCCAAGGCGATGGCGGTGATGACGCTCTTGCCATCGCTGTTGGTGGGTCTACCCATAGCCAGTGCCGCCGCAATCATGTCGCTGGGATGACCGCCCCCGGGCGAGAAATAAGAGTCGTTGCAATCAAGATAACGGATCATTACCCCTCCGGCGAAACCAGCCATGTCAGGAGAGCTGTATGCCTGTGTGCCGAGTATCCGGGAAGGTGTCGAACTGGTGATGGACCCGGCTAGAGTCCGGGCTATCAATGATGGTTCGGAGTGGAAGCCGCCCGCTGCGCAACCCAAAGTGTCTAGCACCGTGCGCTTGATTTGGTGCACGACTTTTGGACTCAGGTCTTCGTAGGCAAGATCGCAGGCGAAGGCGCTGAGTAGCTCGGTGGTTCGGTCCATAGGTTTCTCTCCCTAAGGTGTGGGGAAATCCCGCCAACCCCCGTTTACGAAACGGGGGCTAGGTTGCGTTTATCGAAGGACTTCTGCGGCGATGCGTTCTAGCTGGTCGCCCATTTCTTTTTCAGTGTCGCAGTGTTCTGGCCGGATGACTACCCGGTTGGCTCCGGCGTTTATGAGGGAACGGACTACCGTCTGGTCCGGATCTTGGCCGTAGACCGTGATGGTCAGCGACTTAGGATCCCGTCCGGCCTCTTCGGCCATGGCGTCTAGTTTGGCTCGGCTCTCCTCGACTTGGGCGGGAGTTACCCTGTTGGGCAGCCAGCCGTCGGCGTGGGCGACCACTCGGCGGAGCACGTTCTTGGCCATGCCGCCCAGAAGGATGGGCGGGTAGGGTTTCTGGGTGGGCTTAGGATAGGATCTGACCAGCGGGAAGTCGAAGAATCTACCGTGATACTCGGCTTCTTCTTTGGTCCAGAGTTCCTTCATGACCTCGATGGACTCTCGGGTCTGTGACCAGCGGTGGTCGAAGTCACCACCCATCAACTCGGTTTCTTCTCTGAGCCAACCGGTGCCGATGCCGAAGACGAACCTGCCGCCACTGACCCTGTCCAAGACGGCAATCTCCTTGGCTAGGAGCAGGGGGTTACGTTCGGGCACCAACGTGATGCCGGTGCATAACTTGATGGTGCTGGTCACAGCGGAAGCCCGGGCCAATGAGATGTAAGGATCGCTGAAGTGGGAGTAGTTTTCGGGGATCGGGCCGCCGGTGGCGGGGAAGGGGCTGGCGCTGTGGACCGGTACGGCGGGATGTTCCGCGTACCAGATCGACTCAAAGCCTAGCTCCTCGGCTTTTTTAGCGATGAATGCGGGGTCCAGGGTATAGGCCGGTAGGGGTATCGACGTTCCAACGTCCATCATATAGAAACTCCTTGATTTACAGCGATCGTCGGACGGGTTTGGGTTGGAATCTGATTGCAGTGCCGATGGCTAATCTTCAGCTGCTGCCTGGTCTAGGTCCTCGGGCGGTTCGCCCCCGGTGAAGCCCCGCCACCAAGTCCGGAAGTTGTCCTCACCGTATTTGTCCCGCAGCGAGGCCAGGTGGGCTTTGGCTGGGGTTAGGACAGTCAACTGGTGCTCGGTGGCGAGACCGTGGGTCCTAGTGGCCCACTCAAGGGCGGCGGACAGGTCGCCTAGGTCTTCAGCTACTTTTCCCAGCTGGCCATAAGTCCGGGCGGTGCGGTCAACGTCGCGAATCTCTTCGAAGATCTCCCTGGCGCGCTGGTACCATCCCTCGGCCTCATCCAGAAGATTTTCTTCATGAAGCAGGACTCCCAACTGGCGGCATTCGTCACCGGCGGCCCGGTGGTCGCCCAGTTGCTCACGCTTTTCCAATGCCAACTCGAACCATTCTTTGGCCACCTCGTATCCCAGTCCCCTGGCCATTGCTAACAGACCCAGGAAATGGAACTCTACGGCCATCTGAGAATCCATGCCCAACCGGTGGGCCAGGCCCAGCGCTTGTTGGTACCAGCTTTCCGCGTCTTGGAACAGGTACCGGGCGTGGAAAACGGTGCCTAATTCGTGGTAAACCAGGGTGGCCATCTCCTCATCTCGGTTGTCTTCCAAGATGGCTTGAGCCCGGTGGTACCAGCTTTCCGCTTCGTCGTATTCGAACTTGTATTGGGAGGCCAAGCCCAAGGCCCGGTAGTCTTTGACCAGCTCCTCAGGGTCTTGGATCCGTTGGTGGATGTCCAGGGCTTTGCTGAACCATTCCTTCGCTTCGGTGTAAAAACGTTGGTTCTGCTTAACTTGTCCGATGCAGTAGTAATCGTCGGCTGTGGACGCTTCGTCTTCCCCGTTCTCGATGATGGCAAGGGACTTCTGGAACCACTCTTCCGCTGCATCCAATCGTAAACGATGCTGTTCCAGAACGCCCATCTGGTGATAAACGGCGGCTGTCCGAGGGTCCGATTCTTTCTCGGATTGAGACTCGAGGTAGGCCATCAACTGTTGGTTGAGGTTCTCGGCGTATTCCAGATTTAACTGCTCGGTGGCTTCGCTGGCTTCCGTGCCCATAAGATATAGCCACAGCTCGATCGCGCCCTTGGGTTCGGCTTCGGCGGCTCCACCGCCGTCGGGCACTATGTCTTGAAGTAACTGACGGCGCAGGCGGCGCAACTCGGGGAACCGCTTTTGCATCCGGTAGACCTGGGCCAAGGGTTGGACCAATATCTGGGCCGTATCCCACTGCTGGTCTTCCAGTGCCAAGCCCAGGGCCTGAGTCAGGTTGCCTTCCTCTAATAGGACTGCGGTGGTTCCGGAGTCTTGGTTCTCGTACAGGGTTTCCATAAAGTAGTCGGCGGTGTCGGCGTAGACCCGAACGAACTCCTGCTCCAACTGGCGGACAGCAGCAGGGGAGAGTTGTTGATTGATTTGCCGTCCGTAAAACCAGGGCAGCGTGGGGTGGATCTGGTACACGCTGGGCGTAACCGTCTCGATGAATCCGGCGTCCCTGGCGGACCGCAGCAGGGTCCGGCACGCGCCCCATCCCAATTCCTCACCCATGACTGTGCGGTAGGGCCTCTCCTGGGTGATGTGGGTCAGAATATCCAACATCACCCGTTGCTGGAACATGGACAGGAAGGGCAGATGGGTCCGGCTGCGGCGTGGCATCCGCGAGAATGAATGGTCCATCACGGCGGTCAAGAAAAGGTCGCGGCCGGATTCCATAGAGGAAGTTCCTAGCTCTTCGACCCGGGTTCGGACCTCCGATAATAAGACCGATGCAGGCACATCTTTCAGTAGAGGCAGGGCTACCTGCATCGCCAGTGGATGCCCCTGAATTAGGTCAATGAACTCTAGATAGGGAAGGCCAAGTTGGTTGTCGGCTTGTTCGCCCGGAGTGAGTTCCGACGGCCCGGTGTTCTCTTGAATCTTGCAGGCCAATTCCATCCGGTCACCCTGGCCCATCGGGGGGAGTTGGTAGGATTGGTGGGTAGTTGCTAGCCATGGTTCTTCCGGGCGGCGGCTGACCAGAAGGGCCCAGGATTGGCCTCCTACTATCGCGTCGGCCAAAAAGGCGTCCAGTTCCTCCAGTTCGGCCCGGTCCAATATGCCAGTGTTGTCTTCGACCGTGTTTCCGCCAGCGTGCTGCAGCGCGTCCCATATAATCAGCGATGGTTGCCCTTGAAGGTAATCGACCACCCACTGACGTTGATTGGGGGCGGACAGATCGGCGAAGGGTAGTCCGGCGACGGCGGTGCCAATCTCGTGGATTACCCGTTCCAGTCCCGCTCCAACTTGGAAAGTCGTGTAGAAGACGCCGCTTGAGCGTGCTCCGGTCTTCTGGATCCATCGGGCCAAACCCAGTGCCAATTCAGTCTTGCCAGAGCCGGTGTTTCCGCTCATCAAGACCACAGGTTGGCTCTGGAAGGTACGCTCCAGTTGGCGAAGCTCGGTGCGGCGTCCAATCAGACCGTATGGGCCTCCTTTAGGGAGGTGCTGGTCAGGACCGGTGTCCGCTTCCGGTTGAGATTGGGGCGTCAGGGGAGCCGGTTGCTCGACTTGAATGGCGGCCGGTTTATATTCCTGGGATTGATATACCTGGGGGGTTATCCAATCCCAGAACGGGGCTTTACCGGCGGCGGAAGGCCTTAATGGGTCGTCCATCATGGCTCGTCGGGCCACCGAGGTTGCTGTTGGGACATCTACTCCAGCTACGATTTGCCGGAGTAGATTATCGACGAATATCGATCTGGCTGCGGGAGTCAACGGCGCCGCCACCGAAACCACCAACGGAACACCTGCTTCCGATAGCTGGGCTGCTGATTCTTGCCCTTCGCCGGAAGAGCTGGTGTCCCCACCGTTGATTAGAACTGTCGGTACTCCGGCATTCAACAGCAGTTCCGCCACTAAGGACGAGGGAACATTAGCTGCGTCACCATCAGCGGACTCAATGAGGATGTCGCCGCCGCTGGTGTTGGACTGGGCATCGATGTGCACTAGATGGTAATGCCTCGGACGCTCGGCCAGTTGTTCCGTCAATGCTTCAAGAGTCGGCGGTTGCAAACAATCTAGCTGGACCACAACATCCATAGAATCCAAGATCTGCAGGGTTTCGGAGGCGATGCTTCCTGTGTCGCCCGGAGACTGTCCATCGACGTTACGGCTGGGAAGAGCCGGAGATACCTGGAGCACGTTGAATTGCTCCTGGCTTAGATTATTGTCAAAGGGATCCATGGATCCGGAGGATGTTCTCCGCAATACCGAGGTCAACTGGGGCGAAAGGAACCCTTCCTGCGTGGACCTGAGCAGTTCCCAAGGCAGGCTCAGGAACTCGGGGCGTTGGGACACTATCGCTAATCTGTAGTTGGATAGGCCGTCTTCGAGCGCGGACGCGTAACAGGCCTGAGATTCCTCATTGGATTGGAATACGGCTTCGAAAAGTGCTCGGCCTAAGGCATTGAATCTCGCTTCTACCGAACCTGCCCGATCCTTCGCGTTTCCAAAGGGATTCTGCAGGTATTTGGTGAAGTACCAGCCAATCTCCTGACGGTCCGAGTCTTCCAAGGGACTGTCAAAGGTGGCTGGAGGGGCTGTTTGTCTACCTTGCCCGTTGCTGATTGCCAACTGCACCTGGCCGGTTTCCGCCAGGTCAATTATTTCTAGAAGTCTATCTTGTGATTGGGTCACCGGCTACTCCTGAAAGGGTCGAGACCGGCCTCCGTTCCGACCGGATTTTCTTGTCAACCAGGAGCACCTGGGTTAAAATCGCCCCGTGCCTGGTGGCGGCGGGGTAGACGGCAGAAAATTCGAGAGAATCCCAGGCGTCCGTAGCTGTCGAAGGTCTTGACTGACCGCCCTATATTAACATTCACCAATCTGTCCGTCCAACGTTTCCGGTTAGTTCTCACGCACAGTTAGCATCATTGGGTATCGGTATCCTTTTTGAGTGGAAGTTCTTTGTCGGCGCCGGACATTGCTCAGCCAAATAAAGGATACCAGTAGGTTTCAGAATGGAGTAACACAAATGATATCAATCACCGATGAAATGAAAGAAAATGTAGATGTTGCACTGGCCGACGGCTACTCGTGTCTTCTGGGTAGCGTATCGAATAGCGGAGAACCCCAGATCAGCCCTAAGGGCAGCGTTATGGTGTACGACAATGAAACCCTGGCTTACTGGGAGCGAGCTAAGCGTTCGGCTCTGCAGAATGTGGGGGAGAATTCTAACGTGGTTATTTACTATAACCACCAGGCAAATCGATTGCGCTGGCGTTTCCACGGAAAGGCCACTGTATACGAGGATGGTCCCGTTCGTCAGGAAGTGATGGACCGCTGCGTCCAGGCGGAATTGGACCGGGATCCGGAGCTACTAGGCGTGGCGGTCCTCGTCAAGGTTGACAAGATTACCGAGCTGTCTGGCAACGTGCTGCAGCAGCGGGGCTAGCGGCGGCACGCAGATACCCCGCCGGCGGCTTTTAAATTACGTTCGGCGAGCGGTTCATATATCTATCGATTTTCTCTTCGGGCCGCTAGTCGCCTAAGTCTCACCGGCTCGGCGGGCGTCGGCTCGCCAGTCGTCTGGGCTGGGGCCACGGTCGATTAGCACGTCGATAACGGCGGGTAGGCCGGATGCTTGGGCTTGGCGAATGGCGTCAGGCAGGTCTCGCGAGTCTCCTATTTGGATACCGAAAGCTCCGAATCCCCTTGCCACTGCACCGTTGTCCGTGGTTACGAATTCCGAAGCGATACGGCGACCCTCAGGCTGGTGCTGACGGACCATTCCCAGCGCTCCGTCATTGAAGACCACACAGATGATCGGCAGGTCGTATTGGACGGCTGTGGACAGGGCGTTCACCGTCATCATGTAGCCGCCGTCTCCGGTCACACATACCACCGGCCGGTCTTTGTAGACTAGTTTGAGTCCTACCGCCGCTGGCAGTCCCCATCCCATCCCGGCCGTCCCGCCAGGACTGAAGAATGTATTGGCCTGGCGGGCTTGGTAGAAGTGAGCCATCCAGGTGCGGTTGTTCCCGGCGTCCAAGGCGAATATCGCATCGGCGCTCATGTTTTCGTGCAGCAGAGCTACCAATCGTTGGGGCGTGACCGGGGAACCGTCTTGGTGCATCGCTGGTTCCTCATAGAAAGACCCACCCTGCTTTCTTTGGGGCAAGGCGTCGGACCACTCCTTTCGATCAGATGCGGAGTCGGCGGCTACCGGTTGGGACGCCTCAACCAATTGGGAAAGGATACTGCCGGCGTCGCCGATGAGTCCCAAATCCACCGGGAAGGTCCAACCGGCGTTGCGGTCGTCGATGTCGATCTGAATTATTTTCTGGTTGAGCGGGTTGAAGATACTGGGCCGCTCTCGGACCGTGTCCTGGGGAGTCAGTTTGGCGCCGACCACCACTACCGTGTCGGCTTCGCCCACCGACCGGTTGGCGGCTTCCTGGCCGTACACTCCGACCATGCCCACCGACAGGGGATGGGTCTCGGCGATGGCGCTCTTCCCTTTGTAAGAGGTTGCCACCGGCATGTTCCAAAGCTCCGCCAGGTCTTGTAATTGTTGGTGCGACTTGGAGAGGTGAACGCCGTTGCCCGCCACCAGCACGGGGCGCTTTGACTGGGACAGAATCTCAATCGCTTTTTGGATGTCCTGGGGTGCGCTTTGGGGTTTTGCGGTGTTCAAGTATCCAGCGGCATTGTGTATGAAGGGAGGTGACTCAACATCCACTTCCCCTGAGATTGCCGCCGACCGCATAACCACGCTGGCCGGACCAGGCCTGCCGCTGGTGGCATGTTTGATGGCCAATTGAGTCGCCATGACCGCTTCTTTAGGAGTGGTTGCCAGTGATGTGTACTTGGTCATAGTCTTCAGTATTGTGGTGATGTCCATGCTGCCGTATTCTCCGGCTCCGGACTGGTTGGCTGCGTGGAAAGCAACCCCGCCGTCGGAGGTGTCGGTTATCACCAGCATGGGCGAACTGCTCAGCATAGCCTCCATGATGCCGAAGGTGGCGTTGGATGCCATGAACAATCCCTGACCCATAATCGCCGCTGGGCGGCCAGTGGCCCGCCCGTAGGCGTCGGCCATGATGGCGGCTATCTGCTCATGCCGGACCAGGATGGTTTTTATCCGGTCTTCTTTACCATAGAGCAGGTTGAATATCTGTCCGGTTCCCCCACCGGGAATCCCGATAACGTATTCGATACCAGCTTCTTCCAGTGTTTGTACAATCAACTCGTCGGCTGTGGGCATGATGTCTCCTTGGAGCTTTCAAGCGTCAGCGCTCAGCTATCAGCTTTTAGCCTAGAACCGCGGCTTTCTGACGATGAGGGGATAATACGACGTGCCTCGCATCCGGTCAAGGAGAGTCGTTAGGCAAGGGGTGACACGACCTTTCTTGACCCGCTTCAGGCGTGAGCGTATATTCCAGCAATCAGCCCAGGTTCTCGACCCGGTCGTCCTGACAGTGGAACGCTGACGGCTGATAGCTCATACCGAGGAGGGCATGATATGAAAGGCGGAGATGCACTGGTTCGCTGCTTGGAACTGGAAGGAGTGCGCTACATATCCGGATTCGCCGGGGGCGGGCTGAACGTTTTGTGGCCGGCCCTCCGGACTTCAGAGACGATAAAGGTTTTTGCTACCCGCCATGAACGGTTGGGCGTGGAAGTGGCTGACGGCTATGCCCGGGCCACCGGCCAAGTGGGTGTTGCCATGACGGGCAGCGGCCCCGGCGCGACCAACACGCTGACGGGAATCGCCGGCGCATTCGCCGACAACATTCCGGTGCTTCTGCTGATGGGGCAGATCGCCCTGAGCAACCTGGGCAAGGAGTACCAACAGGAAGTCCCATCCAGCATCTTCGACAACCTGGTTAAGTGGAAGGCAACGATTAACCGGGTGGACGAGATACCGGACATAATGCGGCGGGCTTTCACCAACCTGCGCTCCGGTTCTCCGGGGCCGGTGGTGATCGAGATGCCTCAAGACGTTATGGCCAGAGAAATCTCCGACGACGCTTTCCATTATCATCCGGTCGGTCCGGGCAGCAAACCGGCGGCGTCCCAGGCTGATGTTGAGAAGGCGGCCGACCTGTTGGTTAACGCGGAATATCCAGTTTTAAACGTTGGCGGGGGCTGTTTGTCAGCGGACGCTGCTGACGAGGTGATGGAGTTGGCCGAGTTGCTCTCCATGCCGGTAGCCAGTTCCCTAGTGGCCAAGGGAATCTTTCCTGAAGACCATCCTCTGTCGTTGGGTTTGGGTATCTACCCTCGTAGCCGCTACGCCACTGGTCCGGCTGTCCAGATCAACCGCAAAGCCGATGTGGTGCTGGCCGTGGGTAACTCCTACCGCCAGCCCAACGGCACCGACGGCAGGCCCTTCCCTCCCGGCGTAAAGCTGATTCATGTGAATGCTGACGACGCGGACCTGAACAAAACCTACATGGCCGACGTCCCCATCATGGCCGATGCCAAGTTGGCCCTTAGGGACATCATCAACGCCGTGCGGGACCGGGTTGGACCTGGCCGGGGCGGAGCGAAGGAAGAGATCGTCGCGGAGATTCAGCAAGCCAGAGACAAGTGGCTGGGCGAGTGGCAATCGGTCTTCACAGATCCGTCCGCCCCAACCAATGGTTACAGGGTGGTCCACGACCTGATGCAGGTGGTCGACAAGGACCGGACCGTCGCCATCCACGACGCCGGCGGCAGCCGGGGTTACGTCTCCCCCTTCTGGGTAACCACCCAGCCACGCAACTACGTGGGAATGGGCGGGATGGCCGCCATGGGTTGGTCCATGGGAGCGGCAGTGGGAGCCAAGATGGGGAAACCAGACCATCTGGTAGTCCACCTTCTGGGAGACGCTTCTTTCGGAATGACCGGGATGGAGGTCGAGACCGCAGTCCGCATGGGCCTGCCAACCCTCACTGTTATCGTCAACAACGGCGGCACCGGCGGTGGCTTGATGGGCATGGACCGGCCTGGGGGGCCGCCACCCGCTGTGTCGGAACTGGGCGGGAATTTCACGGTGGTGGCTCAGGGGCTTGGTGCCCATGCCGAGCGAGTCGAGGAACCATCCGAGATAATTCCAGCTTTCAGGCGGGCCATCCAAGCCACTGAGAATGGGCAAGCGGCGGTGGTAGAAGTGATGATAAAACCTATGGGCACTCCTGAAGTATCCGACGATTGGTCGTTGTGAGGAGCATTTAACATCCATGAAAAGCATCGAGATAGACCGCAACAAGCGGCTTAAGGAAGAACCTGGAAAGGGGCACAACCGGTGGCACCCCGATATCGCTCCGGTATTGGAGGCGGACCCTGGGGAAGAAGTGGTGCTGGAAACCCGGGACGCGTCCGACCAGCAAGTTAAGCCGGGGATGTCGGTGGACGACATGGTTGGCTTTGACCCAAAGGTCGCCCACCCGTTGACCGGCCCGGTTTACATAACCGGAGCATCACCGGGAGATCTGCTGGAAGTCGAATATGTTGACGTTATTCCCCAAGCCAACGGCTGGACCCGCAGCAGGCCCGGCGCCGGGTTCCTGCGGGACCTTTTCACCGAGCCTTACGTCGCACATTGGGAAATGAGCGATGGTTGGGCAACTTCACCTCAACTGCCCGGAGTCCGCATACCCAACGGCTCGTTCATGGGTACCGCTGGCATAGCCCCTTCCCACGCCCAACTGGATGAGTGGACCCGCCGGGAGGCGGACTTGGTGCGGCGCGGTGGTCTGGCACAGCCTCCGGACGCGGAGGATGCGGTGCCGTCGGGCGGCGCTATCGCCAGTACCGGATTGCGCACCATACCACCACGTGAAAACTGTGGAAATGTAGACGCCAAGCAATTGACCAAGGGTTCACGCTTGCTGATTCCGGTAAATGTGGCCGGAGCTTTGTACTCGGCGGGGGACGGCCATTTTGCCCAGGGCGATTCGGAGTGCTGTATCACTGCCATCGAGATGGGGGCCACGGCGGTGGTGAAGTTCCGGTTGCATAAAGGGGAAGCGGCGCGGCACAACATCAAGTTCCCACGGTTCGCCCACCCCGGCTATTTTATTGCGCCTGAATGGGCGGCTCCCCGGAACTTCATCGCCACCATGGGCATGCCTATCCGGGAGGACGGGACTCAAGAAGGGGAGGACCTGACGTTGGCGGCGCGCAACGCACTGATCCAGATGATTGATCTGCTTCAAGAGCGTGGTTGGTCCCGTCAGCAGGCTTACATCATTTGCAGCGTTGCGGTGGACCTGAAAGTCAGCAACATCGTTGACCTGCCCAACGTCACCGTGTCGGCTTTCCTGCCCGAGGATATCTTCCAGGGTTAAATCAGAGGATTGATTCTATGTCCCTCACGAAACTCCAAGGACAACAAAGACCCCCCGGCAATCGCCGGGGGGTCTTTGTTAACATTACAGCCACCATGATAATATCGTTGCCCCGGTCCTACACGTTGCAATGATTCACAGCGGTTCAGGCTCCCAGCGGTGGCTGATCTGCTTAACCAGCCCTTAAAAGGGCTTACAACCCCTGTTGTACCTGGAAACTCGAAAAACCGTGGTTAACTGGCGCGCTTTACCTCGAGGGTCTCACCCGGAGCCAACGCTACCCGTCGTACATTTATTCCCAACTTCAGCAACCAGTATCCCAGCGTTGCTTTACTCACACCCAATTCTTCGGCGGTGGCGGACAATCCGACTTCATTGACCATCTCAGGTAGGAGGCGCTCCAGTGGCCGCTGGTGGTCCCGCTCGACTCTCTGCATCAGCTTAGTCTTCCTAGCCATAATGTACCTCCCGTGTACTGAAGTGGACTCTCGGTGTACCGAGGTGAATCAACATTAGCACAGCGCAGCGCCAATTGTCAATATTTATTTTAAAAAAAAATTAATCTTTTATTATATTAAATTGAAACACTGGCTTTTGACGTTTGACCGGTTGTTTGACCGCTGCTAAACTCAGCCTCATGGGAATCACTGGATCCGTTGAAACCATGTTCCTTGACTTCATCACCCAGGTGTATTCGATAATCGGGTGGCCCGGAGTTGTATTCTTGATGGCCGTCGAAACCGTGGCGGTTCCCCTCCCCAGCGAGTTGGTTATGTTGCTTGCGGGCTGGCTTCTGATACAGGAAAAGGGTGGGAGTGTTTGGTTGGTTCCTTTAGCCGGATTTTACGGGGCCCTTGGGAGTCTGTTAGGTTCTTTGGTATTTTATTGGGCAAGCCGGCATGGAGGCCGTCGCATTTTGCTACAATATGGTAAATATGTACTAATCAGCAAAGATGAACTTGATAAGGCGGAAACCTGGTTCGACAAGTACGGTGAGCGTGCCGTCTTCATCGGCAGGTTATTGCCAGTAGTTCGCTCTTTCATTAGCATCCCCGCCGGCCTGGCCAGGATGAACTTATGGCGCTTTTCCTTGTATACGTTTACCGGGTCTTTTATATGGAGTCTGATTCTGGCCTACGCTGGCTTCATGTTGGGTGAAAATTGGGAAGATTTGCGGGCAGTCACGCAACCATTTGATTTGCCTATCCTTATCATTTTGGTGGCCGGGGCAGGTTGGCTCTTGGTGAGTCGGATCAAGTCGGTCCGTACGCAAAATAAGCGTTATGACGCCGAGAACACGACGATTTCCGATTCTTTTGAAGAGTAACTCCGAGATTCTTTTTCGTCTGTATACAGACTAACGAGCGCCTCGGTTGACACTCCCTATGCGGTGACCTAAGCTGGTTGGAGTCCATCCGCTAGCCAGAATCGAACCGTGTGCGAGGTTTAAGGATGCAAGCTCCCACCCTGCGCGATGTGTACGAAGCTAAGAAGACTATAACTCCTTATCTGCCCAGAACTCCGCTACACTTTTCGCCAGGACTAAGTCAGTACCTGGACGCTCAGATATATTTGAAGCACGACGAGTACCTACCCTTGGGAGCGTTCAAGGCTAGGGGAGGAATCAATCTCCTGGCCCACATGAGCCAGGAGGAGCGGGACCTGGGAGTGATTACCGCATCCACGGGAAATCACGGACAATCCATCGCCTATGCCTGCGGATTGTTTGGCGCACGGGCCCTCATCGCATTGCCCGAAGAAGCCAATCCGGTGAAAGTAGCCGCCATGCGGGCATTGGGCGCCGAGTTGATATTCCACGGCAAAAATTTCGATGAAGCCAAGGACTATTGCGAGCGGCTAGCAGCCGAGGAAGGCTACCGGTACGCCCACCCGGCGAATGAACCCCTGCTCATCGCCGGGGTAGCCACCCAAACGTTAGAAGTGTTGGAAGACTTGCCCGATGTGGAAGTCATTGTCGGTCCTTTAGGTGGGGGGAGTGGCATTTCCGGCGCGTGCGTGGTGGCCAAATCCATTGACTCGAATATCCAGGTCTTGGCGGTCCAATCCGAAACCGCGCCCGGTGGCTACATGCATTGGAAGGAAGGCCGGCCGGTTGAGTCGCCGGTGGAGACCTTTGCTGAAGGTCTGGCCACCAAAGTCGGCTACGATCTGCCCCAGTCGATTCTTCGGGAACATCTGGACGACTTCATCCTAGTCAGTGACGATGAGATTCGTTCGGCCATGGGTCTGCTGGTGGAGAAAGCACACACTCTTGCCGAAGGCGCTGGAGCCGCAGCCACGGCCGGAGCGGTGAAGAGTAAGAACCGATTAAAGGGTAAAAAGGTAGCGATTACCGTGAGTGGCGCCAACGCCACGGTCTCCCAATTGATGGAAGCTTTTGAAGTGTACGTCAAAGTGTAACGGAGCATTTCTGCTTAGTCCTGGCTTAAGCTCCTGAGGACATGTACCGGGCCAACTCGTCCCGGCTGAATTCGGGCAAAGGCGTCTCCCCGTGGAATTCGACCATCTGAAGACCCTCTGCCGCTTCTATCATCGTCCCAATCTCAAATCCGTTGATACCCTCGCCCTCAAGGGATGTCAGCAACCCAGGTACATCGGCAGCGGGCAAAGTAATCAGCAGTGCTCCTGAAGCCAGCAACCCCAGCGGGTCTAAGCCCAAGGCTTCGCAGACCTCCTGACATGCGGAAAGGATCGGTACGCTGCTTTCTTCGATGGCCAGCCCCAACCCGGAAGCCTTGGCGACCTCCCTTAGGCCGGTTACCAGCCCCCCTTCCGTTACATCATGCATGGAGTGGACCTGGCTTGAGGAGCAGGCGACTCGGGCGTCAGATAGTACACTTATACCCGGTACATTCAACAAGGACGCAGCCTT
>Ga0315336_1003409_pt1 | contig 21190 bp, 20 predicted proteins | sample ASW5metaG_FD_204512 | JGI IMG/M metagenome (GOLD analysis project Ga0315336, IMG submission 204512) | Ammonia-oxidizing marine archaeal communities from Monterey Bay, California, United States - ASW #5 | ecosystem: Environmental > Aquatic > Marine > Intertidal zone | place: USA: California... | reverse complement strand
TCATCACTAAAATTAAATCCATGATGCCAGGTATCTTTTCGAAAAAAAATAGAATCCCCAGGAAGAACTTTGTGTGTCTCACCAGTTTCGGGATTGCTAATTACAAAAATTCCACTTAGAATATATAGTAATTCATCAGCACCAAATATTGTTCTAAATTCTTTTGAATGCTTGAAACAACCATGAGGTTCTAGACCAAATATAATTTGGTGCAATTTTTTATTTGATATGTAAATCCAATCATCTACATAACCCGCTTCTTCATCACCCCATTTATGAATTTTCATAATGTTGTATTTAATATGAGTAGGCATGGAATAACTTGGTCTTGGAGAAGGCTTATAAGTCATAAATTTTATTATTTATATTCATTAATGATTTTCTCTACAAATGATAAATTATTTTTTGCAAGCGTATCAGGATTAAATCCCACTGTATTTTCCGGATCTTGTTCAATTATACAAAAACCATTAAATTTATTTTTTAGCAAAAAAGTGATGATATTAGGAATATTAACATAGCCATTTTCAAGAGGTGACATTACTCCCATATCATAAGATTGTTCTATGTTAATTTTTCTATTCCATACTTGTTTGCGTATATAGTCATTTACATTTTTAAGATGTATGTACCCAACTCTATCGATAACTTTTTTCAGGTAACTTAGTGGATCTTGATTCCAAAAAGCATGATGTCCAGTATCAAAACAAAGTGAAATGTTAGTATCATTCAATAGTTTGTCTATTTGATGTTCATATTCAATAGAAGTGCCTACATGAGGGTGAAAATGAACTTTAAGTCCGTATTCATTTTCAACTATAGTTTGTATTTCGATTATATTTTTCATGATTTTGTCCCAATCATCACTTTCAATTTTTTCTTTGTAATTTTTAGGATAAAATTCACTATCATCCATTAAGATTAGATCTGTAGAGTTTAAGTCTAAGAGAATATTTGATATTTTGTTTACATCTAATCTTAATTTATCGAACAAAGATAAATTAGCAAAGGTATGAACATGTGCGGCTCCACTAATTTGAATATTAAACTTAATTAAGAAATCTTTGATGATAATTGTCTCATCGTTAAAGTAACCAAGCGGTCCCAGTTCAGAATATTTATAACCAATCTCACTAATTTTCTTAAGATATTTATCATATTTAAGAGAATTATTTTCAGGATAAAAAACACCCCAAGAACACGGAGCATTTCCTATCTTTAAATTATACTTTTGATTAAAGTTCATTATTGAATTTAAAATATGTTTCTAAAGTTTATCAATTTAAAACAATTTCTCAAAACATTATGTTAAAAAAAATTTCTGAAGGACGGATAGAAGAGTTTTATCAAAACATAATTAATAATAATTTTGATGTAAATATTAGGGATAAATTAAAAATATAGCATGGTTACAAAAAATTATTTTTTTCGGTACTTTTACTGTTTATTTTGTTATCAAAATCATATTTTATATTTATTTTTATAGTAAATTCAAAGACTAATCCTTGATTATTTCATTACATTAGTTAACATTAACTTAATTTAGATACTTACTAACTGAAACAAATTAATTAGTAATAAGTATTATTTTTTTAGGAGGAAATATGAGAAAAATTTTTAACTATTTTATTTTACTACTTAGCAATATTTTAATATTATCATTCATATCTATTTGGAATATAGCTAATGCAGGAAATGTTGTTGTTTATACAGCATCAGGCCCTGAAATTTTCGAGCCTATTGCAAAGGGTTTTAAAAGCAGTAATCCAGGTATTGATTTATCATTTATTGTTCTTGATACAGGGGAGATGTTTCAAAGGGTAAAAGCGGAAGCAGGAAATCCAGCCGCTGATGTTACATTTGGAGGATCTATTGCTTCTTATGAGAATTACAGTGATTTGTATGCTTCCTACGATAGTCCAGAAGATGCTAATAAATTTTCAAAAGATCCTGATAATAAATGGCATGGATTTTCCATCTTTGCACAACCTTTGATGGTTAATACCAATAAGGTAAATGAATCTGATTATCCAGCAACCGTCAATGACCTTCTAGATAGTAAATGGCAAGAATTAGGGGGCATTGCTCTTGCAGATCCTAATAAGTCAGGCACTGGTCATACTATAGTATCAGGTTTAGCAAGTGGTTTAGGTTGGGACTTTACAACTGATTTAATAAAAGTAACAATAGTTACACCAGGTTCAACACCTATGTTTGAAGGTGTTCGGGACGGAGAAGCAGCTATTGGTTGGGTAAACGAAGACCTTGGAGCAAAATGGGAAGCTGAAGGGTTACCAGTTAAAATGATTTATGCCCTAGATGCCGTAACAGTTCAAATTGATGCTTATGGATTAGTATCAGGTGGTCCAAATCCAGATGATGCGAAAAAATTTATTGATTATCTAGGTAGTAAAGATGGTCAGAAAGTAGCTGTTGATATTGTTAAACGTCGTTCTATGAGAAAAGATATGGAACCTCCATCAGGATTGCCATTATTAGGAGATCTTCCTTTATTTCCTGAAGGAGAACCACGTTCTGTTATTAAGGCTAAATTTACTAAAATCATTGAAAGCAAATAACTTAATTATTGCTTGCAATTTTATTTCACTAACCTTTCATTTTAAATATAATTTGAAAGGTTAGTTTTTTTTATTTATTTTATAAATGCATAAAAACATATGGAAATTTTGGTCATTATTCTGTGTCACTGGTGCTGTTATATTTATTCTTATTCCACAAATATGGATAGCTTTCTCTTCACTTCTTCGTACAAGTGGTAATTTCACTCTCGAACTTAATAATGATAAAATAAACATAATTGATGCTGATCTGGAAGGTTTCAGAGTTATTAATGATAATCAAAATAAAATTTATTTACTAAATGATTATGATCAAGAATTAGTATTGACTTTAATTGAACCTGGCTTAACTAAAATTGAAACAAATATAAAAAATTTTATAAACATTAATAGAATTGGAGTTAACAAACTAAACTTTAATTTTAAAAATTTAAAATTACGAATAGAACAATTACCCCCATCATTTATATTTGGAGATTCAGATCAAGCTGCTGAAAAAAAACTGAAAATTATCCCTGTAGATGATTACTATCAAATGTATCATCTCAATAAAACTTATATTACTGTAGTTGATAGTTATAAACATTTAAGTTTTAAAAATTTTTTCACTGTATTCAAAAAATCAAAATATTTATCTGCAATTACCAATTCTCTTATTGTAACTGTTGTCTCATCAATCATAGCGACAATTTTTGCAGTTCCACTTGCTTGGTTCATAGCTCGTTATAATTTTAAATTTAGAAAAGGTATTATTATTTTGGTCACTATGGCCTCTGTTTCACCACCTTTTTTAGGTGCATATGCTTGGAGATTGATGCTTGGTAGTTCAGGTTTTATTACAAATTTTTTTGGTTTTGATTTTAGTATTATGGGTATGCACGGCGTTATATGGGTTATTATTTGGCTTATTTACCCATTAATATTTCTAACTTCTTTAGATTCTTTCATGGGTATGGATCCCACTTTAACAGAATCAGCGCATAGCCTTGGCGCCTCACGAGTTAAAGCTTTTTTGAATATTGAAATTCCATTAGCTATGCCAGGTATAATTACTGGACTTTATTTGGCAGGAATTACAGCTTTCTCTGATTTTGGAACACCCATGATTATTACTTTAAATTTAGAAATGCTACCTAAATTAATTTATCAAGAATTCATGAACGAAATAGGAGGAGAGACTCATATTGCTAGTGCGGGTAGTATGGTTATGATATTTATAAGTGGAATATTTCTTGCAGGACAAAGATTATTTCTGGCAAGCAAATCTTTTTCATCTATTACAACTAGTAAGCGTAAGTTAGATAAGCCAAATACTAAAATCAAATTATTTATATATATATTTTCTTTTTTGATTTTATCTATATCTTTTTTACCTCATATAGTTGTTATAATAACTTCTTTTTTTGAATGGAGTTCAGGAGTAGTTACAAACAACCTCACACTTGTTAACTACAAAGATCTAATTAATACTGAACTAGTGTCTATATGGGTAAGTTTATCAACAGCAACTGGAGCTACTATTTTAAGTTTTGTATTTGGAACTACTATTGCCTATATTCTTATAAGAAAAAATTATAAGATTATTAATTTTATTCTTAATACTTTAGTTATGATACCTTTAATTATACCAGGAACTGTATTTGCTATAGGTTTAATTCTTGTTTTTAATGATGAGCCAATAGTTTTAACAGGAACGTGGTTAATTTTAACTCTTTCATATTTTCTGCGTAGATTACCTTTTGCTGTAAAAACTTCAGAAGCAACACTATATCAAATGCACCCTGCTTTAGAAGAGGCTGCGCTTAGTCTTGGTTCAAAACCTCTTAGAGTATTTGTTTTTATTACCATTCCTATAATGATAAGTGGAGCAATAACTGGAATGACTCTTGTTTTTCTTAGATCAATTACTGAATTAAGCTCTACTATACTTCTTTTTAGACCTCCTTGGAAGACTATGAGTATTGTAATATTTGAACGTACCATTGCGCCTGGAACAAATTTTGGAATTGCTGCTTCCATGGCTGTCTTAATGATGCTTATTACTTATTTACCTTTGTATCTTTTAAGTAGGGGAAGAAACTTTGAGGTCGCTTGATATGGAAAGTTTCAATCATCATTCATCTTTCGATGTAAAAATTAATAATTTAAAAGTTCAATTTGATGATTTTGTAGCACTAAATAATATTAATGTTAATATTAAAGCAGGAGAATTTTTTACCTTACTTGGTCCTTCAGGTTGCGGTAAAACGACATTATTAAGATCAATAGCCGGCTTTAATAAAATTTCTAATGGTAATATTCTTATTGGCGGCAAGAATATCAGTATCCTTCAACCGTGGGAAAGAAATCTTGGATTTGTTTTTCAAAATTATGCTTTATGGCCAACAATGACTGTTTTTGAGAATATATCATATGGATTAAAAGTAAGAAAATTGCCAAAAGATAAAATTATATCAAAGGTGTTAGATATTATGCGTTTAGTAAAATTAGAAGATTATGCAAGCGCTTATCCAAGTTCTTTATCAGGAGGAATGCAACAAAGAACTGCCCTTGCAAGAGCGCTAGTTATTGATCCTCCAATTTTATTGTTAGATGAACCTCTATCAAATCTTGATGCAAAACTAAGAATTCTTTTACGTAATGAAATTCGACAAATTCAAAAACGTCTCTCTATAACGGCACTTTATGTAACTCATGATCAAGAAGAAGCTCTTGATATATCTGATACCATTGCCGTTATGAACGAAGGTGAAATCATACAAGTTGGATATCCCCGTCAAATATATAAGGATCCAAATAGTTCGTTTGTTGCAGATTTTTTAGGTAAAGCAAATTTTATTAAGGGTAAGGCTTTATCTAAAAATGAATTTAAAATATCTGACAATATTACTATTAAAGCAAATTTTAAAAATGATATTGATATAAATAAAATAAATTATTGTTTCATCAGACCTGAAGATGTAAAAATATGCAATAAAGATAACTCAATAATATCTGCGACTATTATTGAAATTTCATTTTTAGGAAATTTACATAGATACTTAGTAAAAATATTTGATGAACAATTCATTACAATAGAAACAAATGAATCACATAAAATAAATGAAAGCATTTATATAAATTTTTTGCCAACAATAGGTTTCGAGAAAATTGAAATATCTAATAATAATGAAATAAATAATTAAAATACTTTATGAATAAAGATGAAAATTTAAAAGCTTTAAAGATAATGATTAATGCAGCCAAAGAGGCTGGTAAATTATCTAAAAATCTTCAAAAAAATCGGAATAAAATGGAAGTAAAATTTAAAGGACCAGCAGATTTACTATGTTATGCAGACGAACAAACAGAAGATTGTATAAAAGAATTTCTTTTTAATGCTTATCCAAATTTTAGTTATTGTGGTGAAGAAAAAGGAGAGATTATTGGTAGTAACAAAAATTATCTTTGGCTAGTAGATCCAATTGATGGAACAACAAATTTTTTATCGGGACTAGAATACACTATTACAATTGCGCTAAGACATAACAACAATACTATTAGCGGAGTTGTTTATAATCCTATTGCTGATGAAATGTTTACTGTTACTAAAGGAGGGGGCGCATTTTTAAATAATAAGAGAATAAAAGTAAGTAAAACAAATGACCATCGAAGATATTTAATAGGAACCGGCATCCCAACTAAAAATATTAAGTATTCAGAAAAAGCATATATTCGTCTTGAAAATATCAGAGAGAATGTAGCAGGAATAAGAATTACAGGAAGCGCAGCATATTCTTTAGCATTAGTTGCTTGTGGAAAATTGGATGGTTATTTTGAAGGAACAGTTGGTTTATTAGATACAGCAGCAGGAGTACTTCTTGTGCAAGAAGCTGGAGGAATAGTCTCAGATTTTTGGGGTCAAGGCAAAGAGTATTTTGAAAAAAATGTTACTTATGTTTCTGGAAATAAATCAGCACATTTATATATTGTCGAAAAAATAAACAATACTTAATAAATATATTAACTATTTTAAATATCTAAAATGTGTTTAATTGCTTTCTTATATACAATATGTTTTGGCTGAATATATGTTGGTCGAGAAGAAGTTTTATAAGTTCTTTATATTTAAAATGAGTATATTTATCAAAATCAGGTTTAGGTTAGGCTTATATATCATCATGATTCCTATCATGGTCTAAATGACTTTTCTTAGTTTTAATTTTTTTGAAAAATTTAAGAGATCTAAAAGTGCTATTTATTGATATTTGTTTATTTTTTTGTGATGATTCATAAATTTTAATCATTATTTCATTTACATGAAAAGCTTGATCAAGATTTATTAAAGGTTTGGTATTATTAATTATACAATCAACTAAATGTGTAAGTCCTGAAGCCCATAGCCAATTTGCATAAGGAGTTTTATATAATTCCCAAGATGATCTTTTATTTCTCCAAATTTCAAAACCTTTGGGTTCCCAATCATCTCCTAACATTTGAATAGTTCCCTCATTGCCGTACAATTCTATGGCAGGTGATTTATATTGTTGCATAGTAAAACCAGTTGTTACTATCGCTAAACAATTATTTTTAAATTCTAACAATATTTGAAAATTATCATCTGTTTTAACTTTAATTCTTTTTCCATTAATCTTTCTAAATTGATTAGAAATAGATGATTTTGCTGTAATATTTTTTACTGGACCTAATAAACCTGTAAGAGTGGTAATGTTGTATACACCTAAATCAAATAGCGGTCCTCCACCAGTCTGATAATACCATTCACCCCAGTTAGGACCAGCCCATCCATATCTTGCTCTTGCTAAAGATATTTTTCCTATTGATTTATTAATTATTTCTTGATGCATAGCTTGAAAGACAGGACTTAAAACAACAAAAGGAGCTGCAAATATATATTTTTTTGTTTTCTTAGCTATTTGCATTAATTCATTTAAATCTTTCATGTTTGTAGCCATTGGTTTTTCAACTAATACATGTTTACCCTTCATTAGAGCTTCTTTAGAAATTTTAGCATGTTCTTTCATTGAAGTTAAAACAAGCACTAAATCTATTTCAGTATCTTCAAGAATTTTTTTATAATTTGTATAGAAATATTGATAATTAATTTTTTTATTAATTATTTTATCAATTTTATAATTTATATCTGAAACAGATTTTAAATTAATAATATTTTTAAATGATAATTTATTAACTAATTCCATATATGGACCTTGCATAACAGATCCACATCCAATAATTCCTAAATTTAACAATTTACTTTAAATAACCTAAATGTTCGTTTTGAAACGTCATCATTGTATCCAATAATTTTTCAGCAGATTGGTAATTATCTACAATAGGATCTGCTAGAAGAGCTTGGAATGCTAATGATTTCGATTTTTCTAAAACTGCTGCAGTGGTTAACCTTATTGTCCCTACTTGGTTAACTAGGATAGAAGCAAAATTATCAGGATAATTCTCTAATTTAATTCCATTAATACCTTTGTTATTTACCATTGCAGGAACTTCAACGACTATATCATTAGGTATTTGTTTAATAAAATCTTTATTAAGTATATTTACAGCTGCTTCTTCAATATTTTTATTTTCAATAATTGCTTCCATTAAATCTATTAATCTCTCTTTTGATTTTCTGTTTTTATCAAAATAATATTCATGCATTTCTTCAGATCTATAAACTGTTAAACAATTTTTTTTATAGTTTTTATAAAATTCTAAAATAGCATAGTGATCAGCTATACTATGTGCCCAAGGTAAATATTCTCCTAGGTGACTATCTGTTGTGATTGGAAGATAATTATAAGTTTCAAACAATTTTAAAAATATACCTCTTTCAGCTCCTGGTGAAGTTGATTGTTCATTCATTTTTTCAAAATCAATGATATAATTTTTATAATACTCAAGTGCTTTTTTTCTTATTAAAGGATAAGCATCTTTTTGTGAGTCCTTATATCTAACATCAATTAATATACTAATATGATTGAGTCCTCCTGCTCTATATTCTATGTTAGAAAAGTCTGTATCAAGTAACTCAGGAAGATCTCTTTCCATCTCCGCTATTGCATGACATAATCCAACAAATTTTAAATCAGGAAACTTAACACTAACAGCATGACATATTCTTTGCATGGGGTTACTAAAATTAAAAACATAGGCATCTGGACATATTTTATTTATGTCATCACATATTTCAATGATTGGAGGAATGACTCTTAAAGAATGAAATAAACCACCAGGTCCTCCATTTTCAGCATAAATCTGTTTCATACCGTATTGTTGGGGGATTTTCCAATCTTGGTCCCATAGACCAAATCGAGGAGTTACCTCTATAGAAATTACAACAACAGTCGCACTTTTCAATGCTTCTTTTCTATTAGTGATAGATGATACTTTAAAATTAACGCCCCATTTTTCTTTATATTTATCAGCAACTTCTTGTGTTTCTTTTAAAGATTTTTGATTAGTATCATGAAGAACGATTTCACTACCCTCTAAAGTTTTAGATTTATAAATATCTGAAACAGCTTCAAGTCCAAAATTAGCACTTCCTGCTCCGATTAATACGATTTTTTGAGACATATTTTATTTTCTTTCAAATAAAACTATAAATTAATCTTTTTTTCAAGCGTTACAGACATTTTTTTTAAACTCAAGATAAAAATTAAAAATTAAAAATAATTTTATTTTGATTTTTATACAAATATGTATTCATATCAGCTTATAATTTTACTTTGGAGGTAATATGAAAAAAATTGTTGTTATACTTTCTTCTCTAATATTTTTTTCAACTGGAATAAATGCAGAAACTTTGCGTATTTTAGCTGAAGCAGGAGATGAAGCAACTTTAACTAGAGCGGCTGCTCAATTTGAAGCCGCTAATCCAGGCGTAACTATAGATGCAAGCTATTTAGGTTGGGATGATTTTATGGCTACTATTAAACTTAAACTAGCTGATAATAATCCACCAGATCTTGCACATGGTAATCAAGGATTTACTGTTGACGGTACATTAGTTCAAAATGGTTTAATAATTTCATTAGAAAAATATGCTGATCAATATGGTTGGAAAGATTTGTTTGCTGATGGAGCTCTTGCTGAATTCATGTGGAGTGATGATGGTTCAACTTGGGGCTCAGGAAGTTTATTTGGAGTAAGTCCTGTCGCAGAAGATGTAATCGTCTTCTACAATAAATCTAAATTAGAAGCGCTTGGTTTATCCGTTCCAAATTCTTTTGAAGATTTTGAAAATGCTCTTGCTGTGTCAAAAGATGCAGGTGAATTGCCAATCATTCTTGGTGGAGCTGATGGATGGCCAATTATTCATGTTTGGGGAATAATTGACGGTGCTTTTGTCGATCCAAATCATACTAGAGGTTGGATTTTTAATCCAAAAAACTTTGAATTTAATACTCCATCACGAATGGATGCAGCCAAAAAATTAGCTGACATGGCTGCAGCTGGTTATTTCGGATCTGACTCTCTTGGTATTGGTTATGATGATGCTAATGCTATGTTCATTAATGGAGATGGTGTTTTCAATTTAACAGGTACATGGATGACTGCTCAATTGGATGAAGGTATGGGCGACAATGTCGGCGCTTTTGCAATGCCTACTAGTGGAGGAAGCAGTGTTGCTGGCGGAGGATCTTTTGCTTTAGGATGGCATATAAGCTCAAAAGCCTCAAATCCAGATTTAGCAGCAAAATTTTTAGCTCATTTAATGAGTAATGATTTTGTAGATGATTTAATGGAAGTTGGAAGAGTTCCTGCTCAATCACCAACTATTGCGCCAACTTCAAATCTTCAAGCTGAAGTAATAGCATCTTCCAATGCTTTAGTTGGAGCAAATGCCAAAACTTTTTATACTGATTGGGCTACGCCAGGGATGTATGATGTTGTAACTCAAGAACTACAGAAACTTATTGGCGGAGCTGCGTCTGCAGAAGACTTTATTAGTGCAATGGCAGCTGAAAGTTTGAATTAATTTAATCTTTTTTGAGGTCTATGAGTAATATAAATATTTATAGGCCTCAAAGTAAATTCCAATACTCCTCATACCTATATATTATTCCTGCTTTCGTATTTTATATTTTATTTGTTTTATTTCCTTTAGGGGACACTCTTTATACATCATTTACTGAATGGAATGGTATATCTGAAAAAAAATGGGTGGGGTTTGATCAGTACATTAAAAATTTATCAGATAAAAAAATTACATCATCAATAATACATTCATTTATTCTAATAATTTTTTATTCCTTTTTACCGATTATTATAGGACTTTTAATAGCCGGTTTAATGATAAGAGTTAAGATTAGAGGAATGACTACTTACCGGGCTATTCTTTTTCTTCCGCAAATTTTATCAATGATTGTTGTTGGTATCTCTTGGAGATGGATTTATGCCCCTAAAGGACCTTTAAATGCGGGACTTGATTTTTTTGGCCTTGAAGATGTGTCGCGAGCTTGGTTAGGATCTTTTGATTATTCCTTAATGGCAGTGGGCTTGATTGGAACATGGGTCATGTTTGGATTCACAATGATTTTATTTATTGCGGGAGTTCAAAAAATTCCAACTGAACTGTATGATGCAGCAAAAGTAGATGGAGCTGGCGCAATATCAGAATTTTTTAACGTAACCTTACCTAATCTAAGGGGAGAAATTATTGTTGCATTAATATTTACTGTTACCTTGGCTCTTCGTAATTTTGACTTAATATACATCACAACAGGAGGCGGACCTGGGACATCAACAATGATACCTTCGATGTTTATTTATAAAAAAGCTTTTCAAATGGGCCAGGTAGGATCAGCCTCATCTTTGGGAATTATGTTAACTCTAATGATATTTACACTTGTATCACTTATTTTAATTACATTCAGAGAGAAAAAATGAATTATAAAAATAAAGAAAAATTTATTGCACATGCAATTTTCTTAATTGGAACAATCCTTGTTCTTTATCCTTTTTTTTCAATTCTTTTTTTAGCTTTAAGTGAACCAGGGAAAAGAATTTCTGGTTTCACTTTACCTAGTGGAATTTATTTTGATAACTTTATTAAAGCTTGGGTTGGTGGATCTTTTAATACAGGTTTATTAAATTCATTTATTGTTGTAGTTTTTGTTGTTTTGGTGACTTTAATTTGTGCCACTTTAGCTGCATACGCATTTGAAAAACTAAATATATTTGGAATCACACCTTTGTTTGCTTTGCTCTTAATTGGACTTGTATTACCGTATGAATCAATAGTAATTTCTTATTACTATTCAATGAGAGCCTTAGGTTTAGTTAATACGCATTTATCACTAATTTTGCCCCAAATAGGTTTATCAATCCCCTTTAGCATTTTTTGGTTAAGAGCCAGTTTTAAATCTATTCCTAAAAATTTGTCGGAAGCAGCTATGATTGAGGGGGCAGGGCGTTGGGTTATATTAATAAAGATTTTGCTACCTCAAATGATTCCTGCATTGTTAACTTTAACAGTTTTATTATTCATGTGGACATGGAATGAATTTTTATTAGCTCTTATAATGATTCAAGATGAAGAGATGAGAACAGCTCCTTTGGCTCTGAGTTATTTTGCAGGTAACAAAAGATATGGTGATCCGGCCATTACTGCAGCAGCAGCTATTTGGGTTGCTTTACCTGTTTTAATTGTATACATTTTACTTCAAAGACGTTTTATTTCTGGAATGGTTACTGGAGCCATAAAAGAATAATGATTAAAAAATTCAACAATCAAGAAGATTTAGCGAAAGACTTAGCATTATTCATTTTAACAAAAATCAAAAGAAAAAAAATTTTTGTTTTAGGCTGTCCTGGCGGAAGGTCGCTAAAAAAAACATATTACTATCTTGGAGTGTTATCTTCTAAGTTAAAGATTAGTTTAAATCATTTGATAATAATAATGATGGATGAATATGTAGAAAAAAAAAATAATAGATATCAATTAGTTGACTTTAATGCTCATTATAGTTGTGTTAGGTTTTCTAGGAAGGTGATAAAAAAACTTATAAATTTTAAAAAACCTCTTAAGCATAGATTAAAAGATCAAAATATTTTCTTTCCTACAATTATTAAGCCTTCTGCATATGATCAATTAATTCAAAAGTTGGGAGGAATAGATATTTTTTTATTGGCTTCAGGCAGTTCAGATGGTCATGTTGCTTTTAACAACAGCAAAACATCAATAATTAAAAAAACGCATATTATTAAACTTTCCGATGAAACAAGAAGAGATAATATGAAAACTTTTCCTAAATTTAAATCATTTTCAAATGTGCCAAAATACGGAATTACTGTTGGTTTAGGAACAATTTCACAACTAACAAAACTTGCAATTATTGTTTTAAGTAGCAAAGAAAAGAGATTGGCAGCACAAAATATTATTTACAGAAAAACATTCTCACATAAATGGCCTTCAACTATTATTCATAAATGTAAAAAGAAGTTGATTTATGTTGATCAGACTGCACTATTCAAATGATGACTAAATATTGTATTGGCGTTGACATTGGTGGAACAAAAACATCTATTGGCGTTGTGGATACAAACAAAGGTAAAGTAATCATAAACAAAATTATCAAATCAAAAGCAACAACTAATGATAAACAAAATTTAAATAATATAATATTGGAGACAACAAATTTAATTAATAAATTTAAATCGCAAACAAATTTTAAAATAAAAAAAATTGGAATAGGTGTGCCTGAATTGATTACTAACAAAGGAATAATACGTGATCAATATAATTTTAAGTGGCATAATTTTGATTTAAGTAAAAAATTTAATAAAAATGGATTTTTAGCAAAAGTTGACTCAGATGTTAGAAATGCAATAAGGGCAGAAAAATACTATGGGCATGGTCATAAAATAGATAATTTCATATATATTAACATAGGAACTGGATTAAGTTTTTCACAATTTAAAAACAATAAAATTTATTCTGGTGCTAATGGATTTGCAATTTCTTTTGCCTCTAGTAAAATTACTTTGTTTAATCCACAAACTAACAAAAAATTATCTTTGATCCCTGAAGATTATTACTCCGGTAAATCAATAATTAAGTTTTTAAAAAAATACAATAAATCTCCTAAGAAGAAAATATATATTAACAATATTGCTGAATCACTTGGTTCTTTAGTAGCTAACTTAATTAATTCAGTTGATCCTAGTATGGTAGTATTAGGAGGAGGCGTTGTTGTAAAAAATGAAAATTTTAGAGATAAATTAATTCAATACATAAGGAACTTTATTTTTGCTAAAGATTTACAATCTATGAAAATAAAAATCTCTAAACTTGGTGATCACACAGGACTAATAGGCTCAGCTGCGTTATTTAAGTAATTTAAAGTATTTTTTTTAACTTTTCTCTTTTTAGAAATAATTTTTTCGCGTTACATACTCTCCACAAGTGCACGCGGTATTTAAAATTCTAAAAAAATATACCAAGCAATATCAACATTCTTCACGCGCATTTCGGTAAGGCACCGGCTTTTGGAGCCGGCATTCGTAGGTTCGAATCCTACCGCCCCAGCCAATTTTTTATTTTTTTATTTACGAAATAAGTGTTTGGGCGCACATTGAGTTCACTTTTTACCCTCATAGCTAACCACGAGATTTGTTTAGGATTTTAATAAAAGGGTGTGCAAGTTTGACCTAATTGAAATTAAAAGATCTAGCACCAAATTATAAACATGATTAGATCAGTTTTATTTATTAAGTTATTAATGCTTTCATTATTATCTTTAACCTTTAAGACTATGGCATACGAAGAAGCAACCTACAGTATAGTTTATCAAAATGATGTTTATGAAATTCGAAATTATAGTGATCGATTAGCTATTCAAGTAAATTACACTAATCAAGGTGGGGGTTTTCGGAGACTTTTTAATTATATTTCTGGCTCAAATATTGATTCAACAAAGATTAATATGACGACACCTGTTACTCAATCTACAAAAATTTCGATGACAACTCCTATAACTCAATCTAATGAAAATGGAGTTAAGGTAATGCAATTTTATCTTCCTTCAAATTTTACAAAAAAAAATGCACCTGCACCTACTGATAAGGAACTTAAATTAATAATTATTGAACAAGGTTACTATGCAGTTATTAAATATTCAGGTCGGTTGACTGATAAAAATTTTGATAAACGTAGAAAGATTTTAAAAGATAATCTTTTAAAAGATAATATAGAAATTTTAAGTTCTGCAATAAGGGCTACTTATAATGGACCTTTCACCTTACCTTTTTTGAGACGCAATGAAGCTATGTTTCGTGTAGTTTGGAAAAATTAATATTAATATTATGAAGGAAAAATTGAAGTTGAAGAAGTTGACGAAAATAAAAAAATTTTTATAATTATAATCTTTTAAAGAAGATTGTTTTTTAAAAATTAACTTTCCAAAATATATTAATTATATTTTGATAAAAAGGAACATTAATTTTTTCATTCGTATAAACCCCCCATAAATTTTCTTTATTTACCCAACCTTTGATATGTTGGTGTTTGATTTTACACCATTTAATTAAACAAGTATCAATTTTTACAATATTAAATTCACCAATCTCACCAATGATATTTTCTTGAGGTTTTGAAAAAATTTGAATAGAAGATTTATTAGGATGATTGATAATTGCAAAACGATCCCCTTTAAGAAGTGTTTTTTTTATCCATCCTTCATTACCTTCAAAATCATTTATTTTTCTCCAAACACCATATTCCTCAATAATTTCAACAGGTAAATTCATCATATTATACTGCAAAATAACTGGATAATTGGTACTCGAACCAATGCGTAGATTTACTTCATTTGATTTTAATGAAACAAAACGGGGGATTTTATAACCAGTATTTGAACCAATATTCTCTGCTTGTACAAAAATAAAAAAAAAGGGGATTAAAAAAACTAAAAAAATTTTAAACACAAATTTTTATTAACAAAAAAATGGACAGAGGTATAATAAAAACAATATACAGCATACTAGCTACAATTTTCCAAAGGTTAAGAGGGTTATTTCTAGGATAACGCATGGTTTTATTAAGGTATAATTTTAGGTATACGCATTTAAAGACAGAAGATATATTGAGCAAGTTGTGAGATTTTTTTTAATACGAAAGTAACTTCTATTCTGTAAGAAAGTTAGCCTCTAGAAGTTCTTTACGTCTTGGTATCCACTTCTCTTTAGTGCTTTTTTTAAAAGATTTGATTATAAATTCTGGTTTAACTCCACGCTCTACAAGTAAAGAAAAATATTCTACTATATCGACTTTAGCACTTTCATCTACCCAGATAATGTAATCAGCTAGAGAACCAGCAAGATTGTACATTTCTTCAGCTAATATTTTTTCAATGTGTTCTTTTGAATAAGGATAAAATCTTATAGCAATTTCTGAGCCTCTAGCCATGGTTCTGTTCTCACCTGCTATAAACATAAACAAGCAATTTCCCCAACAATAACCAGAAATATGGGTGTCTAATTCAAAATCTATAATGATATCTGCTATATCTATTCCATCCACTTGAAGTCCACCCCATACATCTTGAAAAACTATAGTGTCAATTTTTTCATTGTTTTCCAATAACGAAAGAAACTTTTTCACATCCTCCACATCCTCTCCTGAAACAATTAATTGATTATTAGAAATTGAAAATTCTTTAGCAACTACTGCAATGCAAGAGATACAAATTAAGACCACGCATAAAAGAAAATTAATTTTATTCCGTAATAAAATTTGCATCTAATAATTCCTTTCTTCTTGGATACCACATACCCTCTGATTTCGCTCGTAATGTTTTAATAATAAATAGAGGTTCAATCCCACGTTCTATAAAATATTGCATTTTTTTGAATACCCAATCTTGCGTATCATCATACACCCACGAAGTAAAATCAAAGACATCATCGTATTTGTCCTTATGATAATCATAATAGTTTTCTAAGGACGCTGCATTCCAATAGGAACGATGAAATCCTATCTTGTAACCCCTTTGAAGTGTTCTTTTATTTCCTGCTGCAAACAACATTGTACAAGAGCTGTCACAACCTAATGTATGAGTATTCAAATCAAAATCAATTATTAAGTCTGCTACAGAAAGCGCTGTCTCCTCTAGACCTCCGGTACTATTGATTACTATTCTATTTATTGCAGGATTGGCTATTAAGAGCTCTTTCATATCGTCGTACAATTCTGATTCTATTTGTCCTTCAAAAATTAAATCACTTCCATCAATGGTTAATGTAAATTCATCTACAACTGCTTCACCGAACTCCTTCTTACTTTCTAATAATTCATTTTGGGAAAAATACTCTGGAAATTTGATTCGCATTTTTTCATCAATAGTGGTGTAGTATGCATCACTATCAGAGTCAATTCCACCTGCCATCAATTCTGAATGTACGTCTATGGCGTAGGTAGTCATTGCGTCATTTTCACCGAACCATGGATTGTCTTGCACCCAAATGTCCGCTTTTGTTTTTTGAGCATTATCTCTTAAGTCAGACTTTGTGGATTCTCTATAGCAAGAAGAAAAATCAAATGACGAAAAGCGTTCCTCAATTTTATCATTAACTTCTTTCCAAAAATCAGAAGTATTGCTCTTTAATTGAGTACTGAATTTTTTAAGAAAATTGATAATTTTTTCAGACTCCTTTGTCATTTCATCTTCAATACCGTACCAACAAGAATTTTCATTTTTAAAATTGGCAAAAAGCTGGGACTCTGTAAATGTATCTTCTGCATAAGTTACAGATGAAACTAGTATAAAAAAACAAAAGATATATAGAGACTTCACCATAATGGTCTAGAATAATACAAAACAAAATAAATACAAAGCTTAATTAATCACTGTCTGAGATGGTCATGATATGAAAAAGGGCGATGTAGTCAAATTATATGAGTACTGGTAAATTCACCTATGATATTGTTTTGCCAACAGATAAAGATTATCCATTACTCGATATAGAAATAAATAAGGAGCCGAAGTTTGGCTCAAAAAAGATATCATCTAAATCTAAATCAAAAGTTGATCAAATATGCATGAAATTTGATGAAAATAAGATGAAATTGAATCTAAATGAGAGGTAAGTAGAAGTTACATAGAATCAAAAGTCTAAGGTTTTCAAAGGAATGAATCATTACCTTCTATTTTTTACACAGAACTCTTACGCAAGGCTCAAAGTCGTACAGTACTTATTATAGAAGAGTTTATCACGCAGTATCTTTATAAGGTTTCTTCTACTAACTTTTTAAGTGTTATGATAAAATAGATTTAAATTTGTGGTACTCATGTGGTGCTCAAATTTATTTAGTAATTCTACTAAGTAAAAAAAGTAAGGAAAACTAAGAAGCGCCCGTAGCTCAATTGGATAGAGCGCTAGACTACGGATCTGGAGGTTAGGAGTTCGACTCTTCTCGGGCGCGCCATACACCATAAGGAATTTGCCTTGTGGTGTGAATTTTTTTTTCTCATTCACAACACTTACACAACACTTGCTAATAACTTTGAAAAAAGCCTTCTCCACTATTGAATTAAATGTTATAAATTAGTTATGATTGAAAATTTCGGTAATATTTTTTATCTGATCATTCACGTTTTAATTACTGGATTGTTTGGAGTTTATCTTGTTAGAATATATTTTGCTCCTGAAGGTCTAGTAAAAGAATTTAACGTAGACAGGAGTGGTATCTATCTTATCAGGTTTATCGGAACCTTTGCATTTGGTTTCTTCTTTATGGGAATTTATATTATCTTTAGATCAGGCGGTCCTGAAGGAGCATGGGTGTATTTTAACTTGATTTTTATTATTGCAGCAGCTCAACTTGTATATGAATCTTTATATTATTTTAAGTTAATAGATAAGGATCTCGAAGCTAAAAACAGCTTAACTGATCTAGTTCTATCAGTTTTCATGGTTGTGGCATCGGCAATACTTATATTGGGATTATCAGACAAAATTTATACGATATAAAAAGATCCTTATTATACAATATCAACATTATCAATATAGTGGTGCAAATTTGCAACACTACAGAATCATTTTTTTTCACTTAACAAATGATTTTTCCCATAATTACGTATATGTAATACAATCTAGTGCGCGGGACACGGACTACGGATCTGGAGGTTAGGAGTTCGACTCTTCTCGGGCGCGCCAATGTTTCATTGGGTTTTTGCAAGCGAGACACGTTCACATTTTTTCATTTGACGCTCATATGACGCTTTCCACTTTCAGAAAGTGAGTGCAAATGGCTACTTGGCAATATTATTTGGTGGGTTGGATTAATTTACATAATCATTTGGTATTTCTTTTAATATCTTTATAGGCTTGTTGGCGGTCAAAACTCATTCATGTTGTCTTAGCAATTACGGAGTGAGGGTTGATCGCTTTTTATTCAAAGGGACAAACATAAAAAATTTCTGGAAGTTTTTAGTTGGCGTGATCGTTGTGACTAGGTGATTGTTCTTTTGAGGAAGGACTTACCACTAACCACGAGAAATGTTGAGGGGTTACGTTACATTTTCAACTTTATCTCTAATTATATCTTCGTCAGTTTTATTAAGTGAGCTAAGTTGTTAACACTATCTAGGTTACAATACCTTTTTTTTTATTAAATTTCTTTGACTCCCATTCTTTAGTTTGCATTATTTTCCGCAAACAAAGGACTGCCTTCCAAATATTTTCAAAGCGCATGTAAAGAGGGGATAAACCAAAACGTAAAATATTTGGCTCACGAAAATCTCCAATTATTCCTCTAGATATCAATGTCTGCATAATAGAAAATCCTTTACTATGTGTAAAAGAAACTTGGCTTCCACGATCTTGATTTTTGAGTGGAGAAATTAATGTAAAATCAAATTCAATGCATTCTTGATCCATTAATTTTATAAACATTTCAGATAGTTTAATACTTTTTTCGCGAACAATTTTGAGCGATACTTTGTCAAAAACTTTTAATGCACTCTGAATTGCTTTGTAAGCGATAATTGAGGGTGTACCACAAATATATTTACCAATATCATTTGCTGACTGATACTTAGATGAAAATTCAAAAGGTTGAATATGCCCCATCCAACCTGTTAAGGGTTGAGATACTTTTTCAATAAGAGATTCATTAACAAATAAAAAACTAGGGGAACCGGGGCCACAATTCAAATGTTTATAAGTGCTTCCAACAGCAAAATCTACACAACAATTATGCAAATGTATTGGCATAACGCCAACACTGTGACTTAAATCCCAAATAACTAAAGCTCCTTTCTCATGAGCAACTCTTGTAATTTTTTTAATATCATTAATGCGTCCTGTCTTGTAATTAATGTGTGAAAGTACAACAACTGCTGTTGAAAAATTAATATGATTTTCAATTTTATAATCACCTTCTTTGATTAGTTGTATTTTATAACTCTTTCCAAATTTTTTCTTAACACCTTCTAAGATATAGAGATCTGAAGGAAAATTTTCAGCTTCACTAACAATAATTTTTCGATTTTTTTTCAACAAAAGCGCTGAGCTGAGAACTTTAAACAAATTTATTGAAGTGCTATCTACAACCACAACTTCTCCTTTTTTAGCACCAATTAAAGGAGCAATTTTATTGCCTAAATCTCTGGGCATATTAATCCAATTTTCCTTATTCCAACTTGAAATTAAACCATTGCCCCATTCTTTTTTAATCATTGAATCAAGCATATTTATTGTTTGTTTAGGCAGTGGTCCTAGTGAATTTCCATCAAAATAAATAAGTTTTGAAGGTAAAATAAATTCATCTCTAATTTTAAATAAAGGATCTTGCTCATCAAGAATTTTAAAATCTTTAAGTTTAAGTTTTTTCATCAATTCATTCTACCACCAACCACGAGGAATGTTGATTAGTTTTTATTAAGAAGTTTAATTAACAACTGTGCATATTCTCTAGCGTCATCTATGGCTTTATGTGTATGTTTTGTGTTGTCATGCAATTCTAAAGAGTAATCATCCCTACCTATGTCTTTATAATCTTTTTGTAACACAGCAGCGGCATAAGATTTGATATCAAACGCTGTTTGTCCTTTCCTATCAAAAAAAGGCATGGAGAAAGGAACTGTTTCTAATCGCTCAGCAAGAAAAGTTTGAATATACCAATTGATCCACATATAATCTAAAGGGGCAGGATGAGCAGCCATAACGCGGGGGGTTGGCAAAGTGAGAAGCCAATCGCCAAATTTGTTCATTCCTTCTTTAGGTGAGACTTGATTGTGTTTAGTATGCTCTAAAGCTTCAGGTGCTTCTGTCTTAAACCACTTTATTACATCAGGGTGAGTTTTTGCATTTTCTAGAGGCAAGAAATTAATTTCACATTCTCCAAATTTTTGTCCTGCTTTATTAACAGCTACAGCACCAAGACTAATCATAGAATGAGGTCCTGGAATAGGTCCGTCTGCCTCTATGTCACATACTACATATGTTGTCATAGCAAACTATTACCACCAACCACGAGGAATGTTGAGTGCTAAATAATAAATGAGAAGAAAGGGCGATCTTATGATTAGCTTTTTTCTTACACACCCTTCACAGTCGTTTCGTAAGGTTTAAGCTAATCGCCCAACCAATGAATTAGCGAG
>Ga0315336_1003408_pt1 | contig 21194 bp, 18 predicted proteins | sample ASW5metaG_FD_204512 | JGI IMG/M metagenome (GOLD analysis project Ga0315336, IMG submission 204512) | Ammonia-oxidizing marine archaeal communities from Monterey Bay, California, United States - ASW #5 | ecosystem: Environmental > Aquatic > Marine > Intertidal zone | place: USA: California... | reverse complement strand
ATCGTTTGTAAGACGGTCTACGAGGAGCGGGAAGTTACTTGTTATCGGATCGAGCAGGAGACCGTGTGTGAGCAACGCCAGGTTGTTCGTCGCGTCCCGGTCTGGGAAACAGAGGCTCGAGAGCGCCGTTATACGGTCCTCAAGCCAGTTCGCGAAACGCAGGTGCGGGAAGAGCGATATTGCGTACAGCGGCCAGTATGGGAGACCGTGGTCCGCGACTGCAGTTATGATCAGGTCCGGACCGTCAGCGAGACATGCGAGCGTGAAGAGCGATATTGCGTACAGCGGCCGGTTTGGGAAACCAGCTGTCGCGAAGAGCGGTATTGTGTCCAGCGACCCGTTTGGGAGACCGCCGAGCGTCAGATTTGCCGTACCGTCATGCGACCAGTGACGACTTGTCGTACCGTTTTACGAGACCAGGGATGTTGGGGAACCCAGTGTGTGGCAGTGCCGGGTGCCGTCTCCCCGCCCCGTTTGACCTGGTTACCCGCCACGGAGGTTGTGAACCCTCAGACGGGACAAGTCCAAATTCAACAGGGGGGATTCAACTGGGCCAGGTATCAGGCACCCACACAACAGGTGGCGCAGCGTGTGTGGCGACCGAACATCGTAGCAGAACAAGTCTCCGAGACTCAGTGTGTTCCTCAGCAGGTTGTCGAGCGGGTGCCGTATCAGGTTTGCCGGATGGTGACCGAGGAGCGGGTCCGCAAAGTACCCGTACGAACCTGCCGCATGGTGACCGAGGAGTGTGTCCGCAAGGTGCCGTATACGGTTTGCCGCCAGGTTACCGAGCGAATTGAGCGCAAAGTGCCGATACAAGTTTGTCGGACGATCACCGAGGAGCGTGTCCGCAAGGTGCCGTACACGGTCTGCCGGATGGTGGCCGAAGAGTGTGTTGAGCCCTATGAGGTTCGCGTGTGCCGCTACGAATGCCGTCAGGAAACGATCGAAGTACCACGTACAGTTTGTAAACGCGTTCCAGTGACGTACACGTATCGTGTGCCAAAGACCATCACGGTTCGCGTACCGTGCGATTCTTGTGACCCGTGCTGCGACCCGTGTGGTTAGGACCACTCGTGCGGTCAAGACTACTCATGCGGTCAAGACGAGAGGTCTTTTAGCACGGGGAATGGGTCCCTCGGCCGGCAGCGTACCCAGCCGCAGCAGGTCTCTTGTCGCTGTTGCAGCGAGTGGATCTTCTCTTCTCCCGTACGACCCTCTCACGTCGGCGCGTCAAATATGTCACAATGGGGCTGCCAATCCCGGAAACGGGTAACCCTCTTAACTGGCGTGGAGAGAAAGCGTGTCGACCGAAGACCCAACCGAAGACGTGCGTGGTTTGTACACGGCTGCCATGCTTGCCGAATTAATGGGGGTTTCGGTATCTGCAATCCAACGATGGATTCGCCGGGATTATTTGGTTGCTTCGGTTGAAGTGCATCGGGTGACCTATCTGGCCCCGAGGGAGTTGCATGTTGCGAGACTCCTTGCCGAGATCTTGAATTCTGGCTGCTCACTTGCTGGTATCGACACAAAGATGGGCGAACTCGCCAGGGTCTTGCCGGGGGTAGCCAGGCCACTTTGCGAACTGCCAATGGTCGTAGAGGGGCAGCAGTTGCTTTTGCGGCGTGGCGATGAGCTGAGTGAACCGAGCGGACAATTGCTGCTGAACTTCGACGCTACTTCGGAAGGGGGTGACGCTGTTTCCCCAATCCAGGCCATTCCGTTTGACACGGAGAACATTTCAGTAGGGGATGGCTGCGGCGTTGAGCAACTCCGCGATTTAGCGGGTGAACTCGAGGCCGAGGGTGACCTCAAAGGTGCCTTGGACTTTTATCGGTCGATTGTGGTTGCGGGCAGCGGTGCTGCCGAGGACCACTTTGCCTTGGGTAATTTGCTGTACCAAACCGGTGATCTCTCTGCTGCCCGCGAGCGGTTCTATATGGCAATTGAGTTGGATGACGATTATATCGAGGCGCGGCTTAATCTTGGTTGTGTACTGGTGGAACTCAACGAGCCAGACCTTGCCGAAGCTGCGTATCGAGGGGCCTTGGATTGTCACCCGGATTACGCCGACGTTCACTATCATCTGGCACGGCTTTTGGACCAGTTGGGGCGTTGCGACGAGGCATTGACCCATTGGGCCCATTTTCGCGATTTGACACCAGAAAGCCCCTGGGCCGAGGAGGCACAAGATCGGCTTTTGGCAGTCGAGTAACCGGGTGGGGCTAGACCGGCAAGGGCGTTGGAGTTGGGCCCTGGTCGTGATGGAAAGGGGGTTCGTTGCAGGAGCGGGACCCGGTTAGCCGGGCCTTCTGGAGACGTTCGAAGGTGGTAAAAAGGTTGCGATCGGATGCCCGCTGGGGTTGTCACGTCGGCTTGTGGGTCGACAGAATGGAAAGTTGATCGCATTGTGCTACGTCCTGTTGCGAAATAAGTGCCATGGGCGAGATACTTTTTCGCTATGAGCGGCTGGACCCGACGAGTTGGATTTATCTCTCGTCCTTATTGACGATTGCGCTTTATGTCAAATTTGGCCGGCTATGGAGCATCCGCAACCTTGATTTGATCGGGCTGATTTTTCTGGCACCTGGTCTGCTCTTGGTCAAATACGGTGCCGACCTTGCTCCTTTTGACACGCAGGCGTCCCTGATTGGGCACGTTGGTCACATCTGGCTTATTGTTGTCAGTGCGTTATTTTTATTCCGCCTGCTGCTGGACACATCGATGGTACGGCGGCCGTTGCTCGAGCCTAATTTAAGCGTCGGAGGAATGACGTTTCTCGGGATTTCGCTGCTTGTGTTTTTAATGGCCAATGTGATTACCGGTCGTCCTGGCGTGCACGACCTGGCCGGCTCGAAGCGGGCAGCAGAGTTGAGTTCCTTAGAGGCCTCTCCCGCCGAGATCAATACACTCAAAACGCACGGGCCCGGATTCCCTTTGCTGTATTTGTTGCCGCATATATCGACCGAGAAACTGCTCAAGGAAGCGGGGACGGATGAAGACAGTGCGGTCGCCGACCTGCAGCAACCGGCAATGGTCCATGCAGTGACTGCCCGTGTCGTGGCGATCATTTCTCAGATCATGACTGTATTGGGGATGGCATTGATTGGCTTGCGCCACTTCGACAACATCAAGACGGGAATTGCGGCAGCGACACTTTACATGTTGCTTCCCTATACAGCGATGTGGACAGGTAGCGTGACGCACGCCCTTCCGGGGGCTCTTTTGGTATGGGCGATCGTCTCCTATCGCCGTCCACTGATTGCGGGGATGATGCTGGGCCTGGCATTTGGCACGATTTATTACCCGCTGTTCTTGTTGCCGCTCTGGATGAGTTTTTATTGGCGGAGAGGCCTGGTGCGATTCCTGTCTGGTGCGGTCGCGATGGTAGTCCTGTTGGTCGTCACACTGGCGATTACTTCGGTCGATGCCGCGATGTTCTTTGCTCGTTTGCAACAGATGTTTGGGGTTCGATTTCCGATTGGCGAAGATGTCGTAGGTATCTGGAAATACTGGAACGAATTTTATCGTTGGCCAATCCTGGCCGGTTTCATCTTTCTTAGCCTGGCTTTTGCGATATGGCCTGCTCAAAAAAACCTGGGAACTTTAATGAGCGGATCTGCAGCGTTGATGCTGGGTACGCAGTTTTGGCATGCCCATAGTGGGGGCTTGGCGCTAGCCTGGTACCTTCCGCTGTTGCTGATGACGATCTTTCGCCCCAATCTGGAAGACCGTATAGCACTTTCGGTGTTGGGAGGTAGAGGATCGCGAGGGAGGCGACGCGGCAAGGTCGTCGTGCGCGCCGCGTGAGTTTTTGCTGCTAGTCGGGCAGTTCGTGGGGGTTCACGCCGGCGTCGACAATGCTGCAGGCCACGATCGGATCAAGCCCCAACTCGCGGGCACGCGCCACCACTTCTGGAGAGTCACTTCCCGGGTTGAGCCAAAGTTGATCGCACCCTTTAGCCGCGATTTCTTCGAGCAGCGAGATGCCGATTGCCGGTGGCAAATACAAGCTGATGCGATCGAGCTTTTGGACCGGAATATCGGCCAGGGTTGGGGAGACACGAAGTCCTTCGATGGAGCCTCCCTTGGGATTGACCGGGTAGACGTCATATCCCCGGGTCAAATGCGCACGAATCGATTTGTTTCCAAATTTAGCCCGATCGGCACTTGCTCCGAGAATTGCAACGGTTGGTTTTGTCATGGGAGCATCCTGATTCCAGCAGGGAAAAAAGACCGCAAAAATGTCGTCATCTCATGGTCCGTTGCTCGTGCCGGCAGAATCGCTTTCCCCGGTCGACCCCACCGCTTCAGGCCCCTCTGGGGAAGCGAGTGACCTGTTGGAATGCTCAAGGGGGACTGCAGAGTTGGGGGAGGCCATTAGTCGTCGCGTCGCATGTCGACTCGTGTACTGGTTTGCTGGGCAGCCAGCCAGGTGTGCCAACGTGGCTGATCGTAATCGAAGCTTTTCCCGCCAGAAAGGGTCACCAGTGCGCTGAGTACCGAGGGGTTTTTCAACAGTCGTTTTTCGACCCGTGGACGGCCGCTCCCAAATGAAAAAGCACCGGAGCTGGGGCTGAATTCGTATCGGTCTCCTCCGGAGGAAGCGGATCCGAAAACGATTTTGTGTTCGGTGACGAGTGCGTCAATGAGCGGGTAGATCGTGCTGGAATCACCAATTTCCTGCAGGGCCGACGCGGCACGGTTGACAATGAGATTCTCCTGACTCTGGAGTGCACGCACGAAAGAGCTGGAGGTTCCCAGGTGTGTTGAATCGATCAGATACTCCAGGCTTTGCACGCGGACCTCTTCCAGGGGATCGTAAAGCACGTGGTTCACCAACACGTCGATCGTGGTCTGATGAGAAATCTGCGACAGCACTTCCAGCAACATCAGTTTGACTTGTACGTTTTCTTCGTGCTTGATCAGCTTTGCCACAGCGTCGGCTGCAAGTGGGTCCCGGATTGCGGCAAGGTTCTTCCGAGCTTCGAGTGCTTTACCGCGGTGTCGGTCGAAAAGCTGCCGATGCCAGCGTTGCACACGCCCGCGCCACTCGGCAGCTGTGGAATCGCGTTTTTCAGCCCGTTCGAGCAACTCGATTTCCTGTTGCGTGCGGTATTTGCCTTGGTAGATCGACAAGCCGCGCGAAGCCATGAGCTCTTGGCGATTCATCCAGGTGCCTCCGATCGCCCGAAAACCAAGCCGTTGCCGGGCTTGGGGATTTTGGGGGTCGAGTTCCAGGACCCGTTGAAGATGTTGTTCTGCCTGCTCGGAGAGCTGATTTTCACGACACCACTCGGCCAGTTCCCAGTGGGCCTCCGGCGTGTCGGCGAGCTGGTGGGCCCGCTGAGAATACTCGCGATCTGCCTCGGTTTGTTGGACCACGCGCACGACCTGCCGCCGGTTGACAACAATTCGTCCATGAGCCGGTGTTTCGATCACGAAGTGCTCTGGCCGTCCCTGGTCATGGACGACATGACCGTCGATTTGCCCACCCGATTTGAGTGTCACTACGTCGGCCGGTGCCCACAACGGACAGAGCAGGACGGACAACAGAATCGAACCAGGCAACAGGGAGGCAGGAAGTTGCATAAAAACCATGTTTTCGCTGGTGATCGCGCTGGAATGACGGTTTCTTCCAGTATACAAGATTCGAGGTGGCCGGAGTCGTCGATTCCTGCTTCCGTCCCGCACAACCGCTAGATTCGTAACGTTCCAAGGAGCCGGAGTACCGCTGAGCACCGCCGTTAATCCCCCAGTTAGTTTGCTGTGCGGTGATGATTACCGTCAGCGATACCCAGACCTTTGAGAATGACCGTGGTGGGGAGTTCATGGTCGAATTGCTGGCGGAGGTGGACATGAGGTTTGCTATCGCGAGATCGTGCTGGAGGAGCCTGTACAGATCGGCCCACTCTTGAAGGAGCTGGCCGATTCGGATGGCACGATGGACCGCACGGTCGTGCTGAGGGTGCCGGGTTTGCCTCTGGCAATGGAAAGGCGAATCGTGCCTGCATTGGGACATCTTGTGCACGAAGTCTGCGAGTGACGCCAATCGCCAGATGGTTTCTGCACATTGTTCATCCCAGGCCGTCCATAAAGAAAAGAAGTTTCCTGTTTTCGATTTGCGCTCGGCATTCTCCAGCCTAAAAAACGTGGGGAATCCGTGTTGCTCTGCGACCGGAAACGGATTATGACAAGTGCGTTGGGAACTCGGATTTCCCGACCCGTCCGCATGGATTCGTGGGGGTTTCAAGGATGATTCGATCAGAAGGACCAGACTGCGATCTGCCAGAAGAATGCGATCTGCCAGAAGACTGCGATCTGCCAGAAGAATGCGATCTGCCAGAAGAAGAAGAGGATTCGTTTGAACGGATGAACCGGTCCGAACGAACGGTCTACCCTTGTCGAAACGGGACGCCGAAGCGGAGCCGTTTTAAAAAGGGAACCAAGCGCATACGTATGAATGGTAAACATCGGCGTCGCGTGCGCAAGGTCGATTGGTAGCAAGGTCGGCTGGTAACAGGCAAGGTTTGCCACGGTCGGACTCTACATGCTGTCACCGATAGCATCGAGGAAGGTTTCTTTGCGGTCTCGGTCCTTTTCCCGCTGATCTGTTGCGCTTTTCTTGCCGCCATTGGCCGATAAGAGTGCTAATGGCGGTGCCAATCGGCTTGGCATGCCTGGTCTGAATTCTTGGTGCAGCTTGCTTAGAGTCATCAGGGCGTCGAACGGATCGCGTCCTTGTTACGACGCTACACACAGGGAGGGTGCCGTGCAGCGGCTGGTCTCAATCGTGGCGCTGGTTCTGGTTGTCGGCGCCGGCTGGAAGTTTTTACAGGATGGGTCATCCGGAGGCTCGGGATCCGATACCGGTTCACCGCCGGATTTGTTTGCGCCTGCTTCGAAGGTGGCCGCCAGTGGTGGTTCACCGCCGGTGGCTTGGGCGGGTCCGACCATTCGGATTGCCTCGTTCAACATTCAGGTTTTTGGTCGCGCGAAAGAGCAAAATGTGGCTGCCATGCAAACCCTGGCAGCGATCATTCGCAATTTCGATGTGATTGCCGTTCAGGAAATCCGAATCAAGGACGACTTTCTGCTACAGCGATTTTTGAGTACTTATCTCAATCCTCTCAGTGGGCGGTCGTACGACTATGTGCTGGGTCCAAGACTGGGCCGGTCCAGCAGTAAGGAGCAGTATGCATTTATCTACGATACGAACCGCGTCGAAGTCGATCAAAATCACACCTACACGGTTCGAGATCCCGATGACCTGTTACACCGCGAGCCATTCGTAGCCATGTTTCGTGTACGAGGCCCTCCACCAGGTGAGGCTTTCACATTTGTGCTGGTCAACATACATACTGACCCCGACGAGGTAGAAACTGAGCTCAACGATTTAGCCAAAGTTTGTCGTGCCGTGCGTGTTGCTGCTCTTAGTGAAGACGACATCATCTTGCTGGGTGACTTTAACGTCGACGGCCAACACATGGGCGAACTTGGAAAAATTCCTGGTTTATGCCCCCTGATCAGCGAAGTCTTCACAAACACACGTCAAACGGCCCTCTACGACAACGTATTGATTCACCACCCATCAACAGCTGAGTTTGTTGGCCGAGCTGGTGTCTATGACATTTTGCGTTTGCACAATCTCAAGCTGAGTGAGGCCTTGCAGGTCTCTGACCACATGCCAGTCTGGGCCGAGTTCAGTATTTACGAGAGTATGAAACCAGGCCGCGTCGCGTCGAATCCAGAAGTGACAACTGGCCAAAAATAATCCTCGCGATTCTCTTGCGGTTGTGCTAACCTCTTGGGCATAACGATTGGCGCTGGTATCGAGCGGAGTTTGCCGAGACAAACATCCAAAAGAGCCCGTGGTCGGACATGCTTTTGTCCGGCCACGGGTTTTTTTTTGGACCGCTGTGTCCAGGGTAGCCGGTTGAAGTCGGCGGCTTGTTATCCGACCCGACAGCTTGCCAGTATCTCAGGAGACCTGTTGTGCGGTTATTGACTTGTGGGAGTTGGCCTTATTCGACCCCCCATCGGCAAGGCGTTTGCTCCCGCAAAAAACCATGACCGCTCACACTATCGCACCCAAAATCACAAGGGGAATCAAAATCGTGAATAATTTTGGCCAGGGTCAACGCTGGCTTAATCTGCAAGACGCCCGTCCCTATCTGCAAAATGGCGATTTGTTGTTGTTTCGCCGACGCGGATTGATTGCATCTTGCGGCCGGGGTGTTCACGCACACGCGGCAAAAGTTGGTTGGTGGGGGGATGACCCGTATTGCCTGGAAGTACGGGAGTGGCATGGAGGTCGAGCGGTCACGCTGGCGAGCCAGGTTCGCCGCTACCCTGCTTGCATTGATGTGTACCAGGCGAACCCGACCGAGCGGTGGCCGGAGTACGATCGAACGCGGGCACACGTTTGGATGCGGCGTCTGGCCGGCTGCGACTATGGATATGCAGGTGTTCTGGCCGCTGCCATGTTCCACTTGCCGTTGGTCCGGTTGACCATGCGAGTGCAGACCGAAGATCACGCGATCGATCGCCGGCCACCCTTTTGTAGTCAAGCGTGCGCGATGGCGGATCGGCTAGGTGGCCAGGTCGACCCGGTGCCCCACCTGGCTGACTGGCTCACCGAACCGGCTGACCTCGCCAGAAGCCCTTTCTACAAGTACCAGTTTACACTGCACCATGAATAGATCCGTTGCACACGACTCACAATGCACCCTGACGATTTGGCAATTGTGGACACGCCAGGTCGTTGCCAACACGCTGCGGTTGCAACGGCGGTTTGTTGCCGAACGCATTCTCCTGACGGTGGTTTGCGCGTGGCAAACTCCGGCGTGCATGGCTCAATGTGCCGGGGGTGCCTGCCCGATCTCCTGCCAGCCACCAGGTCGCGGCAGCGGCGTCCCGCCAGTTGCTGCGCCATCACGCGGTGACAACGCGAACACGCCAGTTGGCCAGAACCATGGCTCGGCTTGTCGCGTGGTGAATACGACAGGCTCCACTACCAACGTTGGCAGTGGGACCCTGGTCGCAAGTGCGACGGGCGATCTGGTGCTTACCTGTGCCCACCTGTTTCGTCGTGGGCCCGGGACCATCACCATCCACTGGCCAGATGCGCCTTCGGCCAGGGGACAGATCGTCGCGATCGACCACGCGAATGACCTCGCCGCCCTTGCAATCCCCCCGTCAACCGCGGTTGCGGTGCGGTCGTTTGCAGACCACCCCGGTCGGGAGCTTCTGGTTTGCGGTTATGGTTCAACAGGGCAGTACCGTTGCCTGCGAGGGCGGCTGGCTGGCTATGCAACACCGGTGGAAACTCTGTACCCGAGCATGAAGATCAAAGGAGCGGTCCGGCCGGGCGATAGCGGTGGTGGGGTTTTCAACTTGCGGGGTGAATTGGTAGGAGTTGTTTGGGGTGTTCGTGACGGGATGACCTACGCGACGTGGGGTCGGCCGTTGCATGAATTTCTGGCGAGTTTATCGACACCGGCAACCCACGACCTGGTGGCGGTCCGTCCGGTGGTCCCTTGCCAACCTGTCGTGGGTGCTCCGCAGGCGGGGTCCCGAGGTCCAGGGGAGCCTGCAAGATGGTTGGGCCACCTGGAAAACCGGGTTGCGAAACTTGAGCAGCAAGCGAGTACCAATCGTTGCGCGCACCACAGGCCAGGAGGGCCTGGTGGGAAGGCCCGGTCAGCGGAGTCCGGCCAAGGGAAAAAAGTGGTTCCGTTAGAGTCTTGCCCACGAAGCCAACGGGTTGCGTTGGGCTGCCGTTTCGACGAACTGGTCCAAACCGCTGAAGACCGGGCCAAACAGGCTGCGCTGGCGGTTGTGCGGGAAAAAATTCATGGTTCTGCCGGTTTGCTTGCCCGTCTGACGACGCGCGACGTGCTTGGCCTGGTCGTTGCTGTTGGTGGCCCGACGACATTGGCCGTTTTGGTGGCGGGATGGATTGGCTTTCGGGTGACCCGTGGTGCAAAGTTCCGCGGTGGTGAAGCCGGCAGGGTTGCACCTTCGAAGGGTCGAAGCCAGCAGCCGAACGCCGCCCTCCGCAACGAGCACCGCGGGCGGGGCAGGGGCCGACCACGCCCGATCGTCGTTGAGAATCCACCCCTGCCACAGCGGCGTGTCCGCGAAACACGGTATGTCCCGTACGAGAAGGATGACTTTGCCCGTGCCTATCAATGGGCTGCGGAGCAGTTGAGCCGCAAGTATCCTGGCGCGGTTGAAATGCTGGTTGCACTCGACTCGTTGATCGATCAACAACTCAAAGCGCAGTAACGACACGCCAGGATGAAATTGATTCCCGAAAAATGGTAACAGGTTTTCAACCCCCAAGGAGAGCACAATGCCTATCACCCATTCCGATGCAGTCTTGTGGTACAAAGTTGGCGTGTTTGGCGAAATCGGTTACGCCATCCCCAACTGGTCGAACGACGTAGGCAGCTTAAATCCGCAAATCCTCGACTGGGTCGATTTGGTTGGACGAAACCTGTTTCACATCATGCACCATGAAGACACTGACCTCCGCATTCCGCCGTCACTCAATACGACCAGGCGGATTCACAAACTCTACCTGCGGGCCGCCAACATCCTTGCTGGCCGGGCGGTACCTCCCGGGCACGACAACATGGAGATTCGACATGCCCGGCCAACCGGGGAGGTGTTTCGTGTCTACCCGGTTCCTTTTTTCAAGGTTCGGAATCCGTTCCTGAAACGTTGGGCCGGTTTGATCCTGGTCTCACTCTCGGAGGCGATGCAACACACCGAGAACCGCCGCGAAATGGAAATCTCCACAAATTTCGCGGGTACGGTTGGCCAGTACATTCGACGAGTGTACGTCAACATGGCGATCGAACTGTTTGGCAAGACGCGCGAAAAATCAATGACCGATGGCTTTGTGCTCTCGGAACGCGATTTTAACTCCTATAACCCAGCCGAATTCTTCACTTCCACAGAAATGATCGACACGGTTCCACGTCTCGATCGAGTTTTCGACGAAGACCGCCTGGAACATTTCTCCGAGGGGATTGCAGTTACCGAGCTTCCCGCGGAGTTGGGGCCCTGGCCGACGAATCTGAACAGTTTTACCACCCATCATCAGGCAGGCGTGGGCGGTGCGGAAGCCAGCCGGGAGGTGTTATCTGGTGTTTCCACAACAGGTCCCATCATGCCCGCAGCACCCTCTCCGTAAGCAGGCGCATTTTTTCCCGGGACGCGCGAGGGGTTTTTCAATCGCCAGCTGGATGGTCGCGTTGGTTGGCTTGAATTTGCGCGGGCGGACTGGAACTTGCTTGACCAGAACCACACATAGGCGACCGAAAGAGATTCATGATCACTGCACAGGTTTTCACATTTTTTTGTTTCGCCGCAGATATAGTCTCGGCGAGCAGTGTTCCTTCAGTCGGCGCAATGAGTGTTGGCGGCGCGCTTGGTACAGGAAGTGCCCTGGTCTGGCTACTTGCCAGGACACTTCCCGACCGCGAGCGGACTTTGCGCGAGACTGCCCGTGCCCACCGGGAAGGCCTGCGTGACCTGGCCACGGCAATTGACAGACTCAAGGACGGGATGGTGTCCCAGATGAGCGCCGGGAACGGGGAACTCCTGAACCTGGTTGCGGTCCTGGCAAACCTCGATCCCAAGAAAGTCGCGCGGCGGGAACAACGCCAGTCCAACAAAGAGTGATGACACCTGGCCGCATATTGCCGACGGGTGTGCCGTCGCATGGTCAAGCTGGCCAGTCTCTGTGGTGAGAGAATGTGTGAGAATTATTCGTTCATGACTACTGTGACAACAAGCTTGTGAGGTTTAAACCGTGAAGCAACCCAATGGTGGTTCAGTTCGGGACCGTATCCGAGAGTTTCGCAGGGTTCGCGCTGGTGATCTTCAACATCACCCGCGCAATTGGCGTATTCACTCGGCCGACCAACGTCGGGTATTTCGTGGTTTGTTAGCTGAGGTTGGCTACGCGGATGCCTTGCTCGTCCGCGAACTTGCCGACGGCACGCTGCAAATCATTGACGGGCACATGCGTGCCGAAACCACTCCCAACGCACTTGTTCCGGTGTTGGTCCTGGATGTCGACGAGTCCGAGGCAGAAAAAATCCTGCTCACGCACGATCCGCTGGCCAGCATGGCAACGACCGCGGGTGACCAGCTGGAGTCTCTCTTGTGTACGGTCACGACCGAGAACGGCGCCGTGCAAGCCCTGCTCGATTCGCTAACGGCGGAACCCTTGGGCGAGGAACTCGCGGCAGATCGGGTGGAGGTGGGAATTCCCGAGAGTTATCAGGTCGTCGTTCAATGCGCCAACGAAGCGGAGCAACAGGTCGTTTACGAGCGACTTCGGAAGGGGGGATATGCATGCCGACTGTTGACGTTGTAGTCGAGTGCCCGATTCATGATTCGTTTCGCGTTCAACAAGTGGCGGGTATGTTTGATGTACCGCTCGCCGAAAAATCGTGTGAAAGATTTCAGGTCCAATTACCGACACGCGAAGACGAGTGGCAGATCGGGTTGATTGTAGGCCCTTCGGGAAGCGGCAAAAGCACGATTGCCCGACATGCGTTTAAGGATGGATTGTATTGCGGAAGCGACTGGCCGCACGATCGCGCAGTGGTAGACGCTTTTGGGGTCCACTCTGTGCGTCAGATCATCGACCTCTTCACGGCAGTTGGGTTTGGCTCCCCTCCTTCGTGGATCAAGCCTTACCACGTGTTATCGAACGGGGAGCGGTTCCGCTGCGATTTGGCGCGTGCCCTGTCGGTAGTGTTCGAGCCAAAAGAGAGGCCGACCAAGGTCACACCGTGGGGGTCGACGACAAAGCGGGAGCATACCAAGGGTGGTCGGGATGAGCCGGCTGTACGACGTGTTGTTGCGAATGGGGGTCGCTCTCGATTGGTTGTATTTGACGAGTTCACCAGCGTTGTTGACCGCAATGTGGCACAGGTTGGTTCGGCAGCGCTTGCCAGGGCAATTCGGCGTGGGAATATTCCCTGCCGGTTCGTTGCCATAACATGTCACTACGACGTCGCAGCGTGGCTCGCACCAGATTGGATCCTCGACATGGCCACGACGCGGCTAGAGCGGAGGTGTCTTCGGCGACCACCGCTCACTCTGCAAATCTACCGCTGTCGAGTGGAGGCTTGGCAGTTGTTTAAGCGTCATCACTATTTGAGTGGTTCGCTGGCCCCGTCTGCCCGCTGTTACCTCACCACTTGGGATGACGTGCCGGTAAGTTTTTCTGCGACCTTGCCGGTGATGGGGCGCAAAAACCATCGCCGTTTCTCGCGCATCGTAACCTTGCCAGATTATCAGGGGATTGGTATTGGCATGCGGTCTGTTGAGGCTGTAGCTGCCCTCCATCGCAGGGAGGGCTTGCGGATCAATGTCACCAGTAGCCACCCCAGTTTAATTCGTCACGGTCAGAACTCCCGCAACTGGAAAGCGATCAGCGTAAAACGGTTAGGATCGAGCCGAAGTAAATCAGGCAAATTTGCTGGCTACCGCAGTTCGGCCGGCAGATCGGTGGTCTCATTCGAGTACATCGGAAAAGGAACGCAACAACTCACAGAACCCGCAGGAATCAGAGATCTCATCCGATGTCCGATAGGAGCGAAAAATTGAACCCTTTGACGGTCGAAGAACAAGCACGAACCCTGGCTGTTTTGCGGCTTGGTGGAGATCGCGAAACGGCTGCTCATGCTGTCGGACACGATCTGTCCACCTTGCGAGGTGCCCTGGTGGAGAGTCCGGAATTTGCCCGGGAAGTCCGCCGCGCCGAAGCGACTGCAGAACTGACCCATATTCAGAATGTCTATCATGCGGCCAAGCAGAACTCCCAGTGGCGGTCATCCCAGTGGTGGCTGGAAAGGCATGATCCCGACCGATTTTCCAACCGCAAGCCACGCCTGGCAACCCGCAAACAGTTGGAGCTCCTGTCGACCCGGCTCGCCAAACTGGTCACTGAGCATATTACCGACCCGTCAGCACGAGAGCGCATCCAGCAGGAAATGTTGCAACAAGCCGAAGTGATCAGCGTTGATGAAACGAACCAGTCGGAACGAATCGGTCCGAATCGGTCTTCTGAGAATGCCCGCCGGAAGGGTTGAATCGACCGCTGGTGGAGTCGATTTTCCAGCCAGACCGCCCGGATCGCCGGCCAGGCGGCCAAACGTGCCTCCCCCATTTTTTTGTTGCCACCTGCAAGGAGACGGTCTAGTATAAGACTATCGGTGCAGAAGGTCAGCAAGGGCCTTTAGCGGGTCTTATAGGAGATGAGTGATGGTTATCCCCCCCTGTAAGAACGGTCCCGCTGAGTCCAATCCGCCACTTGGCGGTGAATTCGATACTCTGCTTAGCGACCAACTCGCTCGCTACGGCAAGCGGCAACAGGCCGCGTTTCACTTTTCAGAGCCTGCTGACAGCGACGGTGTGACTTGGAAGCGGTTTGCCGCTGCGGCTGGTGTTTCTCTGGCCGCGGTTCACTCTGTCGAGGCTGCAGTCCAGCACTCGCACCCGTCACAGCCACTGGAAGTGCTGCTCCCCGCGCAAAACGGCCTGACCAATACGCTGGACTTCGATTTAGACGGTGATAACCAGGCCGATTTCAACTTCCGCATGAAGTTAAGTGCTTATGCGACCTCGACAACCTCGTACGCGCTCCAGCTGGTGGGTCGAGAGGGGGCCATCGTTGGCATGTCGAACAACGTCGTGATCGGCACCAACGAAGATGCCCTGAAACTTGCGCCCGAGTTGTTGATTTCGGATGACAGTCCCAAAACCCATCGAGGGATCATCCGCTTATCTGCATTTTCGAGTAGTAATGGTCAGACTTACCTCTACGGTGAGCAGGGATCCTGGCTGGCCGCTGATAACGGTTATTTGGGTATGAAGTTCAATATTCCAGGTTCTGGAGACCACTTTGGTTGGGTTCTCGTAGCCACCGAAAAGAATGACGGCATTGGCCTGACCGGCTTGAAGATATCGGAGTGGGCTTATCAGGACGTTCCCGGTGCTGTTATCGACGCTGGTGACCGCGGTAACATAGCCGTGCCAGGTGACTACGATGGGAACGGCGAAGTGGAACTAGAAGATTATCTCGTTTGGAAAACAAGCTTTGGTACCGAGGTCTATCCGGGCGAGGGTGCCGATGGTAACGCCGATGGTAACGTGAACGCGGCTGATTACACTCACTGGAAAGATAACATGGGAGTTACCGCCGCAACCGGTAGTGCAATTCCCGAACCGGCAGCTGCAACACTTGGCACGTTGGCCCTGGGGGCGGTGGGTGTCATGGCCTTGCGTCGTCGAACGACGTCCTAGATCATGCAATCGGTCCCGTCACACGTTTAACTCTGGTTGCCCTGGGGTGGGACGTTGCTCCCCACGCGGAGTCAGGGTTTGACACCGACGTACAACAGATTGGATCTCACGCTGGTACGTTAAACAACCCAGGACACGTCCGCCGCCGACCAGTATGCGTTGGCAGAAGTTTTACCCGGCTTGGATGAAATGAACCGAACCAGAGGAAGCGAATGGTCGAAGCCAAGCCGAATGTCAGGCTGCCCGACGTTCCTGGATACGGTTATTCGCACTGGCCTGACCCATGGGGAAAACCTGTTCTGTTTGGGCTGGCCAAGAATTTAGATAGCATGCGCAGGACGGTTTGCTACATTGAGGTTACCGATCGAAAACGTGGAAGAAAAAGCGGAAAGGCAAACAACGGGTGGACAAACAGGTCAGGGAAAGCCAGCGGATCGGTACGACAGGGCCAGGCAAATCGGCAGTATTGCCAGCACGAACAATCGTTTCCAAAGCAACCACGTCTGTGAAGCTTACGCAAGCCGAAGCGGAATTTTGCCGGCTGATGGCCGACGTTTCCCAGCCTGGTTTTTATGGGACTGCCGGTCTCACGCTGCATCTGCAAGATGGCCATATTCAGCACTTGCGAACGACGGTCGAGCGAATGCTACGGTGAGCCAACTGTTGCTTTAAGACGGACGAGTGCTTTAAGACGGACGAGTGCTTTAAGACGGACGAGGAGTTTGGCAGCACGGTTGCGGGTAGGCCGAAGAGGTGCCGGTGCTTCGTGCGTCATCTTCGAGTTTGTGGTCCTCTCGTTTGTGGTCTTCGACGACGCGTTGGTAGAGCGTATCGACGACCGCACAGAGCAGCTCAGCATTGCCAGTTTCAAGCAGGATGGCCACCTGGCGAAAGATTTGGTGTTTGCGGTTCATGGCCTGGGCAGCAGCCAGGATCCCCGTCTCGCTGAGCGGGCCGCCGACCCCAAAGCGGCTGGCCAATTCGTCAAAGTCTGTTTCCGACCAGCCCGCAAACAGTTCGGGATGATCGGCGATGACCTGTCCGACCGATGGATTGCACGCTCGATCGAACTCTGCTGGCGTTTGGCGCGAGGAGGCCTGTTCGGCGGGTGGTCGAAACAACTCGTCCGCTAAAACGCCCAATCCGTTCGCCAATTTGTGGAGTGTGCGGGCGTGAGGCCGCTGCGTATTTTGCATCACGCCGCGAATCGTCCGTTCGTCGAGCCCCGAGCCAGCTACGACGTCGTCGTAGGTAAGGCCCTCTCGAGCCATGAGACGACGCAGGTTCGTCGCCAGGGTGCCATCCAAGCACGGGAGCAGATCGGAGCACGACTTAACCGAAGATGGCAGGTTAATCGAAGATGGCAGGGACATGTACACTTGTATACATCCCGGTCATCCGTTCGTCAACCCGTCGGTGGTCCCAATTTCGATTTCGTCGGTCTTGTCGACTCCGCCAGTTTCGGCGGTTTCGTCAGTTTCGTCGCCCTCGGAGTCGGTTTCATCCATCTTGGGACGCTCGGCTGGGAAAAAGAGGTCGACCATACCGTGCAAAAGTCCGATGGTATCGGGCGGCGAAGATCCAAACTTGGCAGCCAGCGGTGTGAGTAACCAGCGACCTTCTGGCCAACGGACCTCCATCACCTTGCCGCAATCTTCCAAAAGCTGGTAGACGCGTGCCCGCGTCACGTTCATTTTATCGGCATATTGCTTGACGGAAGGTGCATTGGGGTCGAGCGACAGGCGGGCTGCCACCAGATTTCCGATTTGTTTGCCCAGGTCAATATGGATTTGAGCGACCAACGGCTCAATAATTTTCTGGTGCAACTCTTCGGCAGCAGGCAGTTCGGGTTGGTCGATGGTATGCATGATCCACCGCGACAGCGGAGGGATGAACCGCGGTAGAATCACGATATCGATATTTTCATTCAGCGTCATTGTAGAAATCGCTTCGTGCACGGTGCAAAACACTTCCAGGATTGCGTGGAGACGTTTTTCGCCATGAGTTTTCAGATTGCGTATATCAGCCAGCGAGAGGTCAACATATTCGTTTAATTGCGTTTGCCAGATCACGGTCGGCAACGCTTGCAGGCTGGGCGCCAAGCGACCGAGCTTTTCGGAGCCCACGTCAAATCGGCGGACCGTGTCGCACCAGGTCGCCCAGAGGGCCTCAGAGACAATCGTTGGATCAAAGCCACCCTCGGTCTTTGATTTGGGTGTACGTTTCTTGGGTTCCGGGCTGCTAAGACCAAACGGGATATCGGAGGAGGACGCCTTGACCGCCCGTTTTAGCAGATCATAAAATCCCAGAATCTTTTTTTGGCCGACGCCCGAGGTGGCCATCAACTCTTCCAACGGTTGGCTTAACAAGTGCCGCAGTTGTTGATCCAGGAACGCGATCGGCAGGCGGCGATCGGTCGGAAGGACCCAGTAAGAGAGGGCTTTATCCAGCTTCGTGGCATCATCTTCGTCCAACAGGGCCTTACGAAGTCGTTCGTAAGTTCCGACTAAGCGGTAGCGCTCGTTGGAAATGGCTTTCCTCGCCATGGTCATGTACTCCAGAGTTACGAGTTGTAGGTCCAGGAAAAAACGTTGAACAACGCTTGACTTGTGTTTTTTTAAAAAATTGTGGTCCCTACGATTCACCAAAAATCTGGTCTTCGACCCCACCAACCCGTCGTTGAAGGACGTAGTGAGGGAAGGAACACTTGGTTATTCTTGATGTCGTGCGGTGGAAAGTCAAGAATGCACCACAGCTCAAAAATCCAAACTACCGGCAATTTATTTCGTTTCTGAGTAAAATGCCGATTGCCGGATTATCAAACTAGTAAAGAACTTGCGATCAACGGTCGTTGGAAATCAGACCGTTTCGCGGAAAAGAATTGCCGCTAGAAAAAACCGAGAATATTGGAATATGCGTGTAAAATGCCGTAAATAGTAGACATCTGAGGGGCCGTGGCAGGTGGCTCGCCCTGAAACGGGGCTGCGGCATCGAAACCCGGAAAAGAGACATTGAGCACTAAAAGCTTAAGCTGATTTATTTCAAAAACGAGGCGGTTTTTGTAGTGGCGGGTTGCCGCAATTCGTTAAAGATTTTTCCAAATAAGTCAGCCGGTTTGCCTGTTGGAGGCCCGTTTCCCGCTGGGTGTTTCCGTGATGGCATGTGTGCCGACTCTCCGAAAGTGTTGGTTCGTTACCGAAAGAGGATTCCATGAAAACACGCTTCGGGAGTTCCGAGCGGTTGAATTACACGGAGAAACGTTTTGCAACCTTGGTTCGATTTGCTTTTTTTTTCGGATTGGCGAGCGTGATCACCGGTTGCGGTTCTCCGGACCGACCGGAGGTCATCGTTTACACGGCGCTGGACGAGCCTTTTTCGCAACCGGTCTTTGATCGATTTACCGAGCGGACCGGCGTTGAGGTCCGCGCCAAGTTTGACAGCGAGTCGACTAAGACGGTTGGTTTGACATCAGCGATTATTGCTGAGCATGCACGTCCTCGATGCGACTTGTTTTGGAACAACGAGATTCTCAACACGCTTCGTTTGCAGCAAAAAGGGATACTGCGGTTATACCACTCGCCTGCTGCGGCAGCTTATCCGGAATCGGCAAAATCATCCAACGGCGCGTGGCATGGATTTGCAGCTCGCGCTCGCGTACTGATTGTCAATACGAACCTGGTTCCGGAGGGGAGCCATCCCCAATCGATTGTTGATTTAACCGATCCGCAGTGGCACGGTCAGGTGGGAGTTGCCAAGCCGCTGTTTGGCACAACTGCATCGCACGCAGCTTGTTTGTTTACCGCCTGGGGGGATGAAGAAGCGAAGCGGTTCTTTCGCAACTTGAGGAAAAACGCAAAGATCATGTCGGGTAATCGTCAGGTAGCGCGGGCAGTTGCGTCGGGAGTGATCGCATTTGGGCTCACCGATACCGACGATGCGATGGTTGAGTTGGAAAAGGGCTTGCCTGTGGCGATCATCTATCCAGACCAGCGAGAAGGAGAGCTGGGAACTTTGTTTATTCCAAACACGTTGGCACTAGTGAAAGATTCGCCGAACCCGGGCACGGCAGAGAGATTGGTTGATTATTTGCTCTCGGCAGAAGTTGAACGAAGTTTGGCTGAAGGTGCGAGTGCTCAAATCCCGCTTAATCCGGAGGTCGATCAGGCAGCCCGGATTGAAACACCGCAAACGATCCGTGCCATGAACGTTGATTTTGAGCAAGCGGCTGCCAACTGGGACAGGGCCCGAGCGTTTCTGGTCGAACAATTTACCGCATCCGATTAATGGTGGATCACCACGGCCTGCGCGCGGCTTTTGGGTGAGGATGCCACGGTCGGGGGGGGCGGATTAGAGACCCCGTCGGTGTCGCCGGCGGGGGCGTTGCCCCGGCGGGGCAGGCTTGGGAGGCTCGGGCGTTTCGGAATCGGGTTTTGAACGGTCGCCGGGATCTGTGGTGGTTTTGATCACCGGGGCGACTGTCTGAAAACCTTCGATTTCACCGCGTTTGAGAAGTTTGTTAATGAGCATTTCGATCCGCGTCAGTTCTTGGCCTTCTTCGGGTGTGACAAAGCTGTAGGCGACGCCTGGACGTCCCATCCGACCGGTTCGTCCCACCCGGTGGACGTAATCGTCGGAGCTTTGGGGAATGTCAAAATTAATGATGTGTGAGATTCCAGTGACATCGATGCCACGGCCTACGACGTCGGTGGCGATCAAGATGCGAACTTCCTTGCTGCGGAATTGCCTCATGACGCGATCCCGGTTCCCCTGTTGCATATCGCCGTGGATGCAATCCATGCCGCGGAACTTGGTACTCAATTTTCGACACAGGCGGTCGGTACCTCGTCTCGTACGGCAGAATACGATGGCCTGCTCGGGTTGTTCGCGTTCCAACAACCGGACTAACAAAGCGACTTTTCGCTCTGCGTCGACCGTGAAATAATACTGATCGATCGTATCTGATGCTTTCGACTCGGTTGAGAAATCAAGCAGGATTGGTTCGCGCATGTAACGACCCGCCAGGCGTTGTACGGGTGGAGGAACGGTTGCGCTGAGCAACATTGTCTGACGATTCTGCGGGCAGTGGCGAAGAATCTTTTCGATGTCGGGCCGAAAACCAATGTCGAGCATCCGGTCGGCTTCATCGAGCACGACGGTCCGCAGATTTTGCGTGTCGAGTGAACCGCGACCAAGGTGATCCAACAAGCGGCCTGGCGTGCCGACGGCGATTTCTATGCCACGGTTAAGTTTGGCAATCTGGCCACGTATGGGTTTACCTCCGTGCAGAGTGACACTGGCTACACGACGGCCATAGGCTAACTTGTCAATTTCATCCCGAACCTGTACAGCAAGTTCCCGGGTGGGTGTGAGGATCAGCGCCTGGGGGGCGCCGCCCCGTTTGTGCGGTTCAAGCGACTCGAGAATAGGAATGGCAAACGCAGCCGTTTTTCCCGTGCCCGTTCGTGCCTGCCCAAGAATATCTGCACCAGCCATGGCGCGAGGAATCAGACCTGCTTGAACCGGGGTGGGATGATCGTATTCGGCATGGGCCAATGAGGCCAGCATCTCTGGCGAGAGCCCGAGCGTGTCGAAGTTTGCCGTGTGCGTGCTTCCAATTGATGATTCCGGCAAGACAAGCCAACTCTCAGAGTGTGATGGACAAAGCCGGAAGTACGTTTCTACCAGAGGAAACAGAACCGGCTGGCCGCACTCTTGAAGAGCGACCAGCCGGTTTTACCATGGTTACACTGGGTACCCACGAATTCATGACTCGCGGGCATTGCCGCAAGGACTACTTCTTCTTGCCCTTATTTCTTCTTGGTGGACCGTTTGGCCTTCTTTTTGGCCTTTTTCTTGGT
>Ga0315336_1003407_pt1 | contig 21194 bp, 16 predicted proteins | sample ASW5metaG_FD_204512 | JGI IMG/M metagenome (GOLD analysis project Ga0315336, IMG submission 204512) | Ammonia-oxidizing marine archaeal communities from Monterey Bay, California, United States - ASW #5 | ecosystem: Environmental > Aquatic > Marine > Intertidal zone | place: USA: California... | reverse complement strand
GGGAAACCATGCCCACCCTGGAGCAAGGCCAGGCCGCCGTTGCATCCTTGAAAGCCCTGAGAGAGCATATACGTGACCGGATGGCCTCCGTGACCCCTGAGGACCGCCGCACCGTTCTAGAGGCCCTAGAGATTCGCGTGACGGTCGGAGTTGGTGGAGTCTTGGAGATGTCGATTGGCATGCCCCGGGAACTGGCCGATTGTGTCCACATAACCCACAGCCAGTAGGACGGCGTCCCTTCTTCTTCTTAGCACCAGCCCCAGAGGACTTGGACTCCTCTTTCCCCGGCGTATGCCACCAGTTCCTGGGTAGTACGCGTCTTGCCGATTCCCGGTTCCCCGGCAACCATCGCCATCTGTCCATGACCGGCCAGTACTTCATCCAAGACGGCTTTGAGCTGGGCCATCACCTGCTGGAGGCCAGCGAAGTCCCCGGCCTCCGGTTACCATGACTGTCCGTGCTGTCCGGACATGGCGCCAGTATAGCCCTGATGCTTTTTCGGTGTCAGCGGAGGGCCCGATTTACAACTCCACCTGGCGGCAGCATAATACCGGGTGTGAAGAAGATGGGTTCTCCCACCTGTGGGGGGCACTAACATTTTGACATGGAAGGGCGGGATGGCAGACGAAGATAAGAACATAACCGTTAGGCCCAGCGGACCGTACCTGGTCGGGGGGACATCCCCTTGGTACGAAAGTCCCAAATCATGAGCGAGTACGACGAGCCGCTGGACTGGAAGGATGAAGGGGTCATCGACGCTGATGGCACGTAACGTCTGTGCCGCTGCGGCCAGTCCAAAGTCAAGCCCATCTGCGATGGAACCCACACCATCGTGGCGTTCAACGGCGACTAAGCTGCGGCTACAGAAACGGTAGCCGCCGGCGCCACAACCCGCCGATCACCGAAAATCAACATCCACGACGAGCACTCGATCTGCGTCCACTCAGGGTTCTGCGGGACCGGGCTCACCAATGTCTGGGAGATGCAAAAAGAAAGTCAAGATCCTGAGGTATTGGCTCAAATCATAAAGATGATTGACAACTGCCCCTCATGAGTTCTTGCCTACTCTTTAGGTACCGGATGAGGAAATCATCGAGCCGGAACGCCCCAAAGAAATAGAGGTGATTCCCGATGGACCTCTGTGGGTCTCCGGAGGGATACCGGTTACCCGCCGGGACGGAAAACCCATGGAAACCCGAAACAGGGAAACCCTGTGCCGGTGCGGAGCATCAGCGATGAAACCCCTGTGCGACGGCACCCACAAGGAGCTAGGCTTCACCGATTCCTGATCGACGAGGACTACGGCTTATTGACCCGATATGGAGGCATCGTTACAATTGTCCCAAGCAAGGTGTCTGGGTGTTACGGTACATGTGATTGACTGCATAATCGTTGGAATGTAGGAGGACAACCATGTCTACGCAAACAGAGAGCGCATCATCGTCCAAGGTTCAACCAATGGTTAAGATAACGGAGATGGACCACATCGTCCTTCGGGTCAAGGACGTGGAAACGTCTCTAAAGTTCTACACGGAGACGCTGGGTCTGAAGCCGGAACGCATCGAAGAGTGGAGGGCCGGAAAGATTCGCTTCCCATCGGCACGAATCAACGCCGACACCATCATCGATCTCTTCGCCAGTGACCAAGAACCCATCGACAAGGACGGCGTCAAGAACCAGGACCACTACTGCATGGTCATCGAGAAGACGGACATGGAGGAGCTAAAGTCCAAGTTCGAAGCGATGGGCGTGGGCATCCAAGCCGGTCCCGGTCAGCGCTGGGGCTCCCACGGTGACGGCACTTCCTTATACATATATGACCCCGACGATAACGTGGTCGAACTTCGACATTATTAAAGAGTCCGGGGCAGGCTTCGTGGTAACGGCGGGTCTCAGTTCCCTTGTGGCAGCTAAAATTCCCCCATCGCCCCCCTTTAACAGAGGGGGATTGGGGGGATTTCGGTGCCTCATCTACGGCAACTTTCAAATCCAGAAATAATATTCCAACGGGGATATAGGTTCACAACGCATTCATATATAGATGGAGGAAGATATACATGGCAACCAAGATACCCGGTGAAACCTATCGAGGCGAGGCGTTGCACTTGCCCCTATCTCAGGACGGACAAGTCGCTGTTTACGTGTGGCCTTTGCGAATATTGAACATCCAGGGAAAAGGATGCGGTGGGCCCACCATGGGCATCGACGTCGGCAACGAGGAAATCCTGCGTTGGGACTGCCACGACTCCATGGGTCATTGGCATGGCGGCGGATACGACAAGCTGGAGCGGCCGGGAAACTCGCACCGTGAGTTCCCTGACGGCCTGAAAACTGTGTCGGTCCAAGTAGAATGGGCTTTCCAACAAATCCAGAACAACGCCAAGGAATTGCTTGAGGAAGCGGACCACGGCCCGGCGGCCGGGTTGCTTGAGCCAACGTTGGTAGCTACGGCTATAGATTCGATCAAGGCGCATCTCTCGAAGCATAGCGGACTACGACCAAAAGCTATTGAAGAGAACCTGATAGCCTCGTAAACCCGGAACAGACCCCACTAAAAAAGATACCCAGGCCCCGGCGTTGATCGCCGGGGCCTTATGTTTACCGGAGTTCATCCAACCCCGCCGGGAACCTCTGTCCTTCACGCGCGACCCAATATCGTTGCCCAATCTACCCCGGTTCAAGCCGTCGCCCCCATCACCATATGGACTGAAGTTGGATAAAGGCATAAAATGCCTCAGTGAGAAGCAATTAATCACAAGCCATGCGCGAGGAGTTAACGATGGCCACCTATACCAAAGATGAAGCGCAAGAGTGGGCGCTGGAAACCTTGAAAGGCCAGTGGACCACTTTGGTCACGCCATTCACCCCGGACGATACTTTCGACGAGACCGGCATGCGGCACAATATCCGCCACGTCCAGAAGTTGGGCACCCGCGGCGCCGGCTGCACTTGGGGAATGGGTGAGTTCTGGAGCTTGACCCACCAAGAGCGTTTGCGAGTCATGGAAGTGGTCTCCGAAGAATCCCAGGGCAAGTGGCTGATAGGCGCTCACATCACCCACACTTCGGCAGCGGCCATGCTGGACCTGGCCCATAACGCCGAGACGATGGGATACGATGTCCTAGTAGTCGCTCCTCCTTACATGGTAACCAAGACCGAAGAGCAGGTGGTCGACTGGGTGCGGAATCTGGCATCCAAGACCTCCATGGCCATCATGTTCTACAACTCCCCTCAATTTGGCATCGTCTTGAGTCCCGCCAGCCTTAAGCTATTGTGTGACATCCCCAACGTGGTAGGTGTTAAAGAAGCCAGTTTCAACCAACAACTGTCCATCGAGACCCATCTGTCGCTGGGCAAGGACCACGTCATCAGCACCCCCGACGAATGGATATTCTGGAAAGCCAAAGAGCTTGGCTTCCAGCAGCAGGTCATGTTCTCCAACACCTCAGACTGGCGTTTCGACGTACCCGACGCCAATTACTACGTGCAGTTCATCGACAAGGCTACTACCGGGAACCTGGACGAACCGTTCTACGAGAAGCACCTGCGCCGCATCAAAGAGTTATCGGACACGTGGTGGACCCGGACCGTCGACCAGTTGAACGGTGCCCTCCCCATACCCATGGTGAAATACTGGGGCGAACTGATGGGACTGTCCACCGGACACGCCCGAGCGCCCCTGGGAGACATGTCCACCCAGCAGAAGGACGAACTGCGCCGGGAACTGGAACCGCTAAAACCCAAGCCGCTGGTCCATGCAGTGCCCGCCCAGCCAGTGCCTGATCGGGTCTCCTGGCTCACCGGCAACAATGCCTTTTTCTCCGGCATGTTGTTGATGGTCAGCGTCCAAGACGTTGCCGAAGCCCTTGAGGCCGAACGGGGCGGGGCCGACGTTGTCGACGTTAAGAACCTACAGGAGGCGATGGTCGGTTCGGGCCATCCTTCGATAGTGCACCAGGTACGGTCCCAGATACAGCCGGAGAACCACGTCAGCGTCACCCTTGGCGTCGTTCCCAACCAAGCTGGCACGGTGGCCATGGCCGCCTATGCCGCTGCCAGCTTGAACGCAACATCGGTCAAGGTGGGGTTCCGAAGCACGGATTACGAAACCGCAGTGGACATCCTCCAACAATCCAGGCGGGCGATGGAAGGTTACAACTGCAAGTTGGTCGGGTCGGTCTTCGCCGACAACGTGCTGTACGAAGGCGGCTTGGACCCCATGTGCATGGTCCAACTGGCAAAAGACGGCCAGTGCGACGGATGGCTCATAGATACTCTGACAAAAGACGGTAGAAATCTATTTGATTTCATCACGGAAGCCAAGTTGAAGGAGATGGTTCTCCAAGGTAAAGAGATGGGGATGAGTACCGCATTGTCCGGTCACCTGAAAATTTCCGACCTGGACGAGTTAGCTCGAGTCAACCCGGACATCGTTGGGGTGCGCGGTGCAGTTTGTGGCGATGGGGACCGGGGACGGTCCGTTGCCTGGGAGTCGGTAGCGGAATTCAAGCGCCAGTTAGACATGCGTAAGACCGGCGAAGTTGACGTGTTTGCCAACGGGAACGGCTTGGGCGGCAACGGCTTCAATGAAACCGCGACCATGCCCAGCAACGGAGCCGGGGGCGGTTGGGTGGTCATCGACGGACGAGGTAAGAGTTGCGCCGGTGTAATCGCGGCCCTTGCCAGGCAATTTGAGTACGACGATAAATCCCTGGTCGAAGCAGTTCTGGCCGACGCCTTGAACATATACGATGTGATTCTCTGGGCCGAACAAGGGAAGCACGACGTGCTCAACCATCGCAAGGACACTGACGGCTCCGTTCGAGTGCTGATTCAGCCCTAGGGCCGTTGGCCGAACGACGCAAGCCTCGTTACAGGTTCCAACACGGAAAAGCAATTCCGTTACTCCCGCGCAGGCAGGATCTCAGCCGCCGTTGCGGAAACTGGGTATAGTCCACGCCGGGACATTCCCTGGATTCCGGTCTGCGCGGGAATGACGAAGATGGTTAGATTACAGATGGGTACGGTTGAGGAGATTGAACATGGCGGAGTCGCTCAAAGCACTGTCTTGGAACGTTAACGGGATCCGGGCGGCGCATAAGAAAGGTTTCGTCGATTGGCTGACCCAAACAGACCCGGACATCATGTGTCTACAGGAGACTAAAGCCCACCTGGACCAACTCCCGGCGGCGCTCAAAGAGGTAGAAGGTTACCACTCCTACTTCTCGACGCCAGAGAGGAAAGGCTACAGCGGTGTGGCGATATACACCAAGACCAAGCCAGAATCGGTTAGCTTTGGATTGGGTGTTGAAGAGTACGACAAGGAAGGCCGGGTGTTGGTTGCCGACTACGGACAGTTCGTTGTAATCAACATCTATTTTCCCAATGGCCAGTCTTCCGGCGAACGTTTGCAATACAAGATGGAGTTCTACGACCACTTCTTGGAGTTCGCGGAAAAGATTAAGGCGTCGGGTAAGGGCATAGTGCTTTGCGGTGACCTGAACACGGCCCATACCGAGATTGACCTGGCCCGTCCGAAGCCCAACGAGGGAACGTCGGGCTTCCTGCCCATCGAAAGAGAATGGATGGACAAGTTCATCAGCCATGGCTACAAAGACACCTTCCGCATGTTCAACCAAGAGCCCGAGAACTACACCTACTGGGACCAGATAACCCGCGCCCGGGACCGTAACGTTGGATGGAGGATCGACTATTTCTTCGTGGACGACGCTTTTTCGTCCGAGGTTGAAAATGCTTACATCCTCGCCGACGTGATGGGGTCAGACCACTGCCCCATAGGTATAGACATCGGCGGATCTAACCCATTATAGTTGTCCGTCTGTAGGGGCAAGGCTAGCCGTGCCTTACGTGATAATTGGTGCCCAGAATACAATCCGTCGGCTGGAACGTCGGTGGGGTTTATAGGAGAGTGACCAATGGCAGGAGCTAAGGACGCTTACGAGATACAGTTGAGCCACGAGCAGATCGAGTTTATCAGGTCAGCGAAAGACCAGTATGGCATCCCTGATGAGAGCAAGGTTGTCCGAATCATGTTGGACTACTTGCTGTCCAACCCTGATATTCATTCCGCTGTATTCGAAGAGAGCCGCTGCCTCTGGTGCGGATAGGTCTTTCGACAGTTATCTAGGGGATGGGACTGCCCCCAGCCTATCCCTTCCCCCACAAGGGGGAAAGGGATAGATTTGCCCATAGGGTAGCTGGATTAAAGAGGGATATCCCCAGTGACTTTAGGTTTGCACTTGGAGTGGTATTAGCCCTCGCTCATGTGCTTGACCGCTTCCAGTCCCAGGTAGTATCCATAAACGCCGAAACCGTATACCGAACCTTTGCAAACCGGAAGCACGGTGGAGACGGTTCCCCTGGCCGTGGGGTTGGAAGCGTGGACTTCTATGAACGGAAATCCCACCTGGGTTATGGCTGCACGCAGCGTCCCGGCTGTGGTGGTGTAACCTGCGGGGTTAATCAACGCCGCATCAAACTTCCGTTCGTAAGCATCGTATATGGCATTGACCACTTCTCCTTCGATGTTTGAGTGGAAAAGCTCAACGTCGATTCCCAGGTCCTCAGCGTAACCGAGGATTTGTTCGTTCATCTGTTCCAGCGTGGTAGGGCCGAATATCTCCAACTGGGACTTGCCCCTCATGTTCATCCCGGATCCCTGAATCACCAGCACTTTAGTCATGGTTATTTCTCCAATTCAATCAATGATTGTTTCGCTTCAATCGCCCTTGGAAAACCGCGAGAATAATGTCTTTAAGCTGGCTCCGTGGATTTCTATCCTTCCCCATCAGCCGGCTCGGTGGGCGTCTCGGTTAGGTAGCCTGCCAGCAATATTTCCAACTGCAACATCATCAGCTTATTCCACGCCGCCGAAGCCCGGGCTGCCAAGCCATGATCCTTGATCTCCCGGTGCAACAGGTCCGACAGCGCCGTTTGGGTGAAGGACATGGTACCAATCATGAACCGGCTGGGGATGGACCCCAGATGCGCCCGGTGGACCGGCGGATGGGAGTGCACTATGCCGGTGGCCAAAACCCTTATTGGGTAGTCTTCGTCGATCTTGAAATCGACCGACCCTCGCAGCCAGCGGGCCAAGCTATGTTTCCGGCGGTCCAAACGAACGTCGTCGACCTCACCATTCTCGTTCAAGAAGAACTTGCGAGACTCCGGGAATTTAAGGAAGTTGTCGTATACGGCAGCGGTCAAGTCGTCGGCATTGTCCAAAACGACAGAGGAGGTTCCCTTGATTACTGCCAGGTCTTCATCAACCAGACCCACAAAGTCGGCCATCTCTTTCAACCGGCCCGGCCAATCCACTATATGAGGCATACACCACCGTTTATTATACTGGTCTACGAGCGCTCCACAGAATATAACCTTCGCTCCACAGAATATAACCTTTTCGATAATTAGGGGCAAGCAGTGGACAAGCTTACTGCCTTGGCTGATTGTGAAGTTTTGCACGCGAAGTGACGACCCCCCTGTACTCCCCCATTCAAAAGGGGGGACGAGGACCAAGTTGGGTCAAAAGCTGGTTAAGGAGTTTTCGCCAAGATTTTCCTCCTTGCGAAGGAGGGATTAGGGGAGGTTAGGCTTCGGCCGTAGCTCTTGGCGGTTGGACTATGGGGTGCCAGAGCAATGGCGTCAGAATCAGTGCCGGTAGCATCACCAACAGTCCGGCGGCTACATTCGCTGAGATTGCTCCTTGGATGCTAAACATTGCTGCGATGGCACCCATCTCCAAGCCGCCGATCGGTGTACCAACGCCGATGCAGAAGCTGAGCAACCCCATCATGCGACCCCTCAACTCCGGGGGAGAAGCCAGCAATGTCACTGCGCTTTGCATAGTGCCGAATCCTGATTGTCCGATACCCCCGATGGCCAGCAGGGCAAAGGTCACTGCATACCAGGGAGACCAAACCCATATGAAAGTAATGACACAGATGGATACCGACCCAAGAGCAAATATCCGCCCGTAGTAACGCACGTTCCGTTTCAACGCAATCAGCCCGGCTCCCGACAATTGACCGATCCCCTCAGCTGCGACCAAAAGGCCCACTAGGGCGACTCCCACATCAAGGTGGTCTCGACCGATCGCTGGGATGAATTGTTGGACTGGGAACGCTAGGGTGTTCATCACTATGGTGATATACAGGAGCCCCAGCAGTGTCCGGCTATGCAGGGCAAACCCGATGGCCGTCCACAATCCTCGCAACACCGATTCACTTGATTGTTCGGAAAAGCTTCGCGGTATCCGGAGCCGAGTCACCACTCCGAGATTTATCGCGTGAAGCGCAACGACGAAGATGTATGCCCCCGTGAATTCCCCCGAGATTCCCACGTTCGCCAAAAGCCAGCCACCCAAGATCGGACCGACCATCTTCCCAGTGGTATTGCTAATGGTATCCAGGGATAGCGCGGGGACCAACCTTCCTTCCCCAACGATATCCAATATGGCTGTCCTTCTTGACGGGTCTTCGATCGCCTTAGTTGCTCCCTGCATGAATATGGCGGCGAAGACCATCCACTCACTCAGCGACTCCATATGGAAGGCCACCATGAACAGCATGGCTCCGGAGGTCAGGGAATTGACCACCTGAGATATAAAAATGATTCGGTGACGGCTGAATCGGTCAGCAATCACGCCGGAGAACAAGGAGATTAACGGCCTGGGCAGGTTGTTGAACACGAGGACAAGGCCAAGTAAAAAGTAGGAGTCCGTCGCTTGCAGGATGAGCCAGCTTAATATCAGCAGCTCCATCCGCCGGGCAAACTCGTGTAGAGTCCCAACGCACCATATCGTGCGGAAGGGGCCGTCTTTAAGAACCGAAAATACCGGGGCAGAGTCCCGGAGAGGCGGTTGCAACGCTAGGCTTCTCCATTTTCGCTGCGGCGTGGCTACCGCATTGCCATCCCAATTGTACTCTCTATAGTGTCACATCTAGCAAGCGTCAGAATCCGATATTTGACAGCTTGTTCGCCAGACGTGGGATGGCTCGTCTTGACACTGGGATAGCCTCCGGTTAACTTGAACCGGCCCGGAACCTGGGTAGAATCATCCGGCACGGCACAGACTCGGTCACTAAAGGGGGCATCCATGGGGCCAACAGACCTGTCCCGATTCTGGGAAGGCACCATTAAACAACTAAAAGAAACGGAGATGAGAACTTCGGTAGACGAGTCTCCGGAGCAGTGCGGGCGGGAATTTAAAACCTACCAGGTAGCCATGGACAGTTTCCAGGGCCGGCGGATCAGGGCCTGGTACTCGGTGCCGAATGACCCACCGCCCAACGGACAGTTTCCGGCGGTATTGGCGGTTCCGGGCTACGGCGGCACTAAGCCCATACCGACTCACCTGGTTTTGAATGGGTTCATCGTGTTGACCCTTTATCCAAGGGGACAAGGCGAAAGCATCAAAGAATGGCAACTGGAATCCGGTACGAAACTGACTTACCACTTGGAAGATAAGGACGAGTTTTACTACCGGGGCGCCTACATGGACTGTATACGGGGACTGGACTTCCTTAGCTCCCGTCCGGAGGTAGACCTCCAGCGGCTGGGAATGTGGAGCCGTAGCCAAGGCGGCGGTTTCACTCTGGCTACAGCCTCATTGGACGCAAGGCTAAAAGTCGCCGTGGCTGAAGAACCGTTCCTGTGCAATTACCCGGTGTCGGTAGACATAACCAGTTCACCTTACTGCGAATTGCGCGATTATCTGACTCAGCATCCGGAGCAACGTTCCCAAGCCCTGGAAACCCTTTCATATTTCGACTGTCTAAACCTGGTGGACCGGATAGAGTGCCCAACTTTGGTAGACATCGGCATGAAGGACGAAACCTGTCCATACGAAACGATAATGCCCGCCTTCGATCGCATCGCGGGCCCCAAAGCACTCCACGTTTATCCCAAACTGACCCACTCGCCGTCCACCGACTTCAACGCCCACGCTATTAGTTGGTTGCGCCGCTATCTGGGAGCCTAGGACAGGAACAACGGGAACACCGGCAATCCCTTTTGCCGGTTGTAGTAACATGATGCCAATCTTGGCCGTATACCGGCCGTTCAGGAGCAAAACACATGCCAGTGCGCACCGGAGAACAGTATCTGGCGGGCCTGCGAGACAGGCCTAGAGAAGTACACCACCAAGGTCAAATAGTGGATGATGTCACAACCTTTCCCGGCCTCGCCAACGGAGCCCGGTCCATCGCCTCACTTTACGACATGCAACATGACCGTAAACTGCGCGGCGATATGACGTACACGTCGCCCACTACCGGCGATCCTGTCGGGCTATCTTTCATCGCTCCCAGGAATCTGGAGGACTTGCAGAGACGCCGAGTTATGATGTCCCACTGGGCGCATACCAGCTACGGCATGATGGGGCGCACTCCGGATTTTCTGAATGTCAGCATCATGGCCATGGCCGAAGCGGGGGATTACTTCGCCCAGTCACGCCCAGAGTTCAAGCAAAACATCGTCAACTATTACGAGTACATCCGTGAGAACGACCTGACCCTGACCCATACCCTGGTGAACCTGCAACGCAACCGGCGTCAGGCCGCCAGCACCAAGAATTACGACACCGACGTGGCGTTGGCGGTGGTCAAGGAAACCGACTCCGGGATAGTTGTACGCGGACCCCGAGTTCTAGCCACTCTAGGTCCTCTGTCCGATGAAATAGCGGTTTACCCTGTGAGAAATGCTCAATTGGAGGGCACTGAAGACGCCTGGCGCTATGCCTTCGCTTTCTCCATTCCCTGCGATACTCCTGGGCTAAAGTTCCTCTGCAGGGAGAGTTTCGACCTGGACCGGTCTAGCTTCGATCATCCGCTGGGCTCCAGGTTCGAAGAGATGGACGCCATCATTTTCATGGACGACGTGCTTGTCCCATGGGAAAAGGTGTTCCTATTCCGGGACGTTGACCTTGCCAACAGCCTTAGCGCAAGTACGCATCAGTACAACCATTCCGGACACCAGGTTGTCACCAAAAACGTGGCCAAGTGCGAATTCGTGCTGGGAATCGCCAGCATGATGGTCGAGATATTGGGCTCGGAGAGCATCGGGCATGTACACGGCTTGTTGGCCGAGGTGATAGAGAACTTGGAGGTGATGAAAGCCCTCCTTTGCACCGCCGAAGTGAACGCTACGTTGGACGAGTGGCGAGTGATGTGCCCGGCTACGATACCCATCACCGTGGCCAGGAACATGTTCATCCGCATGTATCCAAGGATGATTGAAATCATCCAACTTTTAGGTTCAAGTAGTCTGATGGCCTTACCTTCGGAAGTAGACTTCGCTGGGCCTTTGGGTGGTGACATCAAACAATACATGGATACTGACACCGCAACTGCCTGGGAGCGGGTGCAACTGTTCCGGCTTGCCTGGGATCTGTCCGGCAGTTCTTTCGGATCCCGGCAGGTGCTTTACGAACGGTACTTCCAGGGAGACTGGATGCGCAACGCCAGCATATTGTGGGGAAGGTTCGACCCGGAACCGTTGAAAGAGCAGATAAGGGATTTTCTCCGGAGCACGTAACCGGCGGAATCGGCTTACCGATTTGATTTAATTACGATAATAGTGGTAGACTATATTTTGGCCCCCCTACGCCAGATTTATTCTGATGCGTCGGTAAAACGTGCGATTTTTATCAGTTGTTGGACTCGATATACGTTAACTCGTGAGGGGTGGCTGGGAACTGATTGCCACATCCAGAATATTGCCCTTCCCGATATTCACCGCTTTCGTTATTTTGATTATTGAAACCGTGGCTCTCTCTGGGATTGCTCTTTCTTAATATGACCGTTGTAGATGACATAAAAGGCCGCTTGGACATTCTGGAAGTAGTGTCCCGTTACGTGCCCTTGCAGCGCTCCGGCCGCAGCCACAAGGCGCCTTGCCCGTTCCATCAAGAAAAAACCCCATCATTCTTCGTTTTTCCGGAGCGCCAGTCGTGGCGATGCTTCGGTGCCTGCGCTACCGGCGGAGACGTTTTCTCCTTCGTGATGCGGTCCGAGAATATGGAGTTCGGCGACACCTTGAAGCACTTGGCACAGCAGACAGGTGTGGAGTTACCCAACCTTGAAAAACGGAACCAGAATCAAGGCAACTTCGACATCAACGAATCGGCCCGGATCTACTTTCAGGAGTTGCTGGCATCCGCCAAGGGGACAGAAGCCAGGGCTTACCTGGATAGGCGGGGCGTGTCCGCCCAGGCCATGGAGAAGTTTGAACTGGGCCTCAGCCCTTCCGATGGCGAATCACTGAAGAACCATCTGGTCAAACAGGGTTTTTCGCTGCAGCAACTGAACCAAGCCGGAATCGTCCGCACGTCCCAAAACGGTTGGAACCACGACCTATTCCGCAGCCGCTTGATGTTCCCAATCCGCAACGGGCAAGGCGGGCTGGGCGGGTTCGGGGCCCGTGCTCTGGACGATTCCCAACCCAAGTACCTTAACTCGCCGAGAACGCCGGTTTTCGATAAAGGCCACATCCTTTATGGCCTTCATCTGGCCAAAGAATCAGCCCGCCAAGAGGGCATAGTTATCGTAGAAGGGTACATGGACGCCGTCGCCGCCCACCAAGAGGGCTTCAACAACGTGGTGGCGTCCATGGGCACTGCTTTGACTGAAAACCAGGTTGCGGAGATACGCCGTTTAACGAAAGACGTCACCATGGCGCTGGACGCCGACGTGGCAGGACAACAAGCGACGCTGCGCAGCCTTGAGTCATCCTGGAGAGTGCTCCAAACCCAGGTAGCCGGGCGGTCGCAGGGCACCACGCTGTTCCAGCGTCCTGATATGTTGAACCTGAAGATTGCCGTGATACCGGAGGGAATGGACCCTGACGAATTAATCCACCGGTCTCCGGACGAGTGGACTCAGTTGATTCAGAAAGGCCCGTCTTATATAGAATATCTGCTCAAGGTGTTGCCGGTTCAGTTGGACGCTTCAACACCCCAAGGCAAAGCCCAGATCGTGAGCGTGGTCCTACCATCGATTCAAGCGGTTCCGGAGCCTTTTCAACAGGACCACTATTTCCAGATGTTGGCGGACCAACTGGGAGTTACCAGGGAAACATTGCAGGCGACCATCGACCGGCCCGGCTCAGCCCGCCAAACACAGAGAGCGCAACCTCGCACTCGCCCAGCCTCCGGCCAGACTTTTACCGGTCCGGATGGGGACCCCTTGGAGGAGTACTGCCTAACACTGTTGCTCCATGAACCCGATTTGGAAGAAAGCGCCGAAGGCCTGCAGCCAGAGTATTTCCGTCAGATGGAGAATCGGGAAATCTTCAATCAATGGGTCCGGGTGTGCCAGGGACGGCAGGGCGAGTCTTCGGCAGCATCCCTTTCGGGGTTGGTGGCAGAGGAATTAACATCCCGGCTGGACGCTTTGTTGAACAAAGAAATGCCGCCGCTGGATCCATTAAGCCGCCAGGCCGCATTTCGGGATGTCGTGATTCGATTGGAGTCCCGCTATCTAGTTGAATTAAAAGCGGAAGAGGAAATCAGATTCTCGGAATCATCGACAAATATAATGGAGGAGTCTCACCTAGATGTTCTTGAGGTCAACCAACGGATAAAAATGAATCAAAACCTGCGCAATTCCGTATTTCAAGAAAGTACAGCCAGAGGTAAATAATGCCAAGACGTAAGAACGAGAGCAATCTCAACCCTGAAGAGTTTCTAGAAGGCAGCGAGGAGCCTCGCGACGGTGACGGCGACGCGATTGTGGAGATTTTCCGCGGCGTGCAAGCCCGTCAAGACGACGACTCGATGGTCGAATCCAACGGTATAACCAATCTATCCTCGACAATGGTCGCCCAGAACCCAGACGAGCAATGGGATGGGACAGCAACCGACGAGAAGAACAAGGACTCGGCTGACGATTCTCCTGACGACTCTCCCACCGCGTCCAAAGAATCCGATAAAGAGGACTCGGACTGGGAACCGGAAACTGAAACCGTAGAGGTTTTGGACGATCCGGTAAGGATGTACCTGCGGGAGATTGGCCGAGTACGATTGCTTACCTCCAAAGACGAACGCTCTCTGGCTCGTAAGATCGAAGGTGGAAAGCACCTAACAGCCCTGCAGAACGAACTGACCGCTCTTGAAAGCCGCCAACCCAGGCCTTGGGAAATCACCTGCGGCCTGCTCCGCCGTTTGATTGCGGCGTCGCATCTCTTGGCAGCCCTTGGCGAACAATTGGGATTGCCGGCCAACCTTACATTGTCCCAGGTGACAGATCACCCGAAACTGAGGGCGGCCATCGACGCCGAAGTATCCACGGAGATGCTAGCCGCTGCGGCCGAATCCATGGGAGAGGACGTGGAAGGTCTTTACCTTCAAGTCGTCCATCTATCCTTGAACAGTTGGCTGCTGCCCCCGGACGCCATCGACGTGCTGGAAGATTGCCAACTAAGCGATCTGGACGCCACCTTGAGGCAGCCGGGCTGCTATGCCGAACTACAGCGGTTGGACCCTCTATTCAGGGCCTATTTCAACCGCATCCATGCGGAGACGTCGCGGGCTCAGGCCCACCTTACTGAAGCAAACCTGCGTTTGGTAGTCAGCGTCGCCAAAAAGTACATCGGCCGGGGTATGGCTCTGCTGGACATGATTCAGGAAGGCAACATCGGCTTAATCAGAGCGGTTGAGAAGTTCGATTACCGCAAGGGTTACAAGTTCAGCACCTACGCTACTTGGTGGATCCGCCAGGCCATCACCCGGGCGATAGCCGACCAAGCTCGAACGATACGGATTCCGGTGCATATGGTGGAAACCATCAACAAACTCATGCGCCAACACCGTCGGCTGCTACAGGAATATGGCCGGGAGCCGACGCCCGAGGAAATTGGCGAGGCCATGGAGCTTGGCCCGGAGAAGGTAGAGGAGATACTGAAGATATCCCAGGAGCCCGTCTCGTTGGAAACTCCCATCGGTGAGGAAGAAGACTCCCATTTGGGAGACTTCATAGAAGACCGCAACGCTCCCGCGCCTGCGGACGCAGCGTCTTTCCAACTGCTTAAAGAGCAGGTGGATGAGGTCCTACACACCCTAACCGAGCGGGAATCCCGGGTGTTGCAGCTCCGATTCGGATTACAGGACGGACGCAGCCGTACATTGGAGGAAGTCGGACGCGAGTTCGGCGTGACACGTGAACGGATTCGTCAGATCGAAGCGAAGGCATTGAGGAAACTGCGCCATCCCACCCGGTCTCGTAAACTAAAGGACTTCCTCGAGTAAACATAACGTTGTTGATTGCCTCGATACCCGGGTAGATTTAGGCCGATATACGCATTACATTTAAGCAAAATAGTGAATCACCGTTAAATTTTTGTTAATCGTCATCCGAAAAACGATGATATACTCGGCCTTAATCCAACCTGGGAGGTGGTATAAGTGGAAGAGGGATCAATACCCAAGTGCCTAAAGTGTAATGTAGGCCAACTGGTACCGTTATCCGATTATGGTGGTCAAGGAGCGGCGGTACACTACAAAGCCTGGGTTTGCACAAACCCGGACTGTGGATTCAACGTTAAGATTCGCAACGGCGACATCTACCTGAACGAGCCAATCACCCCCGGCGCTAATCACGTTCCCCGAGCCCGGTAGAAGCCCCCGCAATTCACGTCTGCCCTTAACTCCCACTCGTCTTTGTGACTTTATTTTACATTTGTCTGTCACGAAGGCTAACGATAGAGTAAATGTGTAGATGGATACGATTTCAGCAAAAGGAGGTGATATGGAAGCAGGATACGACTATTTACTACTCCGCGGACGGCTGCAGCGCCGGTTCCTCAACGTATCAGGAATATTTATTTTTGTCTTTGGAGCAATGCTGCTGGCGACCAGTGGAGCCTACTACGGTTACGCGGCCAAGGCCCATGCCGACCTGGATAGCCTAAATGTCACGCTCCCAGAGACAGCTGCCAAGATAGGCGCCGGTCTCGGTAGCCAAAGCTCGGTAGCCGAAGCTTTTGTAGATCCTGGGCAGGGAGGCGTGTACTCGCTTTCAACGTCAGGAGACTCAAAGGGGCAATCTTCTAACCAGACGGTTACAGCGGCAGTCCAGGCTACCGGAGTTGCACCCGGAGGCGCGTCGGCAGGTTCATCAGAAGATTCATCAGGACCTAAGGTGATCGTAGGCGTGGCCTCCGCCGAACCAGGAGAAGATCCTGTATCGGCGAGCGGACCATCTAACCCGAGGCTGGTTCTGCCGGCCTCGGTTATAAGCGGTCAGCAGCTTTTCCCGGGAGAATCGCTCCAAGCTTCCTTCTGGAGCAACCCCCTCTCCTTCGAGTCCGCCTCTTACCGGGAGCGGATACTGCTTCAGGGGTTCAACGCAGTTGACCTAGACCAAGGGTTGGCCTTAAACAGCGGGTCTGCTGCTACCCGGCTAATCATCCCGTCCATCGACGTGGATACCGGGATAGACGAGCTGGCAATCTTGGATCTGGGAGGAAGCCGGGCCTACGAGACGCCCACCAATACAGTGGGCCATATTCCGGAAACCGCCAACGCAGGCGAAGCCGGAAGCGGTTGGTTCTTCGGGCATACGGAGAGCCCCATCCAGGGAGAAGGCTCAGTGTTCTTGAACCTGAGCAAGATTCCCGGCATGCTACAGAACGGCGAGGACGTGTTCGTAGTGACGTCGAACGGAGAGCATCAGTACCTGTACCGCATAACGTCGTCACGGGTAGTACCTCAAGAAGAAATGATGCTTCACGACACCGGACAGGCCACTCTACATCTGGTCTCTTGCGTGCCTCGGCTGGTCTATGACCATCGGCTGATTGTCAGCGGGGAGCTGATCGGCGTAAAGTAAGCCAAGGCTTCACTAGGAACAAACGCAATGAGGGCGGGTCAAAGACCCGCCCTCATCCTATTCTACGGAGACATCCTAGCAGGCCAGATTCGGACCAGGCGCTCTGGACCAGCTAATCTGCAGGGGTGGAAGCGTCCACGCCTATGCGGTTGATCCTAAGTTTGCGTAGCCTGCGCCCCAATATGGAAACCACTTCGATCCGTAGATGGTCCGTGTTCACCACATCGCCAGTGGAAGGCATCTTGCCAAGCATCTGATATACATAGCCGCCCACCGTATCCACATACTCGCTATCGATGGTGGTTGAGAACAACTCCTCAATATCTTCAGTCGGCACTCCCGCGTCGACTAGTACTCCACCGTCTGATAGATGAACCAGTTCAGATTCCCGAGTCCGGGAGAACTCGTCTTCAATCTCCCCAACGATTTCCTCTAATAGGTCCTCCATGGTGAGAACGCCTTCGGTGCCACCGTACTCGTCGACCACGATGGCCATCTGGATGCCTTTATCCTTCAACTCCTCAAGCAAGTCATCCAACCGCTTCGTTTCCGGGATAAAAAATGCCGGGTTAAGGAGGTCTCGAAGGTTTTGATTCGAATCGGGCGAGGCCATGGCAGCCAGCACTTCCCTAGAGTGCACGATTCCCATTATGTGGTCGATGGACTCTTCGAAAACAGGTATGCGGCTATGTCCTCCTTGAACCATTTGTTCCGCGACGAATATCAGTGATGAATCGATTCCCACCGCCACCATGTCCAGACGGGGGACCATAATTTCCCTGGCTGTCGTAACGTCCAGTTTTAGTATGGACCGGAGCATCTCACGGTCCCGATGGTCTAGGCTAACCAACTCCTCTTCCGTTATCCCTGGTTCTTGGTTCTCGGAAAACTCCTCGCTTTGAACGTCTCCGTCACCGTCCCCACCGTTGGAACTATGGCCGTTTCCTACAGGCGCAAACGGCCGGCGGCCAAACAATATACTAGTCAAGGGGCGGCAGAGAGCTTCTGCCTGGGAGGGGTTTTTGAGTACGGCGAAGGAAGCGGCCCAATCAACAGCCACCAGAACAAATAGGATAGCAAGTGCGAGAACCGAACCTGGCAACCACCCACCGGCTTGAATATTGGCCAGCACCAATACCGACAAGGCAACAGCAATCACGCATCCATATCTCCACCAACGGAGGACAAACCCTGCCTTTTGGAGAGACGCACGGTTTCTGAAAGTGCCGCCCGGCGTGTCAATCGAATGCTGAGCCAGGCTTAAGAAAGAGAAAAGGGGAAGAGATACGGCCAATATTATTGCTAATGGTACGTTGTCTGTATCCAAAACCCTCACCCTCCTGTGTGCCTGCGAGCCACCATCGGGATTCGCCTATTTTGCCCACCAGGAGGTCAGTTGGTCTCAGGTTAGCTATCTCTTATTCTAGCAGGTACTCCCACCGCGAGTCTACCCGCCGGAACGTCTTTGGTCACAACGGACCCGGCGCCGGTAGTCGCGCCAGTGCCAACGGTCACCGGAGCCACCAACATGGTGTCGCAGCCGATAAACGCCTTTTCGCCTATGTTTGTCCGATGCTTGTCCTTGCCGTCATAGTTGCAAGTGACCATACCGGCTCCCAAGTTAGCTTCCGCGCCAATCGAGGCATCCCCAACGTAGCCGAAGTGTCCCATGACAGACCTGGCGGCAAACCGGCTCTCCTTCACCTCAACAAAGTTACCGAGGTGAACTCCGGATTCCAGGTAAGCTCCGGGGCGGAGGTGGCTGAACGGCCCGATGTTCGCCCCGTCTTCCATCGTCGCTTCCTCCAATACCGACGCGGTGGCCCGGCAACCGCGGCCTATCGTAGAATCGCGGATCACAGAGTTGGGGCCGATCTCACAGTCTTCTCCAATAACCGAAGACCCTACTATAGATGTATTGGGTAGAATGACGGTGTCTTGACCGATCGACGCTCCTGCATCGATGTACACCGACGCAGGGTGCGGCATCGTCACACCGGAGAGCATCCACTGTTCCCGTATCCGCTGGCGAAGAATCTCCTCTACTTGAGAGAGTTGAAGGCGATCGTTCACCCCCATGAGTTCTGTCGGGTCATCGGTCAGGTTCGCTTCAACGGCTCCCTCGCCGGAAGAACCTATCTCAACCAGGGACGTGATGTATTTCTCCCCGTTGGCCGCCGTTGGAATATTACCTAAATTCCCCCAGAGCCATCCGTCCCGGAAGCAGTACACGCTCCCGTTAACTTCGGTAATCTCGTCGGTGAATCCGGTCTGGTCGGCAGCTTCGACAATCTTTACTACCTGTCCCTTCTCGTTCCGAGCCACCCGGCCAAAATCTTTAGCCGACGCGGTTCTGCAGGTTAGGAAGGTCATATCCCGAGACGAATCGGCGTGAGCAGCCATCAATGGCTTAACCGACTCCAGCCTGACTAGCGGGGCATCTCCGGTCAACACCAGAACGTTCTCCGCCTGTCCTTGCAAAAGTGCTTTGGCTTTGCTAAGCGCATCGCCGGTACCCTTCACTTCCGTTTGGGTGACGTACTCTACCTGGTTCCCCAGTAGTTCCTGGACTGCCTGGCGATTGCCGGGGGACACTACCACCAACACACGGGTGACCCCTGATTCCTTCATGAGATCAACTGGATAGCGAACAAGCTCTTTGCCGCACACCCGGTGCAACCCCTTGGTAAGGCGCGATTTCATCCTTTTACCGTCGCCCGCCGCCAGTACGACTCCCGCCCATTGATCCATATTGTCACCTCTTCCGGTACGCTAAGGCTCTACTAGGACAGATATTCCCACGAATATCGTTGGTTATTCCTCCAACGTATCAACGCCAATTATAGCAGTAACCTCTATTTGACAAGCCTCACTCGCATGGGCACAATAGCCGTGATTCGACCACCCAACGAGCCTTCTCCGACATCATTTTTGCCCCAGGCTATCAAAGGAGTTTTACAGAATGGACTCTAACGAGATTCCTTTTCTACCTGCCACCGAATTATCGGTCCTGATTAAGTCCCGCGAGATTTCGCCGGTTCAGGCCACCCAGGCCTATTTGGACCGCATTGGACAGGTAGATGAAATACTGAACTCTTACATCACCGTCTGCCGAGACGAAGCCTTGGCCGAAGCCAGGCAAGCCGAGCAGGAAATCAGAGCAGGTAAATACCGGGGCCCGATGCACGGATTGCCGGTGGCGATTAAGGACCAGTTCTACACCAAAGGCATTCGTACCACCGGTGGATCGAACATCCTCAAGGACTTGGTTCCCGACGAAGACGCCACCGTGGTAGCCAATCTCAAGGCTGCCGGCTCGGTGATGCTTGGGAAACTGAACATGAGCGAATTCGCCTCTGGAGATGCCTTCCATCATCCTTACGGCACTCCTCATAATCCCTGGAATCTGTCAAGAAACCCGGGGACATCCAGCAGCGGATCCGGGGCCGCCACTGCTGCTTTCCTATGCGCTACTTCTTTAGGAGAGGATACCGGAGGGTCCATCCGCGGCCCGGCCTCCTTTTGCGGTCTAGTTGGCATCCGGCCAAGCTGGGGGCGAGTCAGCCGCTATGGCGTGCTGGGCGCTTCCTGGTCCATGGATATCGTAGGCCCTATCTCGCGAACCACCGCCGATTGCGCAATAACTCTCGGGGCAATCGCCGGATACGACCCCAAAGACCCGTCAACCTGGGACGTGCCGGTGCCGGATTATCTGTCCATGCTGACCGGCGACATTCGCGGTCTCAAGGTTGGAGTGATTCAGGAAAGGGTGGATACCGACGTCGTGGATCCTGAGGTTCGGGACAAAGTGGTTCAGGGAATATCGGTCTTGGGAGAGCTTGGAGCGGTGATTCAAGAAGTATCGATACCCCTCATCATTCACTCCTCTGCCATATCCAACACCATCATTTTGACCGATGCAGCCGGCGTCCACCGGCAAGGCATCGACGAACATCTGGGCGAGTACGACCATAACAACCAGATACGCTTGCTGACCGGAAGCATCATACCCGCCCAAGCTCACCAAAAAGCCATTAAGCTACGGCACGTTTTGCGGCAGCAGATCTTGGAAGCCCTGGAAAAAGTAGATGTGCTGGTCATGCCGACCTCGTCAATACCCGCGTCCCTCATACCAACAAAGGCAGGCATAGACAGCAAACAGCAGGTATTGGACGGATTGGCGGGCCGCCGCGGCTTTACCGCCCCATTCAACCTGGCCAACACTCCGGCCCTGTCCATCAACTGCGGTTTTACCAGCCAACAACTGCCGGTGGGCCTCCAGATAGCGGGCAAGCCTTTCGACGAAGGGACCCTGTTTCGGGTGGCCCACGCCTACGAGCAAGCAAC
>Ga0315336_1003406_pt1 | contig 21195 bp, 22 predicted proteins | sample ASW5metaG_FD_204512 | JGI IMG/M metagenome (GOLD analysis project Ga0315336, IMG submission 204512) | Ammonia-oxidizing marine archaeal communities from Monterey Bay, California, United States - ASW #5 | ecosystem: Environmental > Aquatic > Marine > Intertidal zone | place: USA: California... | reverse complement strand
AGACTTGCTAGGTTCTAATCATCCTCCTCAAGGCGTTCGACTTGATACACACTCCGTCCACCGATCCGTCCCACGCCGTTTATATGGACCGGCTCTTCAATCATTACCGTAGTGATGCCGAAGATTATCTGGGACATGTGAAAAACTCGCTGGGTGGACTTGGTGTGCCCATATACATCGCTGCCCCAGAGGGTGATGCCGCCGTCAGAATCATCGCTGAAACTGAAAGAGAACCTGGGACCCTCATCGCCATGGCGACCCATGGCCGGTCGGGTATACCCAGGATGGTGATGGGCAGCGTAACCAACCGGGTGCTTCATGCCGCCACCGACCCTATTCTGATTGTACGAGCAAGTTCGGGAGAAGATTTTACCGGGGAGGTGGGGCTCAAAACCATCATCGTACCGGTGGATGGTTCTCCACTGGCAGAGCAGGTCCTGTCCCACGCGGCTTACTTAGCCCTGCTTTTGGGTCTGGCCGTTACATTGCTGCGGTAACGCCACCGATGCAGAAATACCAAGGCGCGATGGGTGTGAGCAGGATTGGCGAGGTTTTCGGTTTCCAATGCGACACCTATGAAGGCCTGATAAAAGAAGTGGATGAATGGGCGCTGGCCTACCTAGGCGGGCTGGAGAAGGATCTTTACGATTTGGGAGTGGTGCAGATCACCAAGCGGGCGTTCCGGCATCGATCGTTGGGTTCTTGGCAGCGTCGCCGGTGGCGTGGTGCGCCGCTTCGGAAATCCGGCGTTCGTCATCAGGTCGGTGGGAAAATCTTCGCCCAAGAGTAAGGTAGCTCACCGAACCGATGACGACCAAAAACCGGTGGGAGCCGGAATTGGTTCGGACACCCGCTAGGAGGACCTAGGTGCCATGTAATCGACGGCAAGAGCGACGGTCTTGTCGAACTACGCCGTCGCTTTTCTGATGTCCTTTGATCGGCATAGACCTCGTATGAACCATCCAGGAACTTGGACCACCACGACTTATTGGTCGACGTCCTGTGAGAGGAGTGTAGAGGACACCCTTCAAGAACTCCGCAACTTGGCGGCTGCGCCCGATCTACATTCCCGCAATACCGCACGGCCACCGGGTCCAAGACCCGCGGATTGCCCCCTAAGATCCGGCGGTATGTCTTGCTGCCCAGTCCAGCATAATTGGGAAGCATCCCGATTTATCCATTGAATGTTCCAGTTGTGAAATGGCAGGAGCGCCTTGCGGCATCCCGGAGCCCACGATGTTGCGCGCCCCTCGCTTTCTTGCTAGGCTTCCGGTCGTATCCGCCAGCTGAACCAGTAATCTTAATCGATTGGGCCTGCCACACGGGATGGGGTTTTATTTTATCGTATCACGATGAATACTGGGCATAAGTCGCCATGCGGCCCGGTAAGATTATGGATTCCTCTGGCCCCACGGCTCCCTTAGCAATGAAGTTGAAGTATTTTACCAAGCGCTTACTTAAAGCCGGACTGATCGCCGGAGTCCTGACATTTGCGCTGGGATTCGCTAACGTGTTCGAACAAGCGAATCCCCCTATTGTCCTCACTCTTTTCGCTCCATATGGTCGGGATCTTCTAGCAGTTGGTGTCATCATGGCGGCTATCTCCGGGGCGGCGCTTTTGGTGATGAGGCGATTTCCCTGAATCACCTGCGGTGGGTGCAGATCGGTCGTCAAGCCTATAAAGGTTACGAACCGCGCTACGTTGATGATGGAGCAAGGAATAAACCCCAAGGTTGTAAGTGAACGTTTGGATCATGCGAGCGTAGGGATAACTTTGGACCTATATAGCCACGTCAGCCCAAGCCTCCAGTCCGAAGCAGTCCAACGATTTGACCAAGGCCTGGTAACCGAGGCGGCAACTAAAGAACCAGCTGCTGCCTGACGAATGTTAGCAAATGTGGGGTAAGAGGGATATCAAAGGGTACCCAACGGGGTAATTTAGCTATAAAATAGTCCCGTGCCGAAGTGGCGGAATGGTAGACGCGCCGGTCTCAAAAACCGGTCGGGGCAACCCGGTGTCAGTTCGACTCTGACCTTCGGCACCACTCATTATAGGCACGAAAAGACCCCCCAGACGATAAATCTGGGGGTCTTCTTCTTTGCCCAAATCACCAAACGTTGACCAATCGTTGACCAATGCACTTCTAGCAGCATTGATTTAGTGGGTCATCGTTGATCGTCCAAAGTGCCAACACAAGTGCAGCCACGGCTATCACAAACGTCAGGCCCAGTACGACGGCCGCTCACTTTCCACTGTCGGGACTGTACTGGTCAGGATGGGCTTTGTAAAACCCCATGAGGGCATCGTGGTTGTCCACGGACTTTTTCTCCAGGTATATTTCTGCGCCCCAAACTACTCTCGTAACAGGTGATAAAGCGGTTCGTAGCAGGTGATGTAGCAGGTGATGTAGCAGGTGATGTAGCAGGTGATTCCGAGGCTCCCTCGTTATTACCTGCCGTGAGGCTGATGGCCGGGGATTATCAGGGGATAACTGCTGTAGTGGGACGAATGATTGGCTGGTGTGAGCGTACTGTTCGGCCGCCCGACGGAGATCTCCGGAAACTTATAGTGCGCGGGGTACCCTCGGGACTCGGTCCCCTAGCTTACCGGGAGACGAACGGCGCCGATGGTGCGGACCTGGCGCGTGACGAGCCCCATAAAAACCGCAAAGATAACCACCATAGACCCACCCAGGGCCACGGCGACTCGGGGGTCGCTGTAGGAGCTGACGAAGGCCATCTGCAGGGTCCCCAGAGGGATCACACCGTAACAGACGGTGTATATCCCCATGACTCTACCCCGGAGCTCATCGGGCACTAGGAGCTGGAGGGTGGTCATAACTCCCGTGAGGTAGAGGGAGTTGAAGAATCCGGCTATGAACACCATGGCCGAGGAGAGCCAGAACCAGGGAGAGATAGCGAACAGGATTACAAAGCTTCCGAATCCCATGGCGGCGCCAATGATCACCCATCCTGTGCGCTCGAAATTGGCCAGACGGGCGGCGGTGAAGAGACCTATGATGGAGCCGATACCGGCGAACGTCATCAGGGTGCCAATGCCGTCGGCGCCCACCTCCAGCACCTCCACAGCGAATACAGGCATGAAGAGCAGGTATGACATTCCGAAGATCGCAATGAACACACTGAAGCTCACCAGATACAAAAATATGGAGTGCTTCTTGATGAACTTCATACCGAGCAGCATCTCCCGCAACACGTTGCCTTTTGCCCTCTCGGCGGGGGTGAGGTGAAGCGTCTGCGCTATGACGGCCATACATAAGAACCCAGCAGCGGCCATGAACACCACGGGTGCCACTCCCGCAGTGCCGACATGTGCCTTGGCGACTATGTACCCAGCGACGATGGGAGCGATGGATCGAGAGGTAGGCCAGACCAAGGAGTTGAGAGGCACCACGACGCCCATATCTCGGCGGTCTATCAGGCGGGCGTAGATGGTGTTGCGTGCTGCCTCGTCGAAGGCCTGGCCCGCCCCGAAGAGAGCGCCCGCCAGTATCACGTGCCAGGGCTCTGCCCAATCATTGAGAGTTAGGATCCCCAGCCCAGCCACCATCAGCCCGGAGAATCCTTCGACGGTCCCCAGTAGATGCCTCGGGTCCAGTTTGTCGGCTAACACGCCTCCCAGAAGGTTAAGCACCACGGTGGGTATGGCCAGGGCCGCGAACATGTAGCCTAGGTAACGCTCGTCTTGGGTTAGATCGAATATCAGCCAGCCGAGGGTGAGATCCACAATCATCCGATAACCGAACACAGACGTTACCAGGCCTATGTAATAACGGCGGAAGTCGGGGTACTTCTTGAAGACCTCTAGTATCTGGAGCCACTGACTTTGGGGTCTATAATTGGCGGACTGCACGTTTGTATCTTGTCCTAATCTGGTCCATTGGGCAAGCCGGCCGCTCCAAATGCTCCCCGGCCACCGTTGGTCGGCACAGCGCGTTGGCGCATGGAGGGGGCGCCTCTGGGACCGCATGGGGGTGGGATTCTTTCAGGGTTGTCAGACCTTAACCGCGGCACAACCAGTCGGCAAGTTATGTCCCTCTGATGCCTAACCCCTCCTTAAGCATCAATCAAACAAGAAGCCTTCCAAGCGGTCCCTTCGTCGCGAAAGTTATAGGTAGCCAAGTGGTGATTCTACCCACTGTGATCGGCGCGTCTGGCATAATGACGCCACCAAGTTTGTGGCCAGCAGACTCAAGCACAAGAGGGAGGTAAACCATGGGACGCTTATCAAACAAGATTGCCCTGATTACTGGAGGGGCGGGCGGGATCGGCCAGGCGGCAGCACGGTTATTTACTGCTGAGGATGCGCGCGCCATGTTAGTTGACCTTGACGAGGCCGCTTTGCAGGAGGTTGTGCGGTCGATTGGAGAGGATAAAGCAAGTTATGTGGTCGCTGACGTTACTCAACCGGAGCAGGTTCGAAGCTATGTCAACGCAGCCATAGATCGATGGGGCGGCATTGACATATATCTGGCCAACGCAGGTGTCGAAGGCGTAGTCTCTTCGATACCTGAATATCCTTTCGATATGTTTGAGCAGGTCATGGCCGTCAACGTAAGCGGAGTCTGGCTGGGTCTCAAGTATGTGATACCGGCAATGGGTAATCGGGGTGGCGGCAGCATCGTGATTACATCCTCCACAGCCGGTATTGGTGGTACCGCAGGCATGTCGGCTTACGTCACTAGCAAGCATGCCGTAATTGGCATGATGCGTACTGCTGCGTTGGAGTGCGCCCCGCTGGGTATTAGGGTCAACACTGTCAACCCTGCCCCCATCGAGACGCGAATGATGCGCTCTTTAGAGGAGATGAGAGTCGCCGCAGCGGACAGCTTGGAGGTAACGGTAGAGCGCACAAAACAAGCTTACGAGGCGCGCATTCCGCTCCAGCGCTATGGAGACCCTGAGGAAGTGGCGAAGTTGATGCTGTTCCTCGCTAGTGACGAGAGCAGCTTTTGTACCGGCGGTGTGTACATGGTGGATGGAGGTAGGTCCGCCGGCAGCTCATAGAAAGTGACCCCACCCTCCAGGACCGCATGGGAGGTGGGGTAATCTGATACTTGTCTGCCCCTAACCCCGTTTTTCAACTTCTTAATAGATCTCAAAGCCATAAACCCAAAAGCTATTCTTAACTTTTAAAAATTGTTGGTTGCCTTTCCTGGGACCGTGTGTAATATTCCTCTAATCCACACACTTACATCCCAGTTCATCGCTTTGGACTGCATAGGAGGCAATATTGCTAACAACCCGCTAGTTGGTGCATGGGAACTCGTATCCGACTCCGATGTTGGGATTCGTATATACACCGGCTTGCACTACGCGGTGCTTAGTATGCCCAAGAACCGTAAGCGGGCTGCTGGCAACCAAGCGACGCCCGATGAAGCGCTCGAGGCCTTGAACACATGTCCAGTTCTGGCTGGTACCTACACCTTGTCCGGCTCCCGTATCACCCTTACCAGGCTAGCAAACAGCCGCCCGCACCTTTCTGGCCAGACTTTCCTTATCGATTACACGATACAAGGTGACAACATGACCACAACCTCCATCAGTGGAGGACCGTTGGTCGGCTCTTCTGCGATCCACCGCAGGGTAGGCGGCGGTGCTGCAAGCCCCTTGGTTGGCGCCTGGGAAATGGTCAACGACACCGAGCAAGGGGTGTTGATCTTTACCGGGACCCATTACGCAGTCGTCCGAATGCACGAGGAACGAAGCCTACCCAAAGGCGAACAGTACACGCCAGAGGAGGCTCTCACTGCCCTGTATACCAGCGGTGCCCAAGCGGGACCATATACGGTCTCTGGGACCACGTTGACCTTGGAAAGAACTGCTCACCTACGACCGGAAAGGGTCGGTGAAAATGCAGTTTTGGAGATTACCTTGGAAGGAGATACCCTAGAGACTCGTGCAGCCAGCGGTGTTTCTGTCAGCGACGTAACCTGGCGCAGGGTTAGTTAAGCCCAAAGTACATAGCGAGCGACCCCACCCTCGGGGACCGCATGGGGGTGGGGTACTTTCAGGGTTGTCGCCCTGTAGCCCCAGAATCCATCCCCCGAGATTCCTGGACACTAACCCCGAAATCCCATCTAATTTTTTAGAAATTTGAGAAACCTTGGGTGCGGTGGTGGATGGGGGTCGCAAGGCGGCACATGGCTATTCTTGCGGCGAAGTAGTGTGGTTGATTGGACATTTACCGAAGATAGCGAACGTGATTTGATGGGTTCCCACCTTTGGAGGCATGGCGGAAATGAAAACCGCCCCGGTGGGATGCCGGGGCGGTTTTCGGGAGGCGCGCAACCGAGGTTACACAGCATCACCAATTGCAATGGCTGTGAAGCCACCGCTTCCCCCAGGTGTGGAGTCCGATGGTTCTCCATTGCCCGGCTCGTCTGGAGACTCATCCGACGCAGTGAGGAGTTCAGCGAGTCCACACTCTTTGCGGACGTACTCCAGCATTGCCGCGATGGTATTGTGGCCGGCTCTACTCAACGCCTCTCTCTCTCCCGTCCGGCCCCTTAACCGTCAGCTGCGTGACTCTATTTTATAGCGTTGAGCCGTGCTACACGGTCCTCAAAGGCTTCAAGTCTCTCACGAAGATATTCTAAATCAGATACGCTTACATCCATGGCCCAATCCGACCCATTGTGCCCTCGGCCGGAGGCCCCCGTTAAAGCCCCCTCCAAGGCAGCGGCCATGGCATCGGCGTCGGCGAACCTATCTTCCGGACTCTTTTCCAAGGCCCGGCGGACCATGTCTTCCACTGCCCCGGGAACGTCCAAGTGGCCCGGTATCGGGGGAACATATGCTTCCCGATGTTGCACGTAGATGGCCTCTATGGCCTCTCCTTGGAACGGCACAGAACCCGTTAGCATCTCGTAGAACAGTATTCCTAGGGAGTAGAGGTTGGCTCGCCCGTCCACTCTGGAACCGCTCCACTGTTCAAGAGACATATACCAGGGGGTTCCCATGGTTCGGGTTCCCCTGCTCTGGGTGGAAGAAGCCAACGCCCGGGCGATACCGAAGTCAGTGATTTTGACCGTGCCATCTACGGTAAGAAGAATATTCTGGGGTTTGATGTCCCGGTGTACAACGCCATTCTCGTGGGCGTGGGCTAACCCACGCGCTACTTGGATGGCTATCTCGACGGCACGCTGGTACGGCAGGGGCTGCCCGTCCCGAACATGCTTGTCCAGGGAGTCGGGGACGTACTCCATTACGATGAAGGCGGTGTCACCCTCTACCTGAAAGTCATGGACACGGGTGATGTCGGGGTGATCGAGGCTGGCGGCGAGTCGGGCCTCTCTCTGGAGGGCTTCCAGATACTAGGGGTCGTCGGTAACCGGCTGATTGATAATCTTGACGGCCACGACACGGTCCAAGACGGTCTCCCTAGCCCGGTAAACCGTCCCCTGGCCGCCCGCGGCTATCCGCTCAAGGATTTCGTATCTGCCGATTCTTTGGAGCATCGCTGTTGGTGGGAATTATAACGGGTTTGCCCATTACGGGTGGACTGGGGTAAAGCAGGGAATTTTGTCGCAGCTGTGGCGATACTGGTTAAGTGCGAGGCCGTGAGGGAGTTAGGGATTGGCAGGCCTTACTATCCAGGGAACACTCTTTCGCTTTTTCAGTGTTCGCGAGCATATCTTGGCAGAATTTCTGGTAAGCGATGGCAGCGGTTGACCTTGACCGAGGTGTTGACGACATCACAGAACGACTCGGTAAGAGCTATTGGATGCATAAGTCCAGGAATTTCCTGAGTTGGTCATTATATTTTTTAGTAACTAATTGTATTTCCAATAATGTGGGAGGCCGTACTTCCACTGTATAACCCCTACTAGTCCATATACTTCCGTCCAGCTTGTGTCTCCCGGCAAGCACTATTTTCTGATTGCCAAGTTTGACGGAATCGTTCGTTTCAAACCCTTTGAACCCAAAACCACCATGCGCAGTCACGAGTCCGCACATTGGTATTTGTATTGGTATGCTTCCACTGAAGACACCCTCCATGATGTAAGGAGGTTCTCCGTAGAGTGCAACCCACCTATTTCTCCAATTCTGGAACTCAACGGCCAGCTGAGGAAACAGGGACTCTGGAGAAGGACCTGAAGGCCTGGTCATTAACACCGCAGCCCCGAGTAATGCTATAACTACCACCACAGTAAGACCGCCAAATAGAAGCCAAGGATTCGCATTACTAGTTCTGGAGGATGCACTTCTGGCGGCGGAGTTTACGACGGGCGTTTTTGGAGGCGTTGGTGGCCGGGTTGGCTGGGTGACGCTACTTGAACGTTGGGCTGGTCGTGGGTCCCGACCAGAACTTGCGGTCAGTGCGTTGGTCAATGCCGTTGCCATAGCATCGGCGTTAGCGAATCTATCCTCGGGCCTCTTCTCCATCGCCCTATGCACAATAGCTTCCACATCACCTGGAACACCCAAGTGTTCCGGTATCGGTGGCACTGGCGATTCTCGATGTTCTATCTCGACGGGCCGGGACTCCCCACGGAAAGGCAGAGAACCCGTGAGCATCTCAAATAGCGTGACGCCAAGTGAGTAGATATCTGCCCGGTAATCTATCGGACGATTGCTCAACTGCTGCTCTGGAGGTGCGTATTGCCACGAAGCAATGGCCTGGGTTTGCACGACCCCGCCTGATGAACCTACCTCTCGGACCAGTCGAAAATCTGTGATTTTGACCGTTCCATCTTCGGTGAGGAGTATGTTTGGTGGTTTGATGTCTCGGTGGACAACTCCGTTGTTATGAGCATGGGATAACCCGCGGCAAACCTGAATCGCGATCTCCAAGGCACGGCGATAAGGGATAGGCCGTTCCGGGAGTATGTGTCTACTTAGAGAGTCAGGCAGAAACTCCATCACAATGTAGATTCGTTCTTCTTCAACTAGGAAGTCGTGAACCGTGATTATGTTTGGATGCTGCAACCCCGCTGCAAAGCGCGGTTCTCGTAAGATGGACCTGATATGGTCGTCGCACGTCGACGTTCTGATTCTGTTTCGGCGAAGTATGGTAGTTTAATAACTTTTATCGCGACCTCTCGGACCAGCCGTCTATCGAGAGCACGATGGACGGCGCCGAAGCCGCCGCCGCCTATCCGATCAAGAATTTCGTATCTGTCTATTTCTCGCTGCATGAGTGTTGCCGAGGATTATATGGCTTTCGAGGAAGTGTCCTAGGATAAAGTGGTGCTTAGTGCCTTCTCAGGATCGCCTTCAACACACGTTTCCACCAGGATGATGTTATCGTCACTTCCTGGGTATCCTGGTCCGACGCACTGGGCTGTGTCACCGCCGGTGATTTCCGCCCCGCCCCGACGGTAGCAACCACCACGGTAGTATTGTCGTGACCTCCGGCCTCGTTGGCAGCCCCGATAAGGTCACCGCATACTGCGTCAGTTTGGCTTTCCTTGAGTATCCGGTGTATGTCCTCATCTGGAATCATAGAGTTAAGGCCATCGGAACACAGGAGCAGCAAGTCTCCATCAGCTAGTGGCATGACGTAAGTGTCGATCTGCGGTTGCTGGTCTAAGCCTATGGCCCGGGTGATGACGTTCCGGTTGGGGTGGGTCCGGGCCTGTTCCCTGCTAATGACGCCCTGGTCGACCGCGTCTTCCACCCAGCTGTGGTCCTTGCTTACTTGATGAAGTTCTCCTTCTCTAAGGAGATATGCCCGGCTGTCGCCGATGTGGGCCAGGAACAGCTGGTCACCCCGTACTGCGACCAACGTGCAGGTGGTGCCCATGCCCCTTTTGTCGTCCTCTTGCGCCGCCTGCCACACCTCCTGGTTGACCTCTTCAAGGACCTTCCCCAAGAACGCGCCGAAGGCGTTCCCTTTCAGCTTGGATACTTCCTCTCTCTGGTCATTCAGAGACCGGACTATGCCTTCAACGGTCATCTTGCTGGCTACTTCACCTGCGGCGTGGCCACCCATACCGTCGGCCACCACCAGCAAAGCGTCAACGCCCTGGGGGGACTCCTCCCCCCAGAGCGCAACGTAATCGTCTTCGTTATGGTCGCGGACCCTACCGATGTCCGTCGCGGCCCTTACCGTTACCTTCATCATTCCACCCGGTGCGGCCCTTCGGAAGAAAGGCCGCCTCAAGATATCCCTCATATTACACCCCTACCGGCTCAGGCTTTGCAGCCATCATGGTGAACTCCGACCTGCCGATGTTGATCACGCCACCGTTGGTGATGAAGTGCCCGCCGATGGACTGGCCGTTCAGTGCTGTTCCGCTCCTGCTACCCACATCGAAGAGAGTCAGCTTGCCGTCCTGGCAGCGGATCACCGCGTGCTGGCGACTGACTGATTCATCAGAGAGGTTGATGGCGGCGTCATTCCCACGGCCTATGGGATTGTCACCCTCGGAGAGCATGAAGCTCTCCCCGGCGTCCACTCCCGACTTCACTACCAGTACTCCGACCTGCTCACCACGACGGTCAACCATGGTGTTGCCGCTCATGGTGGCCTGGGCGAACTGCTTGGGGTTGTATACTTGGAGCAGGCTGAGTTCGGTCTCACCTACCTTGATCACGCTGTTCAGTTCCACTCGTGCGCCGCCTATCTCTTTGCCGTTCACTTTCGTCCCGCCGCTGCTGCCCAGGTCAAAGAGGTGGGCCTTGCCATCCTCTACCCTTACCACCGCGTGCTGGCGGCTGGTGTAAGGGTCGTCCAGCACCACTGCATTCCCTGAATCGCGGCCTATGGCGTTGTTGCCCTCTTTCAGGTGACAGGTCTGGCCTGCCGCGGCCCCGGCGGTCCCGGCCAGCCAGGTCATGCTGGCGGGGGATTTACGGATCACTCTGGTCTCGCCGGGGTTACCCGAAGCGGGGACTGCCTGGGATGGGAACTTCTCTTGGTATACGCCGTTGTTGTTGAACCCTATCTCGGTGTTACCCATCTTCATCGTTCCTCAGAACCTGACCACGTTCGGCCCTAATTTGTGGCCAAGATGTGGTTATACTTCCCACTGCTAGACACGAGCAGATGGACATATTGGGGAATGCTAAGCACGAAATTGGAACCTAACGAAACCAGAAAACCCACTAATACGCCTATCAACGGTCTTCAAATACGTTATGCTTCGTGACTGGCGGGGCACCCCGTCGACGCACCCAGTTCCGCTGTTGCTTTTCCCGGCGCCGTGTGTAATATTCCCCTACTCTAGGGCGCCACCAGTTAACTTTTCACCACCGTCTTCTTACCGAGACAAACAGAGTTGCTTGCTTGTTGAAAGCCGCCTAAATAAGCTGGAATAAATAAACCCTTCTCCCATATTCCTGAGAGAAGGGTTTTTACTACCCCCTGGTTATACGTTCTTCTCGATGGTGGCCGGTATGTCGAACGATTTAATAGCTAGGTTGTATTAAGGCTTATAAGGCTGCTGCTTGGTGGGGCTGGAATATATCGCACTCAGACTAATTGACATTTCGGTTGTCACGCTATTCCAGGAAAAAATTAATAATCATCAATGGAGCCATGCTCAGTATCTAGAAAATCTAGATCAGTTTGCCATTTACCATAAGGCATCTCTACTTCTAAAACTATCGGCACCCATCCAAACTCTTTCCCTGGAGGGGCATCTACGATTAGCCCATTATCTAATTCGACTAGATGAAGATTATTAACTGAACTTGGAGTGTCTAGAAAGTCTTGGTTGCTTCCCCAGCTTTTGTGCATTTCTTCAATGGTCGCTTGTATATCATTTAGATACTTCTCAGTATAAATCTCTGGATAATCTACCATTAATTCTTGGAACGTTGGCTGGTACCTAAACTTGTACCACCTATACTTAACCTTACTTCCGTCATCTAGAACTGCTTCATAAATAATCGGATCGCAACCAGGATTCGAACCACACTCCCAGCAAGAGTAATTTGCGGGAGTTGAATCAACCCCGAATAGATTGTCGGTGTTAGATTTTACTTCATCCAAGCGTCCCTTATCTTCATCAGTTATGACATGCGGCATGATAGAAACTGTGTATTGGATGTCATGCGGCTCAAGTTTTTGTAGGTTTTCTGGAACTTCACTTTCCAAAACAGGTATGAACTTATAATCCTCTAAAGAATCTGCCACTTCGACCCTATAATATTGACTCCAATTCCGATCGTATTTACTTACTTCACTCCAGTCGAAATAAGTAGATATCTCTCCATTTACATTATTGACTTCGATTGGCATATTCCAATGAACAGCAACGCTATCTTTATACTCTGGGTCGTCATTATTTCTTTCCCCCTCTGCGGATGCGTAAAGCTTCCCGGGACCGAGGTGAATATCGTCTAGCCCATTACTTTGGATCGAATTAGAGAACCGGTCAAAGTTTGTATTTAGTTCATCTATTGATCCCTCTCCGTTAAAAAAATCAACGAAGTACTTGTAAAGCCTTGCATCATAGGTTTTTCCATCGAGTGTGAAAGGTTCTTTTTCTTTCAACGATGGGATATTCGGCGAAAATATCTTGATATATAAAGAGCCTTGTTGGTCATATTCTCTAAATACGGGAATGCTTGGCATCTCAGCCCCTATCGCTACTCCGTGTGGTGCATTAAAAGCAAATGTGTTCTTTGCCTGAACCCAGAAAGGATCCCCTTTTTCTCGATCGTATTCCGAGACATCGTCAACATACCAATCCTGACTTTTTATAACGTCCATCACAGTATCTATATCTTTTCTTCCACCTAGATAATCTATAAGCATGTTCTCAACTTCTAAATCTTGAGCGGAGATACTCTTGTCCTCGACACTGGCCTCCCAAAAATGCAAAAGGACTTCTAACGCATTCCATCTGTCAATTCTTCTATACCAATACTCAGGAACATAACCCCACATGGGCCCTTCATACTGGGCACTTTCAATAAAAAATGTCCATGTAAGTTTTCCAGAATCCATAGTAGGTTCATGAGCCATTCCTCTCTCTTTACCGTCAAATATAGGGAGAGCGAACCAACCATGTCCGAAGAACACTCCTCCATCCTCTTCGTGTGTTTCTTGATCTTCATCGAATGCTATCAAATTAGGAGTGGAAAGGACCTTATTCGTAATCTGTATGCCACCGTAAAAACAGCAATCTACTCTACGTTCGTAGAACCCCCACCCAAAAAGCGAACTGTTTGGGTTGTAAAAATGGGTTGCTGAATTTGCCATATATTTTGGATATTTTGAACGTCCAAATTTCCCATATGCACCTAGACCACCCTCGATAGAACTTATCGCGCTGTATGGATGGGAATTCGGTGATTGTATCCATTGACCCCATATACCACTCTGATATGTTGGCCAAATTGGATAAAAATCAAATATCCTATCATAAAAAGAGACTCCGTAGAGGTCTCTTGGAGCTTGTTCGCCTTTCCAGAGATTTGCTGATAAGTGAGTAAGCATTTCCCAATCAGCTTCACAACCAATATTTCCTCCTCCAGGTTTTTGCGTCCCATGCCCAGGGTAATCGACGAAATCCAGTAGCGTTGCCTCAGAATAAAATTCCTTTTTATGCTCTGCCTTGAAGGGTACTTTTCGAACTGGTATCCCATCATAAGAAACACCTTCATACTCTCCCCAGAATCGACAATGGCGAGGTAGATAAACTCCTTGATTCCATCCAGGATCTACTTCGGGGATGGAATAGTAATTCCTAAAAGTGGGTGCAGGAGCGTGTGTCGGTGTTGGTGTTGGTGTTGGAGTCGGCGTAGGAGTGGGCACGGGAACCACCGTGGGGAGGGTCTGTGCGACCACTCCTGGGGTTGGTGATACAGGTACGTATGACCCGTCTGGTTCCAGGAGTACAGACACTGTATGAGGGTTGTCCGTAAACACCTTGGCAACGTGGTCGACCACTTTGTATGCCGGGCCCGCCCACTCCTTCAGTCTCCACCCTGGCTGGGGTGATACGGTTATCGTGACCGTGCTATTGCGGGGGAAGCTGTCTGCACCATGTGGCAAAGGATCTAAGACTATCTCCGCGGCGCCCTGTGGTTGCACGACCACTCTCAAGCTGACCATAGCGGTATCGGTGGATGAGGGACCAGCGCCAGGAGGAGAAGTAACGGGAGCGGGAGGTGCAGTGGCCAGCTCGGAAGCGACATGAGATGGGGCGATCCCGGGTTGTTCTCCGTCGCAACCGATGACAGATAACGCCAAAGCGACTACTAGTACTAGCGATCCGATCCAAGTTAGTTTCAACGACCGCTCCTCGATGGATGGTCACCCAAATCTTATGCCTGAGGATTATAACCTAGACATGGTTGGTCCATGGAGAGGTGCGTTCATAGGATTCTAGGCGAGGGCCGAGACGGGGTATGACAGTAAGCTGGATATGAGTGGGGCGCGGGCGACGTTGCGGTCCACCGATAGGGTAATCCGTGCCGCCAGGTCCAGGATGCGTAACTATATGCCGCCGGCCATGGTGCGGAGAAGCTACTGATAGTTAAATAGCGATTTGATTTGGTGGGCGTTGTTATGACAAGATTGCCCTCGTCCAGCAACTTACATAGGTCTGGACTTCGTAGGAGGCGAGATATGAGACTTGAAGGGAAGGTGGCCCTCATCAGCGGCGGTGCTCGGGGCCAAGGGGCTGTCGAAGCGAAGCTATTTGCTCGAGAAGGAGCGAAGGTGGTCTTTGGCGACATTTTGGATGAATCCGGAAAGCAGGTAGAAGCCGAGATACACGAGGCAGGTGGCGAAGCCGCCTACGTTCATCTTGATGTCACTAGGGAAGACGACTGGCGCACGGCCGTGAACACAGCGATTGACCGATATGGCAAACTGGATATTCTGGTCAATAACGCTGGTATTCTCATCCGAAAGGGCATCGAAGACACTACCGAAGAGGACTGGGACCGAATCATGGGAGTCAATGCTAAGGGGGCATTTCTAGGCACCAAACATTCCATACCTGCTATGCGTCAAGCCGGCGGAGGATCTATCGTCAACATCTCCTCTACGGCTGGGCTGGTAGCAAGTCCCAGCGGATCTGCCAGTTACACAGCAAGCAAAGGGGCTGTCCGTCTCCTGACTAAGTCGACGGCTATTCAATATGCAAAGGAAGGGATACGTTGTAACTCGATTCACCCCGGTCCGATTGATACCGACATGATTCAGGAGACCCTTACAGACTCGGCGAAACTAGAGGAACGGATGCAAAGATTACCTATGGGCCGGGTAGGAACAGCCGATGAAATTGCCTACGGAGTACTATATTTGGCCTCTGAAGAAGCTTCCTTCGTCACCGGCAGTGAATTGGTGATTGATGGCGGAACTACAGCGCAATAAGTATTTGGTAGTACGGCAGCAGCGGCCGTGGGAATTTACCGTGGAATGGGACGTTATGAAGACTCGAGGTGTCAGCGGTGGTTTTGCCGATGAGGTGACTTGGCGCAGGGTTAGTTAAGCCCAAAATACATAGCGAGCGACCCCACCCTCGGGGCCGCATGGGGGTGGGGTACTTTCAGGGCTGTCGGCCGGTAAGAACAGAATCCGGCCCCCTAAGATTCTTGGGACTAAACACCAAACTAAGACCATCGTCTGTTATTACGTACGGTTCAATAAGAACTCCCCGATTTTACCAATAGCCTCTCTCGCTTCGGGAAGGATTGGCGCGTAGTGGTGCCAAACGTGAGGCATGTGGTCCCAGATTTCCATGTTTACTGATACATTAGCGGCTTCGGCGGCAGACTTCAGCATGTTTGAATCATCCAGTAGAACCTCTATTCCCCCTACCTGAATCATCAGAGGAGGAAGACCGGATAGGTCTGCGTGTATAGGAGATGCTAAAGGAGCCCTGGGATTCTTCCCGTCCATATATGTTTCCGCCATTTTCAGGATTCTAGAACGAGATACGGATGGGTCCGCCTCGGCATTTGATGTATATGATCCCCCGGTGGCTTCCATGTCGACCCATGGTGATATGCATATTCCAGCACTAGGCAAAGGTTCTCCCACGTTCTTTAGAGCGACTAAGGCCGATATAACGAGTCCTCCTCCTGCTGAGTCTCCTACTATTGAGATTTTTTCTGGAGAAATACCTTGGCCCAAGAGCCATCTGTAGCTCGATATAGTATCTTCGACCGGAGCTGGAAAGGGGAACTCGGGTGCAAGACGGTAATCCAACGCTAAGACTCTAGATTTCGCCGCTCGAGCTAAATGGGATACTAAAGCTCGGTGAGTGCGGACCGACCCTATCACGTAGCCGCCACCGTGGAGGTATAAAATTACCCGGTCAGATTTGGACTCGGGCGCGGAGATCCATTCAGATGGTACGCCGTTTGCCCCCACTCTGCTGGTGGTGATGTCATCATCTATGAGTAGATTCGCCATCACTCGTTCGTAAGAGAGGCGCTCATCGTCAGTGGTATTTCGGACTTCTTCCGTGCGCTTCCGAATCATATCTAGGACAGTGTTAAGTTCATTACTTGGTGACAAGGTTTTGCTCCCGAGCTTAGTTGATTATGTTGGCAATGATAGTGCCCATGGTGATAGGCTGCAAGCAAGATTGGAAGTTCGAGGTCGATGGGTATTCTCTCTGTCGTATAAACTGAAGATTCAGGTGACTTGAGAAGCTAACTGTTGCCTGGTAGGGCGGTAGCACGGTTATTCCATAAGGCCCAGGAATCTCTAGCAACAGCCTAGCCTTTTTCGAATCTTAGGCACGAAGCGTTGACACAACTAGTCCCAACAGGCTCTAATAGCGAAGCGTTTTCACAAACTGATGTCGGCGCTCTTTTTTTGCCCGCCGCCAATGGATAACAAAGCCCCCTCAAGCGAGGGGGCTTTTCTTGTTTGTCCCCACCCTCGGGACGGCATGGGGGTGGGGTACTTATGGGGTATTTGGCCCATAGCCCCATTTTTCAAGTTCCCAAGGATCTCAAAACCCAAAAGCTATTTTCAACTTTTTAAATTTTCTAGAAACCCTGGTTCATGCTGGGAGTTTGTGCCTGAAGAGAAAGAAAAGGTTGATAAAAGAAAGAGAATATATATTACTTACTTAATACTTAATTAATTACATAAATACTCTTATATATACCTCCATATCGCGGATTCACGCTTTGGGACAGTCCCACGCTGTTTCTTGCGTGGTAGACCATCCCCTGGCCGCCATCGCCTATTGCCGTCAGTTCTATGGTCCACCCCCACATGCGTGGGGAATACGGCATGGTCCGATGTACGGACATCCGAGTTACTGGTTCACCCCCACGTGCGTGGGGAATATACCACTTCGCATCCTTGAATCGGTCTGCCATTACGGTTCACCCTCACATGCGTGGGGTACTGGTGACGGTGGGAGTGTGTTTAAAGGGCGATTCTCGTCACCTAATTCCGGTGTTATGACGTAGACTATCCCGCATGCTGCCAGTAGTATTGCTGGATTACTGTAACGATTGGCACCAGAAAGGGTGTCCTTCTTAGGGCTAAAGCTTGGGTGCTTTGATAAAAGATAAGGTCGCATTGGTCACCGGGTCGAGCCGGGGAATCGGGAAGGCTATCGCAATCGCTTTTGCTAACGAAGGCGCCAAAGTCGCCTTAACCAGCAGGAACGTGGAACACTTGGAACAGGTGGCAGCGGAGATTCGTGATGCCGGAGGACTTGCGGACTGCTGGCGGATGGATGTCTCCCGAGAGACTGAGGTGGAGGAGTCGGTCCGGAAGATTACCGGCCGTTGGGGACAGATAGACATCTTGGTCAACAACGCGGCCATCATCCATCCGGAGACTCCGGTGTGGAGTACCCCCATCTCCCAATGGGACGAGGAGATGGCGATCAACCTGCGGGGTACCTTCATCTGTTGCCACTACGTCGTTCCCGGCATGGTGGAGAGAGAACAGGGGGTGGTGATCAACATCGGATCGTCTTCAGGCACCATGCCGGAGGACCGCTATGGTGCCTATGGGGCCACTAAGTGGGGAATCATAGGATACACCATGGCTCTGGCCAAATCGGTACGGGCGTATGGTGTTCAGGTCAACGGTCTGAATCCTGGCTGGGTCGATACCGACATGACAGCCGAAGGCAAGCCACCCGGAGCCGGTCCGGAATGGACGCAACCAGAAGATATAAGCCGGGCCGCGCTATTCTTGGCCTCCCACGCTCCGGCCGATATGACCGGTCAATTCATCAACCTATTCGGAGCGGACGATTCATCAGGCGGCAAACCCAGCCCAATCACGCCTTGTTGAATTACCAGGTGGAGATTAAAATGCATGCAGATAAAAAAAGCCCCCTCGCTCGAGGCGGCTTTTCTTGTTTATCCCAACCCCCTGGGGGCGGGGTACTTTCAAGGCTATCGGTCCATAATCCCAGGATCAGCTTCCCGTGATTCCTCCAAACACAGCCTCGGCTCGCCACAAAATCTTGAGGGAAATTATGGATACCCCGAAAGAACCAGAGGCAGGTTTAACCTAAATGAACCGAGTCGATAAGACAGATCTATAACTTTAACATCCAGAGGGTAGCTATATAGTCTGCCAGTAACGGCGCCCTTCGGCTCTCACAACCTTCCCAAAGCCGCTGGTATGGCAAATGGCCATGGTGGCATTCTCCGCTTCGGCACGCTCCACCATCCGTCCTCTGGTCTGAATCGCCAAGACGGGATCGTAATCGAAGCTAAAGGCCCAGTCGGTTTCTGTAACCTGCGCCGGGTTAAGGAACACATCTCCCATTATCAGTGCCCTTTCCCCTTCGGACACTATGGCCAAACTCATAGATCCCGGCGTGTGTCCGGGCGTGGGAATAGCGGTGATTTCGCCGGTCAGGGTACTCTCGCCGATCAAAAGATCCAAAACCCCAGCTTTCTCCAATGGTCCGATGGTTTTCTCCCAATAGCTGAACCCAAAAATTTGTTCATCCTGCGGTGTCTTGAAGGCACCCACATCGGCTTCGTTGGCCACGTACCGGGCTTTAGGAAAGCTGGGCGAGTTATCGGTCCCACCATTTGCATTCCAGCCCACATGATCCGGGTGCAGGTGGGTTAGGAACACGGTGTTCACGTCGTCTGGTGTCAACCCTGCGGCCGATAGTTCGGCCAGTAAGTGACCGTCATTGCCACCGCCAAAGGCCGCCACGGTCCCCGGATTAGTAGAGTTGCTCCCCAGGCCAGTGTCAACCAGAATCGTTTGGCCTTGCGAGCGGATCAAGTAGCATTCGAAATGAGCCTTCAGGTTGTCGGTTCCGTTGAATGCCTCTGGGTAACGTTGTTGGTATTGAGACCAAGAGTCGACAGGAACATCTGGAAATGTCTGGTCTAAAGGTAAAGCCGACTCGGCGTCATGCAAAACCGTTATGTCTACGTTCCCCACGGAAAGTTTGCTGTGCGGCATCGTTCTCCTCTTAACCGGGATTCCCCAGACCAAACCAATTTGCCCAAATCCAGATATAGTTCCCGCTGGGTTGCGCTGAACTATAATCACCAATCTTAAGGACGTCAAATGCGTCCTGGTTCGCTGAAACCCTCGATTTCATAGGGCAACCATTGTACTGCCAAGCGTAAAATACCCAAACCGCTGGTCTACACCCAAGTCTCTTCCCGTCTACGCGCTTCCCTATTGAAATTTTGGTGAATCCTGGCGTTCTCAGCAAAATGTCATAACGCCTCAGACTCTTTAGCGCATCTGGCAAATGAAAGCCCTACAGATTGTTGTTTAGGGGGCTTTTCTTGTTTCAGCAAAGCAGATTAGACAACCACCACATGTGTAGCTAATATGGCGTCTGGCCCCAAGTCCATTTTACGTTCGGAGGACGGAATGTTATTTCATATAACGGCTACCCATGACAACTTGAGTTGCGGCGGAGTTCAGGCACGTAAATCAGGGATAGATATCTCTACTCCAGAGTATCAAACAGAACAAACGCGATGGATGGAAGGTAATGACAAAGTTAAGGTTGTCGCTGCGTATATGAACCAACCGAGCCATCGGATATTTGTTGTAGTCGAAGCTGATAATTACGACGATTTGAATACTTTCACAAACCGTTGGAAAGACAGCGGAAGTTGTGACGTACAACCAGTTGGAGATGGCATAGCAACAAGGCATGCCAAAGGAATTTGGGGTAAGTAACCCCCTCGATGGTCTGCAAATAAAAAGCCCTCTGGACATGAGCGAGGGGGCTTTCTCGTATCTCTTGGGCTATGGCTTCTTCTTTCGGAAACACCGAACTTAGCCTGGAACTTTGGAACGTTATTGCGAGGATATCAGGGTTTAATGATTCTTAATCTTTCAGGTACTTAGGCGAGACGTTCAAAGCATCAGTAAAGTCAGCACCGTGAACACCGTCCAGGTTGGCCCCAGTCAGGTTCGCCACGGCCAAGTTGGCATTGGCCAGGTTGGCATTGGTCAGGTTGGCAAAGACCAGACTGACCTGAGACAGGTTGGCCCTGGACAGATTGGCATCGGTCAGGTCGGCACCCGTTAGGTTCGCCCCCGTCAGGTTGGCCCCGGACAGGTCGGCACCTTCAAGTTTGGCCTGTCTCAGGTTGGCCCCTGTGAGGTTGGCCCCGGACAAGTTGGCATCCAACAGGTTGGCCCTGGACAGGTTGACCCCGGTGAGGTTGGCCTCGGTGAGGTTGGTCTCAACTAAGAAGACCTTGGACAGGTTGGCGCCGTTCAAATCACAACCGGGGCAATCCTTATCCCTTGCAGGATTATAGCCACAGCCGGATATAACCAGAAACATCATTGTCGTAATAGCAAACAGCTGGACGTTCATGGGCCGGATTATACACGGCGGCCTTCGTGTTAATGCTATCGACAAGTCGCTGGAATGGGCCGTCGGGTCTTCTTTGGAAACACCGAACTAAGACTGGAACTTTGGTCGGGGATTGCGGGGATAAGTGGGTTTGATGACTAGTCTCTTCTGATTACTACGTATCGGGAGCGGTTGCACCCCGCTCCTTCACGGCCTTTATAATGCCTCCATGGCCAAAAACGAACCCAAATACGAACCCAAACCCAAACCCAAACCCGAGACCAAAACCATGGTATTAGATTGTCCCGATTGCGAGCGCAATCGAGAGTTCATTTACTCAGGCTACTTCACCATGGCAGGCGGGAAAGAAGCGCACGTAAGGTCATGCGGAGAATGCGGCTTTAAGAGGCACTTCACTCCAGAAGGTATCCCCTTCGGTAAGACACGAAACCGTAATGTGCTCCAGGACGTGCCAAGTAGTAAGGAA
>Ga0315336_1003405_pt1 | contig 21200 bp, 18 predicted proteins | sample ASW5metaG_FD_204512 | JGI IMG/M metagenome (GOLD analysis project Ga0315336, IMG submission 204512) | Ammonia-oxidizing marine archaeal communities from Monterey Bay, California, United States - ASW #5 | ecosystem: Environmental > Aquatic > Marine > Intertidal zone | place: USA: California... | reverse complement strand
AAGCTGCTGAAAATACATCCAGCTTCTAGCTTTGACCGTCCTACGGACGATGCCGTGCTTCGCAGAAATGACGAGGTCCGAGGAACTTTCCAGACCTTCCCTATCCAACCAGCGTAGCTCGTAGCTCGTAGCTCGTAGCTCGTAGCTCGTAGCTCGTAGCTCGTAGCTCGTAGCTCGTAGCTCGTAGCTCGTAGCTCGTAGCTCGTAGCTAGAGGCTCGCGGCTATTTCCCGATAGCCCTTCTCCAGCTTCTTCATCTGCTTCTTGGACACCCCGCCCAGCACCTCGATGGCGTTGCGCAGGCGAGCGCGGCTCAGGTCGGCGCCGATGATTTCCATGGAATCCACCACCGAGAAGCTGGCGCTGGTGCCGGCAATAGCCACAAAGGCCGGAAACAGGAAGTCCTTGATCTTCACTTCCAGGGCATCGGCGATGGCCTTGGCATCGGCAAACAGACCGTCACGGTTCCAGTCACTGCGTGCCTCATAGGCCCACAGCAGGTACTGCAGCCACACCTTCATGTCCTCGGCACCATACTGCTTGTGCTCGAAGCTGGCTTCGCTGATCGCCGGCATGCCGTTGAAACAAAATGCTGCCTTGTCCGCCACGTCCGACAGGGTTTCCACCCGCTGACGCAGGTGGGGAATGATCTTCATGGCGTAATCGCGGTTGTAGGCCCAGTCCAGCAAGGTATCAAGGAACTGCTCGTCGCTCTGCTCACGCAACCATTGGCCATTCAGCCAGCTCAGCTTTTCCACATCAAAAACGGGACCGCCCAGGGACACCCGGTTGATATCGAAAGCGTCCTGCATCTGCGCCAGGGTGAACTTCTCGCTCTCGTCCGGCATGGACCAGCCCATGCGCCCCAGATAGTTCACCAGGGCTTCCGGCAGGTAGCCCATACGCTGATAGAACAGGATGCTGGTGGGGTTCTTGCGCTTGCTGAGTTTGGATTTGTCCGGGTTGCGCAGCAGGGGCATGTGACACAGCGCCGGCATCTCCCAGCCAAAATATTCATACAGCAGCTTGTGCTTGGGCGCGGAGTTCAGCCATTCCTCACCGCGGATCACATGGGTGATCTCCATCAGATGATCATCGACGATATTGGCCAGGTGGTAGGTAGGCATGCCGTCGGACTTGAGCAGGATCTGTGCATCCACCAGCGCCCAGTCCAGCTCCACGGTGCCGCGCAGCATATCCTGGATTTCACAGCGGCCGTCGGTGGGCACACGCATGCGAATCACGTAAGGCGCACCGTCTGCTTCCCGCTTTGCCTGCTCGTCGGCGGGCAGTTCCAGATCCATCGGCTTCAGCGCCCGGTTCTCGCCCTGCTCTTTCAATTCGGCACGCAGGACGTCCAGCTCCTCACTGGTGCGGTAGCATTTAAAGGCGTGACCTTTCTCAATCAGCGCCTCGGCATACTCAGCGTACATATGCTTGCGTTCGCTCTGCCGATACGGGCCATGGGGGCCGCCCACGTCCGGGCCTTCGTCCCAGCTCAGCCCCAGCCACTTGAGCGAATCCAGAATCATCTGCTCGGACTGGTCCGTGGAGCGGGTCTGATCCGTGTCTTCAATTCGCAGAATGAATTGACCACCGTGCTGGTGGGCAAAACAGCGATTGAACAGGGCAATATAGGCGGTGCCTACGTGAGGGTCACCGGTGGGCGACGGCGCTACGCGGGTGCGGACGGTCATGCTGACTCCAATAGTGCAAACTGGCGCGGATTATACCTGTCACAGCGGGAAGCTTATAGACACGGAGCAGCGGCTTTCTGTTAAGGTTGAACGCGAATCATTATTTCGCCTACCGAGCAACTGCTGGGCGTTATCTCCTCGACAAGACGTAAAGGAAAAGACAATGCGTATTCCCTTCAGATACCCACTGCTTGCAGCCTTAATTGTGGGCATTCCTATGCTTCAGGCCTGCTCAGATAACGAAACCCCGGAACAACAAGACATCGCCGAAAAAATTGTCGAGCAATCGCAAAAATCCAAAGCCATGTCTGCGGAAGAATCCACCGCTTCTGGCATTGAGCGCAGCATGGCGCCCGAAAATGCCAAGGCCACCATTATCAGTCCCGCTGACGGTGCCACCGTCACCAGCCCGGTCACCGTGACATTCGGGCTGGAAGGTATGGACGTGGCGCCCGCCGGCACCGAGCAAGAACACTCTGGCCATCACCACCTGCTGATCGACCTGAACGAGCTGCCGGCCATGGACTTCCCGCTGCCGGCCAACGACAACGTGGTGCATTTCGGCAAGGGCCAGACAGAAACCGAGCTGGAACTGGAACCGGGCACCCATACCCTGCAATTGCTGCTGGGTGATCACATGCACGTGCCCCATGAACCGCCGGTAATGTCTGAAAAGATCACCATTACCGTGGAATGAGGGTCAAACGCCGGACCTCAGACGCCAAGAAGTTTCTCTTTTCGCGTCAGGGGTCCGGCATCAAGCCTCAGGCGTCACCCTATCTGCCGAGGCGCAAACATGATGATGGCCATGCCGGTCAGCGCCACCAGCGACCCGACAATATCCCAGCCCGTGGGACGGATACCGTCAACGCCCCACAACCAGAGAATGGCTACGAAAATATACACGCCCCCGTAGGCCGCATAGACCCGCCCCGCCGCCGTGGGGTGCAAAGACAGTAACCAGGCAAAGGCCGCCAGACTCAGCGCAGCAGGAATCAACAACCAGGCGGACTTCCCTTCACGCAGCCACAGGTAGGGCAAATAGCAGCCCACGATCTCGGCGACAGCCGTGATCAGAAACAATCCCAGAATCTTCAACTCCGGCAAGAGAACCTCCCGGTCTATCGTCAGATAAGCACACCGCAACGCACACGCGACGTTCAGCGCACGGTAAGTACCGCGAGTGTAGCGGGAAATATCCGCCTATTCGCGGGCACTGGCACAATCAAGGCAAAACAAGGTGGCGGGATCAATCTCGAGACGCTTGGGATTGATGGGCTTGCCGCAGTCTTCGCAGTAGCCGTAATCATCCTCATCAATACGACGCAGCGCCGCAACAAGCTGGCGCAAACGCTGCTCCTGACGTTGACGGGTTGCCAGGGCCATGGCCTGTCCCTGCATGGCGTCCATTCGCGACAGGCGCCCAACGCTTTGCTGATCCAGCTCCACCGGTTTGGTGGCTGAATCAGCCGCATCATTTTTTTCGCTTAATGCCTGCTTCTCTTCCAGCAGTTTCCGGCGAAAGTGTTCCTGATCTGCCTCTTCCATTTGGCTCCCCAGGGGACAATACCCCCGACGTCACCAACCACGCCGGGGTACCTCTTTACCTCAGCAGCAGATGCGGCACCGTGGCGTTCTTGATCATCTTGCTGGTGGTGCTGCCCACGAAGAATTCGCGGATACGGGAATGCCCATAGGCGCCCATGACCACCATATCAATACCGTTATCCTGCTGGTATTGGTGCAAGGCAGGCTCCACGTCGCCTTCCAGCTGTGCCACTTCCACCTCGTGACCGGACTTTTCCAGGGTGTCGCGAGCCCAGTCCAGATCCTCTGACAACTGCTTGTCCTTGCCCACGGCGACCAGATGACAAGGCAGCCCCAGAAACAGCGGACTGGCGGCCAGCAGTTTTACGCCTTCACGACAAGTCGGGCTGCCATCGAAGGCCAGCATGATTTTGCCAGGTTCAGCGAAATCAGACGGCACAACCAGAATCGGCTTGTGCATGGTTCGAATCACCTGCTCCACATGGTCGCCTACTTGAGCCGCCTCACCGGCATGTTCTTCACCCAGTTTGCCGATCACCAAGATGCGGGTCTGCTCCTGCATGCCGGCCAGTGTTTCTACCAGGCCACCATGACGCTGGCGCTGTTTAGGCTCAGCCACACCCTTTTCAATAGCACGACTGGCAGCGCCATCCAGCATCAGCTTGCCCTGCTCCAGGGCCAGCTTGTTCCGCTTGGCATCGAGCTCGGACAGCTCAGTCAGCAACGATTCACGACCACCCAGCAGCAGGTTGCCACTGAGATCACTTTCCACCGGATAGCGGGAATGATCCAGTACATGCAGCAGGGTCAGCGGCGCATTCAGGCGCTGCACCGCCCAGACGGCATAGTCGCAAACCCGTGCCGCGGCTGGAGAACCATCAATACAGGCAATCACTTCACTCATTGTTCTTCTCCTAGTGGCCGCCCATGAGTTTTTCGACCGCCTCGGGCTTGTCGTGCACGGCAAATTTATCCACCAGAGTCGCGCTGGCTTCGTTCAGGCCGATCAACTCCACCTCGGTACCCTCACGGCGGAACTTGATGATCACCTTGTCCAGGGCGCCAATGGCGGTGATATCCCAGAAATGGGACCGGTGCACATCAATAGTCACTTTATCCAGTGCTTCCTTGAAATCAAAGGAGGCAATGAACTGGTCCGCAGAGGTAAAGAACACCTGGCCCAGAACCTCGTAATGACGATGACCGCTATTGGTTTCATCAAGGTCTGAACGCACATAGAAAACACGACCCACCTTGTTGGCATAGAACAGCGCGCTGAGTACCACGCCGATGCCAACACCGATGGCCAGATTATGGGTGGCTACGGTGGCAGTCACGGTAGCCAGCATGACGACGGTACTGCTCGCCGGATGCTTGGTCATGTTGGTAATGGACTCCCAACTGAAGGTACCGATGGACACCATGATCATCACCGCCACCAGCGCCGCCATGGGAATCTGGGACACCCACTTGCCCAGGAACACCACCAGCACCAGCAGGAAGCAGCCGGCAAACAGGGTGGAAAGGCGCTTGCGGCCACCGGATTTCACGTTAATCACGGACTGGCCAATCATGGCACAACCCGCCATGCCGCCCAGGAAACCAGAGAAGATATTGGCGACACCCTGCCCTTTGCATTCGCGATTCTTCTCGCTATCGGTATCGGTCAGATCATCAACGATGGTTGCCGTCATCATGGATTCCAGCAGGCCTACCACGGCCAGAGCCAGTGAATACGGCAGGATGATTTTCAGGGTTTCCAGGTTAAGAGGGATATCAGGCAACAGGAACACCGGGAGGCTATCCGGCAAATCGCCCTTGTCACCGACAGTAGGTACATCCAGGCCGAGATACATGGCGATGCCGGTAATCACGACGATACAGATCAGCGGAGACGGTACCGCCGTGGTCAGCAGCGGCAGCAAATAAATGATCGCCAGACCCGCCACGACCATGGCATAGACATGCCATGTCACCCCAACAAGCTCCGGCAACTGCGCCATGAAGATCAGAATCGCCAGCGCATTCACAAAGCCGGTGACCACGGAGCGGGAGACAAAACGCATGAGATTACCAAGCTGCAGGAAGCCGGCAATAATCTGCAAGACACCCGTCAGCACGGTTGCCGCCAGCAGATATTGCAGGCCATGGTCTTTCACCAAGGTCACCATCACCAAGGCCATGGCCCCGGTCGCCGCCGAAATCATCCCCGGGCGCCCGCCGACAAACGCAATGACTACAGCGATACAAAAGGAGGCGTACAACCCTACCTTGGGGTCCACACCGGCAATGATGGAAAAGGCAATTGCCTCGGGAATCAAGGCCAGGGCAACAACGGAACCGGCCAGCAAATCACCACGGATATTACTGAACCATTCCTGCTGAATAGATCGAAGCATGGAGAACAATCCTGTTTTGGAATTACGACAAACAAAGATGCTGCGCAGCAGCAGAACACGGGATGACATGGCGCAAAGCACCATACGGCAAAGCCGGAGACGGGCTGTCTACTAGGGCGGACTCAACCGTGGGAGGGTCATGAACAGTCTCGAGTGATTTGGAAAGGCGCGGAGTCTAGCAGAGCTAACCCGGCTTTGACAGGCAACGCCGCCGTCCCCCCCTACGCCCACGCGCAACAACATGCGACAATAATGCCCTCTGACACCCGCTTGCCGCCTTGCATGAATGACACTCTGACAACGACAACCCCACTACAACAGCCGGACCGACGCCTGTCCGTGGCGCCGATGATGGACTGGACCACCCGGGACTACCGGTTTCTGGCCCGGTTGATTACCCGCCACACCCTGCTCTATACCGAAATGGTGGTGGCCCAGGCGATACTGCGCGGGGATCGTGAGCGGTTTCTGGCGTTCAATGACGAAGAGCATCCGGTAGCCCTGCAGCTTGGCGGCGGCGAGCCCAGGGATCTGGCCGAAGCGGCCCGGATTGCCGAGCAATACGGGTACGACGAGATCAATCTCAATGTGGGCTGCCCGTCGGATCGGGTGCAGCAAGGCAAGATCGGCGCCATTCTGATGGCCGAGCCGGAACTGGTGGGCCAGTGCGTGGAAACCATGCAGGCAGCCGTCAGTGTGCCGGTGACGGTAAAGACCCGCATCGGCATTGATGACCAGGATGATTACGATTTTCTCTACCGGTTTGTGACCCGCATGGAACAGGCCGGCTGCAGCAGCCTCACCATTCATGCCCGCAAGGCCATCCTTTCCGGGCTGTCGCCCAAGGAAAACCGGGAGATACCCCCGCTCATCTATCAACGCGCCTATGCCATCAAGCAGGCCTTTCCGCTTATGGAGATCGTCCTTAACGGTGGCGTGAAGACTCTGGATGAGGTGCATGGGCACATGGGCGACGTGGATGGCGTGATGATTGGTCGCGAGGCTTACCAGAACCCCTACTTCCTGGCCGACGCGGATCGCATCGTGTTTGCGGATGAGCACCCTGTACCCAGCCGCCGGGATGTAGCCGAACAATTCCTGCCTTATGTGGAGCGTCGCTACGCACTGGGCCATGCGCCCAAGCATTCCCTGCGCCATATTCTCAACCTGTTCCAGGGTGAACCGGGCGCCCGTCGCTTCCGACGACACTTGAGCGAAAACATGCACAAGCCGGACACCACCCCGCAAGTGCTCATGGACGCTTTGGCACAACTGCCTTAGCCTGTCAGTACGTTATACCTCCGTAGGAGCGGCGCTAGAGCCGCGAATCTGCTTGCGAACACTTCCCCAGGAACTGTTCGCGGCCCATAACCGCAGGACACAGAGAACGCCGCTCCTACGGCACAGAAAAGCCCCTGTCATAGTTGGCCTTTACCCTATCGCCCGCCATGACACTGAAAGGAACGGATACCGTGAACAAACGCGAACAGCTAGCCCAATGGACCTCACTGGTTGCCGATACCGGTGATCTGGACATGATCGCCGAACTGGCGCCGGAAGATGCCACTACCAACCCTTCCCTGCTACTGGCGGCTGCCCGTGACGAACGCTATCGGCCGATGCTGCAACAGGCGGCAGATTTATGCCGCACTCTCGGTCATGGCGGCGAGATGGACTGGCTGACGGACTGCTACGCCTGCCTGGCCGGTCAGGCAATCCTTGAACGGGTTCCAGGCCGGGTCTCCAGCGAAGTGGACGCACGCTTGTCCTTTGACACTCGCGCCACCGTGGAAAAGGCTCGTCGATTGATGGCCATCTATCGGGAACTGGACGTGGACCCGTCGCGCATCCTGATCAAGACTGCGGCCACCTGGGAAGGCATCCGCGCAGTAGAAGTGCTGGAAGAGGAAGGCACCCGCTGCAATGTAACCCTGGTGTTCAATCAGACCCAGGGCCTGGCTGCGGCAGAAGCCGGCGCCACCCTGATCTCTCCCTTCGTGGGCCGTATCTTTGACTGGCACCGCAAACAGGGTATGGAAATGGCCACTGCCGATGACGATCCGGGCGTGCAGTCCGTGCGCCAGATCTACCGCACCTTCAAGGCGCGCGGCCTGGAGACCATCGTGATGGGCGCCAGCTTCCGCAACGCCGGCCAGATCGAAGCCCTGGCCGGCTGCGACAAGCTCACTATCAGCCCGGCCTTGCTGGGGGAACTGGCCGCCGATACCGGTAGTCTGACTCAAGTACTGGATGCGGAGCTGGTGGCCCCGGAAGACGATTGGCACGCCATTACCGAGGCCGCCTTCCGCTGGCAACTCAATGATGATGCCATGGCCAGTGACCTGCTTGCCGATGGCATCCGCCGCTTCGCCAAAGACCAAGTGGCGCTGGAAACCCTATTGCAGGAGGAAGGTGTAATTTGAATTGGTTGAACCGACTCTTTCGCCCCGACCAGCCCCAACAACAGACCAGCGAGCACGACCTGCACCGGGCGGCGGCCGCCCTGCTGCTGGAAGTGGCTCGCACCGACGGCACCGTGGCCCCGGAAGAATCACAACGCCTGATCCAGGCGGTGGAAAAGCACTGGCATCTGGACCCACAGGAAATGGATGACATCCTCACGGAACTGGAAAACCGCGTGGACCAGGCCACCGATCTGTTCGAATTCACTCGCCCCCTTCGCGATCACTGGGGACCGGAACCCAGGGTCACACTGATCGAGGAAATGTGGGCCATGGCCGCTGCCGACGGCCATGCAGATGCCCACGAAGAACACCTGATCCGCCGGGTCAGCGATTTGCTGTATGTGTCTCATGGGGACTACATTCGGGCTAAGCTTAAAGCAACTGAATTCAATTGATAATGGATAGTTGATAATTGATAGCTGCGCGAATGATCTTGCTACCAACATAAAACGCAAGAGGCCGCGATCAAACCTGAACCGCGGCCTCTTGCGTTGATGACAACTGACAACCTGTTCCGTGCCGTTATCAATTATCCATTCTCAATTATCAATTGCTTCACCACCCCTCATCTTCCAGCTCCGAATCTCGCTGTTCCACATCCGGGAAACGCAAAGAAGGGGCATCGCCGGATTCAAAGCGGCGGCGCTGCAGGTAGGCATTGCGCAGGAAGGTGTAACGGTCACCAACGATATTGCGCTCCAGGTCCAGCAGATCCGCACGCAAATCCACCACGTACAACGCCGTAAGACTGTAGCGCGTCAGGTCATGTTCGATGTAATGGCGAGGGCGCATGTAATCTTCGGGGATAATTGACGCGGCATCGCGAACTGTGGACGGCCCCCAGAAAGGTAGCACCAGGTAATTACCTTCCGGAATCCCCCAGCGAGCGAAGGTCAGGCCCAGGTCGGTATTGTGCTTGTCCAGATCGACCTTGCTGGCCACATCAAACAGACCTCCGATGCCCAGGGTACTGTTGACAGTAAAACGGCCAAAGTTGTGGCCGGCATGGCCCCACCGCCACTGCAACACACTGTTCAGACCGCTACGAAAATCCCGCAGATTCTCGAAGAAGCGGGTCACGGTGTCATCAAACCAGCTTGGTGTCGCCTTGCGATAGCCCTTGGCGGCGGGTTTGAGGGCGTATTTGTCGAGGGTTTCGTTGAAGGCAAAGATCTTGCGGTTGATGTCTTCCCAGGGGTCGTCATCCTTTGGCTCGCTGCCTTTGGGAGCATCGAAGGGAGAAGAGGCATCACCCCAGTCTTCACCTTCCGCGCCAGCGACGGCGCAGGAAACACTCAGCAATACAGTCAGTAGGAAATAACGCACGGTCACCCCGAAAAGTCATAGACGCAGCATTATAGCGACCCTGTCGCCCCCCCGAACAGGGGGGCGAGCAATCTACAATGCTATCGCTCCCTTAAACCGGCCGGGACAGGCGGCGAGCGAACCAATAATCCAGGCTCAGATATCGGCCAGCCCCGTAAAAGAACAGCACCAGAAGCATGATGAAATAGGTAGCAGCGAATTCGATGCCATTGTTAAGAACGACCAAGTTGCCCTTTTCCGTCAGCCAGGGGTAATTACCCTGTTCACGCAGAATCATCTTGGCTCGTGTTAACCGCTCACCCACAGCCTCACTGTTCTCCAGGCTGGCCTGAGCCCCGGGAAAGCCCACCTGGGCCAACGGTAATGCCGTGCTGGTAGCAGGGTCAGAGGGTGCGATTGCAAACCACCCGTGCTGCCAATGCACCGTTGCCATGGCAACAAGCATGGTAAACATAAGCGGCAATGTGATGTACCGGGTCAGTAGCCCCAGGAGTAAAAGCACCCCACCCAACAGCTCTGTCGCGGTAGCCAAAAAAGCCAATAACGCCGGGAAGGGCAAGCCCAACCCCCATTCCTGGTTTCCGAACCAGGCGACCGTGCTGTCGAAACTTACAGCCTTGTTGTATCCGGCACTGATCATTACCGGAGCCAGATACAAGCGCAGCGCCAGAGGCGCCAGGAAATCCAGGGAACGGGTACGATTCAGCACATCATGAATAGAAAACAATAACGCGTTGCTCATCAGGAATCCTTACAGGCTGCTTAGTGTCGTCCCAATAAGGATGTCTCGTTCACGCATTTGTTGCAGAATTTCCAGAGAAAAAGACGCCAATTTACTGACATCGGAAAATTGCATCTCTTTCGCCAATATCGCGACAACCTGGTGCCCTGTGAGTCCAGGGTTTTCATCAATGAGCTGTAACAACCGGGCGGTTGGCGCATTAATTTCCATGAACCGCACCTTGTCATCCCTGCCTCGATAGACCAATAACCACAACGTTTGCTCTAACGGAGTCTGGGGTTGAAATTCGGCACATATTTCATGGACCGGGTACTGGTAACTCAACACAACATGAAGGGGGCTTAGCTGTGGAATGGCACGCAACAGGTCGCCCTCGGGATGAAACCCGGTGGCGGGAAAGGTTTCTGTAGACGCATCCAGTACCAGCTCCATCCACTCATAGTGAGCCAGTTCCAGCAGGAAAGGCGGATCGCCCTCCTCCAGGCCCTGACCGGAAGCCAGGAAGGTGACAAATTCCTGGGGAATTTCCAGAAAATAAGGGGTCTGACAGGCATGCTGATCAAAGAAGGTACGAACCAGCCGTTGCCAACGCTGCGCATCCAGAATGGAATACAGCACAGGAAACCCCTGGATGATAAAACCGTTTACGTTGTTGAAAAAAAGCGTTCGGTAAATATCCAGCCGACGTTCTTCGATATCGCCGGGGGCTGAGTGGTTTTGCGGATTGCGTAGATGTGCCGCAAATCGCCGCTGCAGGGTTTGAAAATCGGCCTGGCTCATCCCAGTTTCCGTGTCGTTGACGGCTGCTGATGCTGATAACGGCCAATTTTCTGAAGCTCACTGAACAGCTCTTCATTGCCGGGGAAATTGAAATCCCGCTCCAACAAGGTAGGCAAGGCACCAAACTCACGGTAGGCATGCTCCAGCAATGCCCACACAGGATCAATAACCGCACTGCCGTGGGTATCGACTTTCAGATCTTCCGCCTCATCAAAGTGGCCGGCGATATGCACGTAACAGATACGCTCACCCGGCAACGCACTGATAAAATCGCGGGGGTCATAACCGTGGTTAATGCTGTTCACGTAGGCGTTGTTCACATCCAGCAACAACTCACAGTCCGCCTCTTCCAGTACCGCATTGACGAACTCGATTTCTGACATTTCCGCGCCGGGAGCAGCATAGTAACTCACGTGCTCGATGCCGATGGGCTGCTCAAGAAAATCTTGTACCTGGCGAACCCTGTCTGCCACGTAATGTACTGCCTCTTCCGTAAAAGGAATCGGCATCAAATCGTAGAGGTGGCCATGGTCGCTACAGTAGCTCAGGTGTTCCGTATAACGGCGAATATTGTGTTCCTTCAGGAACCCTTTCACCGATTTCAATAATTCAAAATCCAGAGGCTGAGGCCCGCCAAGGGACAGGCTAAGGCCATGGGTCACAAAGGGAAATTGCTCCGTGAAGGCACGGAACTGCTTGGCCAGACGGCCACCCATGGGTATCCAGTTTTCGGGTGCCACCTCCATAAAATCAAAGGGCGCACTTTGCGGAGAGTCGAGGGTCGGAGAAAGCGGGCCCATCAGGGCCCGCCGAAGACCCAGGCCCACTCCGGACACTGGTGTCTCAGGTTTCATGCATTAGCTCCTGCCTTATTAGGCACCACCGCCGCATTTGCCTTCACCACACTTGCCTTCGCCTTTCTTGTCATCGCCACATTTGCCCTCGGCGCTTTTCTCGCCGCAGCTACCTTCAGCGCTTTTTTCACCACAGCTACCTTCGCCACTTTTTTCGCCGCAGCTACCTTCTGCTTTCTTGTCACCGCATTTGCCTTCACCACACTTACCTTCAGCGTGGGCACCAGCCAATTGGTAACCGGCTTGCAGATCAGCGGCTGCGAACGGATTTTCTGCAGCCATCGCCACAGGAGCGGAAAGTGCGGAAGCCACAACAGCGGCACCAACAGTCGCAGCGAGGGGGTTCAGTTTGCTCAACTTAGCCATGTTCAGTCTCCATACATCATTATTAAGGTTGTATCCGAAACCGCACAATGCGGCTCAGGCAAACCACGTTGTTTTGCGTAGCGCCTGATTCAGACAATATAGAGATGAAGCCGTGAGGTAAACGTTACAGGCAGCATGAAAAAAGGCCGCAGAATGCGGCCTTCGTGAAGCTGACGTGAAACCGGCGGGCGGTTACTTGATCCGGTTCACAATCACACTACCGATGGAGTAACCGGCGCCAAAGGAACAGATCACCCCCTTGGTATCCACCGGCAGGTCCGCGTTGTACTTGTGGAAAGCAATAATGGAACCGGCGGAGCTGGTATTGGCATAGTCGTCGAGAATGACCGGGGCTTCCTCACGGGTGGCCGGGCGACCCAGTACCCGCTTGGAGATCAGTTCATTCATGCTCAGGTTGGCCTGGTGCAGCCACATTCGGCTCAAGGACTCCACCGCCACACCGGTATCGGACAGATGGGAGGAAATCTGCTCGGCTACCATCGGGCAGACTTCCTTGAATACCCGGCGCCCTTCCTGGCGGAACAACTTGTCGCGAGCGCCAACGCCGCTTTCGTCGGCACGGTTCAGGAACCCGAAATTGTTGCGGATATTGTTGGAAAATTTGGTCTGCAGGCGCGTGCCCAGTACTTCCCACTGGTTGGCGGAGGTAGCGTCTTCCTTACGCTCCAGGATCACGGCGGTAGCCACATCCCCAAAGATGAAGTGGCAGTCGCGATCTTCCCAGGCCAGGTGCCCGGAGCAGATTTCCGGATTCACCATCAGCACCCGACGGGCGCTGCCATTACGAATGGCATCGACACCGGCCTGAATCCCGAACGTGGCGCTGGAACAGGCCACGTTCATGTCATAACCCCAGCCATGATCCATGCCCAGCGCCGCCTGTACTTCCACGGCCATGGCCGGGTACGGGCGCTGCATGTTGGAACAGGCCACCAATACCGCATCCAGGTCGTCGGCGGTCAGATTGGCATTCTCCAAAGCCTGCTTTGCTGCTTTTACGGCAATTTCTGCCTGAATGGAGACGTCATCGTCAGATCGCTCGGCAATGTTCGGTGCCATTTTTTCCGGGTCGAGAATGCCGCTTTTATCGATCACAAAACGCTGTTTGATACCGGACGCCTTTTCGATAAAGGCGCTATCGGAGGGACCCAATGCCTCCACTTCGCCAGCCTCGATGGCCTGGGCATTTTTCTCATTGAAACGCTTCACGTATTCGTTGAAGGATTCCACCAGCTCGTCGTTGGTGATGGTCTGCTCCGGGGTCCACAGACCGGTGCCACTGATTACTACAGAATAGCTCACAAGCGAGTCCTCGCACTCGAGCGAGGCAAAGGGCCCCGCTCCACAAATGGGAATAATGGGTCGATTATCCGGATTCGGGGTGGCCAGCGCAAAGGGGGTGAGTAGATAGCTGTCAGGCTTTCTACAGGGCCACTTTAGGAGCGCCGCTTGAGGCGCGAACCGGGCGTAGCGTTTTGTTATGCCTGATCGTCTCCCTACCCTTCCTCGCGCGAGGTTCGCGCCTCAAGCGGCGCTCCTACAGCATCTTCGTAGAGAGGATCGCTGATCAGCAGAGTTCCCACTGCTTGTTGAGACGCTTGGCAGAGACCGGGACCCGGGTGCCTAGCTGTTGTGCAAAAAGGCTCACCCGATATTCCTGCAACATCCAGAAATACTCTTGTAGAGGCGCCGGCTGCTGCCACAGGGGCAGACCCGCAGCACGAGTGGCGTATTGCTTGTCACAGGCCTCCAGCTCTGCGGTTAGGGTGCGGTCCTTGCCGATCTGGCCACCCAGTTTGTCCAGACGATGACCGATGGCCTCCAGGTATCGGGGATACTCCATTAACCAGGGCCAGGGCACCTGCAACAGGAAGTCGTCACGGAACAGGTTGCCCAGTTGTTGCTTCAGGTCCCGGTGGGCATGGGCCCAGGCCAGCGGGAAGTTTTTTTCCAGCTTACCCATCAGCTGCCGATAATCGGCGAACAGCTTGCCGAAGGCGGTCAATTGCTGGCCTGCCCAGGGCACGAAATCCCCACGGTGGGCATCCAGACGGGCCCGGAAGGCGGCCTCATCGCGTACCGGCTCGTCCAGCCGGAAATGCTCTGCCAGCAGACGCAGTACCGCATGATCCAGTGCCTGGCGGGCCATGGCGCCCTTCTCGCCCTTGAGCTTCTGGAAACCGGGCATCTGCGTGGCCTGTTTGCGCAGGTCCCGCAGCTGGACACTGAGCTTGAAGCCCAGCAGTCGCACCGTGCCCCACCGATGGCTCCAGCGCGCGTCATCGGCATCATCCCGGTAGCGCAGCACCACCGCATCACCATCACCTTCCAGCGCCGGATAGCGGCGAACCACCATGCCCCCCAGATCCTGTTCCCTGGTTTCCGGTAAGGTGCCGAACAGCCATTCCTGGCCACGCAGGGCCGGCTCCTCCGCCGCGGGTTCCGGCAGGTTACGGGTGACGCCATCCAGCTTGTCACGGACTTCGTCCAGGTGGCGTCCCTGGGCCAACACCTTGCGTTTGCCATCCACCCGGTCCACCACCTGGATGAACATGCGCAGATGATCCGGCAGCGTGGCATCCTGCCACTCTTCCCGCTCGATACGTACACCGGTTATGCGTTGCAGCTCCCGGGTCATGGCAGACAACAACGGCTCCTGCGGATTCAGGGTTTCCAGCAGCGCACTGACGAAATCCGGCACCGGTACAAAGTGACGTCGCCGGGCCTTGGGCAACGCCCGGATCAGGGCTTCCAGTTTTTCCCGCAGCAACCCGGGCACCAGCCAGTCCAGGCGGGTATCCGGCACCTGATTGAGGACCGCCACGGGGACAATCAGGGTGACGCCGTCGCGCTCGCCGGTGGGGTCGAAGCTGTACTCCAGGGGCAGGCTGATGCCATCCAGGCGCAGCTGATCCGGGAACTGGTCGTTGCCCAGATCCGGGCTGCGCGAGAGCAGGAAATCCCGCGCCATCAGCAACGCAGCCTTCTGCTCCTGCGTGGCCTTTTTGTTATACCAGCTCATCAGCCCGGCCAGGCTGGTCACGTCCTGCGGCAACCGCTCATCGTAGAAGGCCACCCGGACCTCCTCATCCACCAGGATATCGCGCCGGCGCAGCTTGTGTTCCATCTCCTCCAGCGCTTCGAACTGCTCCCGGTTGGCCTTCACAAAGGGCGGTTCGCGGTGCAATTCTCCCATCACCAGTCCTTCCCGAATCATCAGCTCGCGGGCTTCCTGGGGATGGATGGGGGCATAGTTGACACGCCGACCAGTGGCCAGGATCAGGCCGAACAGGTTGACCTGTTCCTTGGCCATGGCACAGCCCCGTTTCTTCGACCAATGCGGCTCGAAATACTGGCGTTTGACCAGATGAGCGGCGGCGGCCTCCACCCATTCCGGCTCGACACGCGCTACGGTACGGGCAAACAGTCGGCTGGTTTCCACCTGCTCCGCCGCCATCAGCCAGCGGGCCTTGGTTTTCGACAGCGACGAGCCGGGCCAGATCAGGGGCTTGCGATTACGTGTGGACAGCCACTCGCCCTCATCGGTGCGCTGCATCACGTTGGCCAGCAGGCCGGGCAACAGGGCCTGATGCAAGGGCCCATAGGCTCCCTCTGCGAGCCCCTGCTCATTCATAGTCGGCGGGTTCAGCTCCCAACCCTGCTCTTTACACAGCAACAATAACTGGCGGTGGGTATCGCGCCATTCACGCATGCGGGTGGGCGACAGGAAGGTTTTCTTCAGCAGCTTCTCGTACTGGTTGCGGCTGAGTGCTTCGCGCTGGCTGTCCGCCCACTGCCACAGCTTCACGAAAAACAGGAAATCCGAGTCCTTGTCGGTGAACGGCTGGTGCGCCTGGTCCGCTAGCTGTTGCTTGTCGTGGGGCCGCTCACGGGGATCCTGGGCGGCCAGGGCCGAGACAATGATCAGCGCCTCTCGCAGCACCTTCTGCTGTGCAGCGGCTACCAGTATACGCCCTAGGGTAGGATCCAGCGGGAAGCGGGCCAGTTGTCGACCCAGGGGGGTCAGGGTTTGTTTCGGCGTCAACGCGCCCAACTCGTCCAGCAGCCTGTAACCGTCACGGATCAGTCGACCGTCCGGCGGTTCGATAAAGGGAAAGTCTTCCACACGCCCCAGGCGCAGATCCGCCATTTGCAGAATCACTGCCGCCAGATTGGTTCGCTGAATTTCCGGATCAGTAAACGCAGGCCGATTCAGGAAGTCGTCTTCGTCGTAAAGGCGAAAACAGATACCGGGCATGATGCGCCCGCTACGCCCGGCCCGCTGGTTGGCGCTGGCTTGGCTGACCGGCTCCACCGGCAACCGCTGTACCTTGGAGTGCACACTGTAGCGGCTGATCCGGGCGGTACCGGCATCAATCACATAGCGGATGCCCGGCACGGTGAGTGAGGTTTCCGCCACATTGGTGCTGAGCACCACCCGCCTGCCCCGGTGAGAAGCAAAGATACGGTGCTGCTCGGCCTGACTCAGCCGCGCATAGAGAGGCAGGATTTCCGTGTCTCTCAGCTCGCACCGCTTCAGGTGATGATGCACATCGCGAATGTCCCGCTCGCCGGCCAAAAATACCAGTACATCCCGGGCCACGGGCAGGCCATCACGGCGCTCCTCGCGCTGAATCTCCTCCAGCACCTCTTCGATCTGCCGGGACAGTTCCTGACCGTCAGCAGGTGGGCGATAGCGCATTTCCACCGGGAAAGTCCGCCCGGATACTTCCAGCACTGGCGCATCACCGAAGTGATTGGCAAAGCGTTCATGGTCGATGGTGGCCGAGGTAATAATGAGCTTGAGATCGGGGCGCTTCGACAACAGCTGCTTGAGATAGCCGAGCAGAAAATCGATATTCAGGCTGCGCTCGTGGGCCTCATCGATGATCAGGGTGTCGTAGTGGTTGAGAAAGCGATCCCGCTGGATCTCATTGAGCAGCATGCCATCGGTAAGTACCTTGATCAGGCTGGTCTCGCTGACTTGCTCGGAAAAGCGCACCTTGAAGCCCACGGTGCTGCCGAGAGGACTGTTCAGCTCTTCCGCTACCCGGCTTGCCACCGCTCGTGCCGCCAGGCGCCGTGGCTGGGTGTGACCGATGGTGCCCTCGATGCCCCGCCCCAGCTCCAGGCAGATCTTGGGTAGCTGGGTGGTCTTGCCGGAGCCGGTTTCCCCGGCAATCACCACCACCTGATGGTCGCGGATGGCAGTCTTGATCTCCTCGCGACTGGCAACTACCGGCAGGTCCGGCCAGTTTAGAACGGGCTGAGACGCCTGGCGTTTTTCCCGATTGGCAATGGAATCGGCAATAGCCGTGGATATCTTCTCCAGCGCCTTGTCATTGCGCTTGTCGGCAGGCAAGCGTGACAGACCATCAATCCGCTTTTTCAAACGAAAATGGTCCGCTCTGCGAACGTTATCAAGCTGGCTGTAAAGTGCTTTTAAAGACATGAAAAATTCAATCAACCATAAAACGTCGTAGGAGCGGCGCTCTCTGCGCCCTGCGGGTATGAGCAGCGAATCTCCTTCGCAAGCAGGTTCGCGGCTCAAGCGCCGCTCCTACGGCCTGTTTTCTGTCGTTATTCATTCTCAACTATTAACTATTCATTGCCTTTCCAGTGCAGCCAGGCTTTACCCTTCTCGGTTAACCCGCCCTTGGCGATGGTCAAATACGCCGTGCTGGGCTCGCTGGGCGCCACTTTCACCTTGAACTTCATCAGTTCGTCGCGGCGGAAAGCATGCACTTCCACGATTTCGCCGGGCAAAAAGTTGGCCATCAGGTTGTCGATATTGCTCTGGGTGGCCTGCAGGCCATCCACGGCGATAATCACATCGCCGGCGGACAGGCCTGCCGCCATGGCCGGGCCCTGCTCGAATGCCACGGCAATCTTGGCGCCCATCGAATCGCCGACCACCCGCACACCCAGATTGGCAATACCCTCCTTGCCCGGTTTCCCCCCGTTGTCGCCGTGACCGGCGGCACTGCGCCAGTTGAGCTCCACGCCCCGTTCGGCCAGCAGCTCTGCCAGGGGCAGATCCTCGGTGCTATAAAGCGCCCGCTCGAAAAAGTCGCTCATGTCGCAACCGGCCACTTCCTCGGCCAGGGGCTGTATGCCCTGCTCCGGCACGCCTTCGCCGGTCTGCCCGTAACGGGCCCAGAGCAAACGCATGAGATCGTCCAGGGACTTTTCCTCACCGGTCAGGTTGCGCAGGGTCAGATCCAGCGCCAGCGCCACCAGGGAACCCTTGGTGTAATAGCTGACGATGGCATTGGGGGCGTTTTCATCCTGCTTGTAGAAACGGGTCCAGGCGTCAAAACTGGATTCGGTGACGGTTTGCTTGTGACGGCCCTGGCCGCGATACACCCGGCTCAGGGTCTGCCCGAGCAACTCCAGATAGCTCTGCGGCGCAATCAGCCCGGTGCGAGTCAACGACAGGTCATCGTAGTAGCTGGTGATGCCCTCGAAGGCCCACAATAATTCCGTGTGCACTTCCTGAGACAGGTCGAACGGCGTAAACGCCGCCGGCTTAATCCGCTTGATATTCCAGGTATGGAAATATTCGTGGCTGCACAGGCCCAGATAATTGCGATAGCCATCGCGCACCTTGCCCGGCTCGTCGGTACGTTTGGGCAGGTCATCGCGGGCACACATGAGGCTGGTGGAATTGCGATGTTCCAGGCCACCATAACCATTGCCGGTGACCAGGGTCATGAACAGATAGCGGTCCATGGGCGCCGGTTCGCCGAACATGCGGATATGGTGCTCGCAGATGGGTTTCAGGTCCCGGCACAGCCGCGCCATATCGGTCCTGTGACGACCAGCCATCACCACCCAATGCGGTACGCCGCAGGCTTCAAACTGGGCATACTCGAACGGGCCCATTTCCACCGGATGGTCGATCAGGGCGTCGTAGTTGTCTGCCCGGAAGCGGCCAAATGCCAGCTCCGAACCACTCAGCCGCGGCAGCCCGGTGGCCAGGTGCCAGCCCAGATAGGCGGGGCCTTCCGGTGCTTCGATGTCCACTTCACAGGGCTGATCCTCGTGCCCCATGGGCGCCAGGAAGACACAAGTGCCATTGAAATAGCCGTGGGTGGTATCCAGATGGGCACCACGTACGGACAGGTCCCAGGCATAGACGTGATAATGCAGCTGCACCGGACCGTCGCAGGGCGGTACCTGCCAGGTTTGCTTGTCGATTTTCGCGACTGGCAGAGTCTCACCCTGGCAACTGGCTTCCAGATACACCAGATGGCGGGCAAAATCACGGATCATATAGCTGCCGGGAATCCAGGCCGGCAGGGTAAACGCCTGCCCTTCCGGGGTCGGGTTCGCCACGGTGAGCGTCACTTCAAAAAGATGAGCTTCAGGGCGCAGTGGGCGAATCCGGTATTCAATCATGGTCTCTCCTGGAAATCGGGCAGCGTACAACAGCGTCCGGCATGGTAGTTGCTGCATCACCCTGTTGCCATAGCTGTTATTATGCCATGGTCCGGAACAGGCTCAGGAAGCCTGGCCGGCAGGCTGCCGGCTGAGCATTTATCCTCGCCAGGGACGCCTTAATAACACAGGCACCAACCTGTCCACTGACCGCGCCGCCGGAGAATGTTATGAGCAAGCAGATGCGCTACCTGAACACGGGCGACGGCCATTCCACCGCTATCCACCACTGGCCTACCCAGGCAGCAACGTCCAAAGGCATTCTGGTCTGGCTGCACGGCATGGCGGAGCATGGTGCCCGTTATGAGCCTCTTGCGAAAGCACTGAACGAACAGGGCTGGCATCTGTATTGTCCGGATCATCGCGGCCATGGCCTGAGTGTTAGCGAGGCCTGCCCGAAAGGGCATTTCGGCGACGACAACGGCTGGGATTGTCTGGTTGAGGATGCCCTGGCAGTGATCGCCATGGCCCGTGAAACCCACCCGGGTCTGCCCTGCGTGCTTGGCGGCCACAGCATGGGCTCTTTTATTGCCCTCGCAGCAGCCCAACGCAGCGGTGAGAATCTGTCGGGGCTGGTGCTATGCGCCAGCGATTACCACCCGGCAGCCTACTACACCCTGATGGGCCTGCCGGTGAAACTGACCCGTCACCGTAATGGTAAGCGCGGGGTCAGTCCGCTGATTCGCAGAATGACCTTCCGGGCCTGGGCCAAACGAGTGCCGGACCCGAGTACCGAGTTCGACTGGCTGAGCAATGATCGCGATCAGGTACAACGCTATCTGGACGACGACCTGTGTGGCTTCGATTGCACCACGGAGTCATGGTGTCAGTTGATTGAGGGCTTACGCCAGATCCACAGCATCGTCCAGCTCGCCGAGCTGCCCGACCAACTTCCGGTCCTGCTGCTTGGTGGCGAGCAAGATCCCATGAGCGACATGGGCAAGGGCATGATGGCTCTGGAGCAGGTGTTGCATACCATGGAGCAGCCATTGACCGCCCACTTCTGGCCCGAAGGGCGCCATGAAATTCTCAACGATCATTGCCGGGACCAGGTACTGGATGCGATGAGCCAATGGCTTGAGCCTCTGGCACTGAAGGGCTGAAAGCCGGCCAAGCTCCTCCTCCATCAGAGTGATTCCCTGATGCATCTGCCCTGCTGACAAGGCTCCAACGATGGGTTTTGCGGCTGTCGGCAAAATATCGGATAACAAACGTAACGCCTATGATTTCCGTTTTCTTCGGTTATTGCTGCGCTGCAAGGGATCGGCCCAACACTCCTCAGTGTGAACATTCAGTGCACTGAACAGACCGACTGCAACCGTCAGTTCGATGCGCGGGATCTGAAGTGCTCTCGGTTTCTACCATCAAGCGATCACTCTCAACACCTCCTGGATTCGCGACTCTAGACAACGTTTCCCTAAAAGGCTGAGTCAAATCCATGCCTGTAATACCTGCAGAGCAAAAAGAGCGAAATCATTCAGCTCCGCCCTAGAGTGAGGTCGAGATATCTGCCCATATCGAAGCGACCCCATAAAAAAAGCGCGCCAACAAGGTTGGCGCGCT
>Ga0315336_1003404_pt1 | contig 21201 bp, 21 predicted proteins | sample ASW5metaG_FD_204512 | JGI IMG/M metagenome (GOLD analysis project Ga0315336, IMG submission 204512) | Ammonia-oxidizing marine archaeal communities from Monterey Bay, California, United States - ASW #5 | ecosystem: Environmental > Aquatic > Marine > Intertidal zone | place: USA: California... | reverse complement strand
TATCAAATCCGGTAATTAATAAATTTGTTGGGTAGTATTTTTTAAATTCTTTAGTTTGTTCTAGCCAACCTAAAGTTGAGAAAGGCCAAAGAGATGAGGAAAACCACGTATCTAAAACATCTTGGTCTTGGACTAGGTCTACTTTTTTTTTATAAAATTTTTCTGCTTTATTTAATGCATCTTTTTCATCCATAGCAGCAAATGGTTTTTTGTCAGGTCCGTACCAAATTGGAATTTTATGACCCCACCAAATTTGCCTTGAAATACACCATGGCTGAATATTTTCCAACCAATCAAAATATGTTTTTTCCCATGTTTGCGGAAGAAAAGAGATTTTTTTTTCTTTAACAACTTTTATGGCTTCTTTTGATAATTTTTTTGCATCTACAAACCATTGATCGGTTAAAAAAGGTTCTAGTATTTCACCAGATCTATCTCCAAAAGAAATAGTGTATTCATATTTTTCCTTCTTTTCTAATAATCCTTTTGCTTCTAAATTTTCTAAAATTTTTTCTCTAGCCTTCAATCTATCAAGCCCTTGATATGGTTTAGGAACTGACTCATTAAGTTTGCCTTCTTTATCAAAAATACTGATTAAGTTAAGTTTGTGTCTTAATCCAACTTCAAAATCATTAAAATCATGCGCTGGTGTAATTTTTACTGCACCGCTTCCTTTTTCAGGGTCCGCATGTTCATCTAAAACTAATGGTATTTTTTTATCAACTATTGGTAATATAGCCATATCACCATGAAATTTTTTAAATCTTTTATCATTTGGATGTACTGCTACTCCCGTATCTCCAAGCATAGTCTCTGGTCTTGTTGTAGCAATTGTAATAAAAGAATTCTTATTTTTTTTTAATGGATACTTTATAAAATACAAATATCCGTTTACATTTTTATTCTCAACTTCTAGATCAGATACTGCAGTTTGCAATTTAATGTCCCAATTAATTAATCTTTTTTCCCTAAAAATCATTTTTTTTTCAAACAAATTTATAAAAACTTCTCTTACAGTCTTTGAAAGATCTTCATCCATTGTAAATCTTTCCCTTGACCAGTCTGCGGAAACGCCTAATTGTCGCATTTGAGAAATAATCTTATTTCCAAATTTATTTTTCCATTCCCAAACTTTTTTAATAAAATTTTCTTTTCCTAAGCTGTGTCTATTTTGATTATTTTTATTTAATTCATTTTCAACAACTATTTGAGTTGCGATTCCAGCATGATCAGTTCCGGGTTGCCAAAGTACATTAAAATTATTTAATCTTTTATACCTAACAACAATATCTTGTAGTGTGAAATTTAATGCATGTCCCATATGTAGAACTCCTGTTACATTTGGCGGAGGCATCATAATACAAAAACTTTCTCTTTCTGAGTTTATATCTGAATTGAAAATACCAAGTTTTTCTTCTATCTCGTAATTTTTACTATCTATTTTTTTTGGATCAAAAGTTTTATCCAACATTTTATTTTAATTGAAATAATTTAGGTAATTATAAACTAAATGTATAAATCTTTTAAAGATAATTCACCGATATCTGCTTTTAGTTGAAGAGCGGAAATTATATAATTTTTTGTTGCATTAATTTTATTAAATTCTGCATCAATTAAATCTTCTTTTGATTGTAAAAGATCAATGTAAGATTTCATACCTAGTTTTGCTTCTTGTTCTATTCCTTCTAATATTAACTTTCTAGCTTCAATATTTATACTAGCTGCCTTAAGCAAAGTTTCGGAGGTTTGGAAATTTGTCCATGATCTAGTAACTTCCTGCGTAATCTCATTTTTTTTATTTTCTAATTCGTATCTTACTTTTTTAGCAATAATTTTTGCTTGTTTAATTTTAGAAGAATTTTTTCCTCCATTAAAAAGTGGAACAGAAATTTCAGCAGTAATTTCTGTGGAGTTTGAGTAACTGCCTTTTGATGAATTGTCATCAGTTGATTTATACTCGGCATCAATGCTTACATTAGGCATTGATTCAGCAAATTGAGATTTAACATCAAATTTAGCAATATTTTCTTCTAATTCAGCAATTTTTATTTTTGGATTGTTTTTGAAAGCTATATCAAGTGCATTGTCAAAATTGTCAGGAAAATTTATTTTATTTATTTCTGGTTCTTTTAAATTTCCATTAGGTAAAAATTCTCCAACAATCTTTTTATAATTTGCTTTACTTACCTTAAATTCATTAATTGATGCAATTTTTTCAGCTGTAATTTGAACTAACTTTGATTGAGCAAATACTAAATCAGATTGAGATGCGCTACCAACGTTTACAAATAGTTCTATAGATTTAAAATCATTCTTAAACTTTTCTTCTTTTAGATTATTTAGTTCAATTAATTTTTTTTTTTCTAAAACATCTAAATAAACAAGAGCTGACTCTAAAATTGTTTCATAATGTGTTAATCTTAAATTTTCTTCCTCTATTAATAATTTACTTTTGGCTTTATTTATTTCAGACGTAAGTTTTCCACCTGTATACAAATTTTGTTCAAGATTTATTGAAAAATCTTGAGGACTTAAATTTTCATTAAGTTTTGTTTCAGTAGATTTAGAATCTATATCTTTATATCCTTTACTTAAATTCATTTCAATTGATGGTAAAATTCCGGAATAGACTTGTTTTATATTTTCTTTTGTTGATTTATAAGATAGCTTTTGAGATTTAATTTTTGGATTGTAATTTATAGCCTTATTGACAGTTTCTAATATATTTAAATCTACAGATGGTTCTTTATTATTATTGTCTTCTAAATTATCTGCTATTAATCTAATATTTTTTGAAGAGTAAGTACTTTTATTTTTTTTTAATAATTGATTATTGTTAAAAATATTATCATTTACTTCCTTTAATGGTGGTAGGTTTTCTATAGTTATATTTTCTTTAAGCTTTACATTGTCTGTTTTCGAATCAGTAGAACTAGTAATAAAATTATTAGTTATCTTAGGTTTTTGTTTAAAATTAAAGTTAACAATATCAAATTTTTTTATAATTTGATAATTTCTATAAGGTAACTTATCAATATTTATCCTTATATTATTAGAAAATAAAACATTATCTCTTTTTAAATCATAAAAATTATTAAAAAAAATTACGGAATAAATATTGCTAAAATAAAACAATATAAAAAATAAAAAAAACCTCATAATTATTATTATATCTCTAATAAAGAAATATAAAAAAAAACAAAAAAAAAAAAAAAAATTAGAGAATGAATTCTTTTCTTATTTTTTGAAATTCTTTTAAAATAGGAGTTTGAGCAGAAATATAGCTTGTTCTGGAAATTTTTCCATTTAATTTTTTTACAATATGAATCTTTCCAATATCATTATCATCATATAAAACTGTAATTAATGTACCTCCATCATTTTTTAATGAATCAAACAAATTATCAGGAATATGTTGAACGCCTCCAAATATAAAAATTATGTCAAATTTTTTTTTCAATCCATTAACAGGATTCTTATTTAAGAAATTGACATTATCTATATTTAATTTTTTTACATTTAAAATTGCTTGTTCAATTAGATTTGTTTTATTATCAATTCCATAAACTTTTTTAGAAAGTTTTGATAAAATAGCACTAGAGTAACCATTGGAGCATACTAGATCCATTACAACGTGATTTTTTTTGATTTTAGATAATTTTATAATATTTCCTATTATTCTAGGCTCCATTAAATATCTATTTGTTATTATTTCTATATCTTCATCTAAATAAGCCTTGGGTTTTTTTTCTAGCGAAAGAAAATTTTCTCTTGGTATATCATCAAAAGCTTTTAAAATATAATCTTCTACAATATTATTAGTCATTAATTGGTTATGAATCATATTTTTTCTTGCGATATTAAAATCTGACATAATTTATATTATTTATATTTATTTTAAAATATATTAAAAAAATAAATTAAATTATTATTAATAATAATAAAAAATGGCCCGGTGGCAGAGTGGTTATGCAGAGGACTGCAAATCCTTGTACATCGGTTCGATTCCGGTCCGGGCCTCCATTTAACTTATATTAATAATTTTAAAATTTAACTCACCCTTAGGTACAGATATTTTAATTACATCTCCAACTTTTTTATTTATTAAACCTTTAGCAACCGGTGAATTGAATGAAATTTTATTTTTTTTTAAATCTGCTTCGTCTTCTCCGACTAATTGATATTTTATTTTAGAATTATTTTCAGTATTTAAAAGTTCTACAAAAGAGCCGAAAATTATTTGGTCTTCATTTTCACTAGATTTACTATCAATTATTTCTGAATTACTTAATTTATATTCTATATCTTTAATTTTAGCCTCTGTCAAACTCTGTTGTTCTCTTGCAGCGTGGTATTCGGCATTTTCTTTTAAATCACCGTGTTCTCTTGCTTCGGCAATAGCTTTTGATATTTTTGGACGTTCAAGTTTTAAATTTCTTAATTCTTCTTGAAGTGTTTTTTCCCCATCTTTTGTTAAAGGTATTTTATCCATGTTTTAAATTAAAAATTTAATATTCCTTTTATAATAAAAATTAGAAAGTTTTCTTCTTTTTTCTATATTATACATAATATTTTTTACAGAATTTTCATCATTTAAAAAATTGATAAAAATTAAATCAACAGTTTGTTTATGATATTTTTGTTTAGCAAAATAAAAATTTTTTAGTAATTTCAAATCATTAAAATTTTTTTTTTCTGAACTAAAAAAAATTTTTCTATTAAACAAAAATAATGTAAGTATAAATAAGGTGCTACTTTTTTTTAAAAAAAATCTTCTATTTAAATTCATTTTCATAAGTTTATTTATAATATATAACTATTACTATAAATTCTTAAAAAAAATGTTTAAAATTCTTAAAAATACTTTTTTTGAGATAGTTAAAAAATAAGTAAAGTTTATTTAACTTTTTTTTATATGATCCCGGGTAGCTCAGTTGGTAGAGCGGCTGACTGTTAATCAGCTTGTCGGGGGTTCGAGTCCCTCCCCGGGAGCCAATTTGAAAATGGAAACTGAAAACAATTTTACAAAATTAATCGGAAATACTCAGCTTATAAAATTAGAAAAAGTTTCTAAAATCACTAAATGTAATATCTTAGGAAAAGCAGAGTTTTTAAATCCCGGACAATCCGTTAAAGATAGAGCAGCTTTATATATTATTAAAGACGCTATTAAAAAAAAGAAATTAAAAAAAAATGGAATTATTGTTGAAGGAACTGCTGGTAATACTGGAATTGGGCTAACGTTAGTTGGAAATTCCTTTGGATTAAAATCAGTTATTATAATGCCTAAAACACAAAGCGAAGAAAAAAAAAACGAATTAAGAACCTATGGTGCTAAATTAATATTGGTACCTGCTGTACCTTATTCTAATCCAAAAAATTATGTTCGGTATTCTGAAACATTAGCAAATGAAATTAAAAAAAAAAATAAACACAAAAGTGTTTTATGGGCAAATCAATTTGATAATTTAGCTAATTTCCAAGCCCATTATGAAACTACAGGACCTGAGATATGGAATGATACAAAAGGAAAAATTGATGGGTTTATTTGTTCTGTTGGAACCGGTGGAACTATTGCTGGAACCGGTTCTTTTTTAAAAAAAAAAAATAAAAAAATAAAAATTGGGTTAGTTGACCCTATGGGTTCTGCGTTACATAATTATTATGCAAATGGAGAACTTAAATCTAGCGGTAGTTCTATCACAGAAGGTATTGGACAAAGTAGAATAACGGAAAATCTAAAAAAAGCAGAAATTGATGAAAGTTTCCAATCCAATGACACGGATGCTTTAAAAATTGTTTTTGATTTATTAAAAGAAGAAGGATTGATTATGGGAGGCTCAACTGGAATTAATATTATGGGTGCAATCCAATTAGCAAAAAAATTAGGACCTGGTTCAACTATTGTTACTATATTATGTGATTATGGTACTAGATATTTTAGTAAAATTTATAATAAAAAATTTTTAAAAAGTAAAAAATTACCTATTCCAAATTGGATAAAATGAATCAATTAATTGAAATAGATTGGTTAAAAAAAAATTTAAATAATCCTCAAATTAAAATAATTGATGGAACGTGGTACATGCCAGGAAGTGAATTAAATGGGTTTGATGTTTTTAAAGAAAAACATATACCAAATGCAATTTTTATTGATTTAGAAGAAATTTCTGATCTGAATTCTGATCTACCTCATATGATGCCCGATGAAAAACATTTTTCTGAGAAAATTTCATCTTTAGGAATAAGTAACAATGATAATCTAATAATCTATGACATCTATGGAATGTTTTCAGCTGCCCGAATATGGTTTATGTTTAAAGCTTTCGGACATAATAATGTAAGCTTGTTAAATGGAGGATTTCCTGCATGGCTTGATTCAGCTGGGGATGTTTCAAGTAAAATTAATGAGTTAAAAAGTACAGCATATAAAGCAAAATTAAATAAATTGGTAATTGCTGACTATAATCAAGTTTTAGAAAATTTGTCTAATCAAAAATATCAAATATTGGATGCTAGATCTCCTGATCGTTTTTCAGGAAATAGTGAAGAACCAAGATCTGGAATGAAATCCGGTCATATACCTAAAAGTAAAAATTTATATTTTAACGATTTAATAAATCAAGACACAAAAAAATTTATTGAAAAAGAAGAAATTGAGAATTTAATTAAAAAAACAGATATTGATACAAAAAAAGATATAATTTGTTCATGTGGTTCTGGTGTTACAGCGTGTATATTAAAATTTGCCATAGAATTAGTACATAAAAATAAAAATATTAAAATCTATGATGGTTCCTGGTCTGAATGGGGAATAGTAGAGGATAGTCCTTGTGAAAAAAATTAAAAAAGATACAAAAATAGTGTTAGCAGGAAGAAAACCATTTGATAATTATGGAATTGTAAATCCACCAATTTATAGAGCCTCAACTGTTTTATTTAAGAATACAAAAGAATTAGGAAAAGCAATTACTAATAGGTTTAATCAAACTTATTATGGAAGATATGGAACCCCTACTACCTTTGCCTTAGAAGAAGGAATAGCTGAAATAGAAAATGGTTATAGAACAATTGCTACATCTTCAGGAATGTCTTCGATATCAATTACTTTACTATCTTTTTTATCAAAAGATGACCATTGCTTAATATCTGATTGCACTTATTTTCCAACAAAAAAGTTTGCTATGAAAATTCTTTCAAAATTTGGTGTTAAAGTAGATTTTTATGATCCAACCAATATTGATAGTTTAAAAAAAAGAATTAATAGAAAAACAAAGTTAATTTTTATGGAATCTCCTGCGTCACTTACATTTGAAATTGAAGATATGTCTGAAATAATAAAAATAGCAAAAAACAAAAAAATAATAACAGTAATGGATAACAGTTGGGCAACACCTCTTTATTTTTTACCTATTAGCTATGGAATTGATGTTTCAATTTTAGCAGCTACAAAGTATATAAGTGGACATGCTGATACAATGCTTGGACTTATTACCGTAAAAAATGAAAAATTATTTTTAAAAATTAAAGATAACGCTGTTAGTTTAGGTGATTGTCCCGGTCCACAGGAATGTTATCTTAGTTTACGTGGTTTAAGAACTCTATCGGCAAGATTAGAACATCACAGATCAAGTGCATTAAAAATTGCAAAGTTGCTAGAAAATAATGATAAGGTTTCGAAAGTATTACATCCAGCACTTCCAAAAAATGATAATTATGAGCTTTGGAGTAAATATTTTACTGGATCAACAGGTTTATTTTCTTTTATTTTAAAAGAACAATCTAAAAGCAAAGTTTATAAAATGATAGATAAGCTTGAATTGTTTAAACTTGGTTTTAGTTGGGGTGGGTATGAAAGTTTAATTCTCCCTGTGTTTCCAAAGAACGAGAGAAAAATAGCAAGATGGAATGAAAAAGGTATTCTTTTAAGAATTCATGTAGGATTGGAAAATGTTGATGATTTAATACAGGACCTTTTTAAATCATTTAAATTACAATAAATTAAGTGCCACAAAATGTTTTATATTCTTTATTGCTTGGTAGAGGAGTTAATTGATATTCTTTTTTTTCTGGACGTTCGTAAGGTTTTTTTAAAACTTGAAGTAAATTATGAAGTGGAACTAAATCATTATTATTAGCTGCATCTAAAGCTTCTTCAACTTTATGATTACGTGGAATAACAAGGGGGTTAGTAGAACGCATTAAATTTAAAGATAAGTTATCAGGTTTTTTATTTTGTTTTATACGGTTTCTCCATTCTTTATACCATTTCTTAAAAGATGAATTTTGAAATGATTTATCTTTTACAAAATCCTCCTTCATTAAATAACAAAATGTATTTGTATAATCTGCGTTATTTTGGCTCATCCATGACAATAGTTGATTAATTAAATTTTCGTCTTGTTTTTTTTTTCCAAATAACCCTAATTTTTTTCGCATCATATTAAGCCAAGATTCTTTATAAACTTTATTAAATTTTTTAAATGTATCTTTTATAATCTCAACCGCTTTATCTTCTCTTTTATTAATTAATGGTATTAATGTCTCAGCAAAACGTAATAAATTCCAATTTGTAATATCGGGTTGATTTCCATATGCATAACGTCCATGATGATCTATCGAACTAAATACTATTTTTGGATTGTAAATATCCATGAAAGCGCAGGGACCATAATCAATTGTCTCTCCAAAGATTGTCATATTATCTGTGTTCATTACCCCATGAATAAACCCAACACGCATCCAGTTAGTAACTAATTCTGTTTGTTTTTTTATCACAGTTTCTAATAAAGTAAGCACTGGATTGTTTTTATCTTTCAAGTTTGGGTAATGGCGGTCAATTGTATAATCTAATAGCATCTTTAGAGTTTTTACATCATTTTGCATAGCTACGTATTGAAAAGTACCGACACGTATGTGGCTGGTTGCAACACGAGTTAGTATTGCTCCTGGTAAAGAAGTTTCACGGATTACATTTTCACCTGTTTTAACAACAGCCAAACTACGTGATGTAGGAATATTTAAAGCATGCATAGCTTCGCTAATAACAAATTCACGTAGCATAGGCCCCAGTGCTGCTCTTCCATCAGCATTTCTTGAGTATGGTGTTATACCAGAACCTTTAAACTGAATATCAACACGCCTATTATCTTTCGTAAGATGTTCACCAATTATAATTGCTCGTCCATCTCCAAGCATAGTAAAATATCCAAATTGATGTCCAGCGTATGCTTGTGCAATAGGTTCTGATCCTTCAGGTAAAAAATTTCCAGCAAACATTGCCGCTAAATGCTCATTTCTAATAATAGAAAAGTCCAAATCGAGTTCTTTGGATAATGTGTTATTGATGATGATTAATTTTGGAGACTTGACTGGCACAGGATAAAGTCGTGATAACATCGTCTCTGGTAAACGTCCATAGGTGTTGTTAAAGTGCCAACCAATTTTAGAAATTTCTGAAATTATTTTATTCATAATTTTTTGGCGCGCCCTAGAGGATTCGAACCTCCGACCCTCGGTTTAGAAAACCGATGCTCTATCCAACTGAGCTAAGGGCGCCCTGAATAGAAAAAAAAAATTATTTTAATCTATTATATTTAAAATTATCAGAATAACTTTTTATTTTAAATTTTTTTTCTTTTTCTTTAATTAAAATATAATCCAATTTGTTTTTTTCAACATATAGTAAGGCTTGTTCTAAACTATCAAATTTTAACTGTATTTGTTTATAAGTATTATCAGACTTACGCCACCCCATTAATGGTTCAAAACCTAAATTATTATCTTTTGGAAATTCCACAATCCAATGTTTATACTTTGAAAAACCTGATTGTGTTGCTGTCTTAAATGGTTTATAAATTTTTACTTTCATAAATTAATGGTCGGGGCGAGAGGATTTGAACCTCCGACATCTTGCTCCCAAAGCAAGCGCGCTACCAGACTGCGCTACGCCCCGTGAAATGAATTTAGATAAGATTAACATATTTAAAAAACAATATTTAAAAAAAAAATTATATTTTTTTTAATCTTGATTTAATAGACAAAATATAAATTAGAAAAAAAATAGCTATATATAATTCAATAATTTCACTAGTTCGAAAATACAATAATAGTGGAATATATTTACATGAAATATCTATACCTGGGTTGCCGTAGCACAGAAATTTATAAGAATTATCTAACAAATAAAAAAATAAAAATATAAAAGCTGTTGGAAAACAATAAATATTTGGAATAATCAAACATTTGAAACTATATATATTTTTATTAACTGAGAAATAAAAAGGACAAAAAATTCCTCCAAATAAAATAAAGATAGTTAATAATATTTTTGGTTTTTGATCAAACCAACTACTAATATTATGAAAATTTGTTTCTGATGTATTTCTTATATATTGATCATTATAAGTTTCAAAAAATTTATTTGCTTCCCAATAAAACCAATGTTGCCCCCAATTTATTTCCTCACCAGCAAAATAAATTAATCCTAAAGTAATAAAAATTATAAATAATAATAAATTTTTCTTTTTAAATTTTTTCCGAATTTTTTTTATCAAGGAAATAGATGTTATTATTGCAAATAATAAAATAATAAAAGTACCATTTTCTATAATTCCACTTTCTCCTTGAAAAAAATTTACAAAAAAAGAATTATTTATTTGTTTTACAAATAAAAAAATTAATAGAATAAATATAGGTAAAAAAAACCATACTAAAGGATGTAAGTCTTTTTTTTTTGAATTTTTAATAATTTGAAACATATTTAATTATTAATAATATTGATACTAAATTAAATAAAAAAAGATGTATAAAAATAAAAAAATTTATGTTGCGCCAATGATGCAATATACAGATAAGCATGATAGATATTTTTTAAGACTTATATCAAAAAATGTTATTCTTTTTACCGAAATGATATCTACAAACGCAATTATTTATGGAAATCAAAAAAAATTATTAGAATATAATTTTAGAGAACATCCGGTAATTCTCCAGGTCGGGGGTAGTGACCCTAAAGAAATAGCCAAATGTGCAAAAATTGCTAAGACATTATTTAATTATGATGAAATAAATATAAACGTAGGTTGTCCAAGTAAGAAAGTAGAAAATGGAATGTTTGGCGCATGTTTAATGAATAAACCTTTCTTAGTGGGAAAATGTATTAAAGAAATAAAAAAAAATTCTAAAATACCTGTATCAATTAAATGCAGAATTGGTTTGGGTGAAAAACATAATTATTTATTTTTAAAAAAATTTATATCTTATGTTTCAAAAGATGGATGTAATAAATTTTATATACACGCAAGAAATGCTGTTCTTTCAAAATTTAGTCCTAAAAAAAATCGAACTATTCCTCCATTAAATTATGACTTTGTACATAGAATTAAAAAAGATTTTCCCCATTTAGAAATTATTATTAACGGTGGTATTGATAACATTCCATCTATACAAAAACATCTTAAATTTGTTGATGGCGTTATGATTGGAAGAGAAGTTTATAAGAATCCTTTTTTCTTAAAAGAAATAGAAGAAAAAATATTTAATAACAAGGATAAAACTACAAGAAAAGAGGTGTTGGAAAAATTAGTTCCCTATATTGAAAATGAAATTAAAGAAAACCAGGTAAGTATTCAGAACATAACTAGGCATACCTTTGGTTTATATACAGGAATGAATGGATCAAAAAATTGGAAAAGATATTTGAATAAAATAAAATTTATGAAAGGTAATGTTAAAGATATTATTTTAAATGGTATTGCTAATTTAAATGAATAAATCATATAAAATAATTATTTACACATCTGATAATTGTTCTTTTTGTAACTCAGCTAAAGCAATATTTAAAGAAAAAAAATTAAAATTTGAAGAAATAAATATATCAAAAGATGATAAATTAAAAAATGAAATGATAAAAAAATCTAATGGAATGATGACTGTCCCTCAAATTTTTATAAATTCTAAACATATTGGTGGTTATGAAGAATTAATTAATTTAGAAACCTCAAAAAGAGAAAATGGGGATGGGTTAGATGCAATCATCAATAAATAATTATTTTCTTTCCTTAAAAAAATTTATCATAAAAAATGAACTAAAACTTATTTATTTTTTTTTAGCATTAGCTGTATTTAACAATTTATCTCATTTTATAAGAAAAAATTTATTAGGTGATAGAGTAGATTTTTGGGATTTTCATGTTTATTGGTGTTCTGCAAACAAATTTCTTAATGGGATGAATCCATATGGCGGTGAAACAATAAAAGATTGTTTATCTCAGTTTAATTTTGACTTGTACTTTTCATACCCTCCTATAGTTTTAAAACTTTTGGCTTTTCTTGGCTATTTAGAATTAAATACAGCAAAAATTATTTGGATTGCAATAGTTGGAATTTCTTTTTTTTTAATTATTTACTTTTTAAAAAAAACTTATCAAATACCTAGAATTATTTTTTTTTCTTTTTTAATAATTTTTACAGGTGGCGGTCTTGTTTGGGGTGCGTTATTAGCTGGAAATATATCTATTATTCTTTATGCAATTTTATCTATTGGAATTTGTTATCTTATTAAAAAAAAGAAAGATATTTATTATTTATCAGTTTTTTTTATTTCGTTAGTTAAATTTCCTTTTTTAATTTTTTTACTCATGCCTACTTTTCTTTACGGATATAAGGAGCTTAAGAGAAGTTTTTTTTATTTATTTTTAACTTTATTTATTTACTATTTGCAATTTTATTTCGATAAAGAGCTTTTTATGAGTTTTCTTAATTCTACAAAAACTTATAGAGATGAAGGTTTTTTATTAATTCACGGAACAGGGATAGGTATTCACGGGATGATTGATTTATATCAAAACATTTTATACGAAAAGACCAATGTGAAGTTTTTTAATCCTTCAGGATCAATCACTTTTTTTATACATTTTTTTATTTCTGGAACACTTTTTGTATCATCGTACTTTTTGTTCCAAAGAAAATATTATACTTTTCAAAATAAAATAATTGATGTAAAGCAAGAAAAATTGTTAATTTCTTTTTTTATTGCCATTTTCTTATGTTGTTTCCCAAGGATTTCTTCTTATGATTTTTTTCTATTAGTTTCTTCTTTTTTTTATATTGTAAGAAATTCTAGAATAAAACTATTAGGTGATAATTGGAATTTTATTGTCTGTTTATTAACAATATCTGTTTTAGCAATATATGATTCAAAATATCCTGCTTTTGTTATATCGTTCTTTTTATTTTTATGTTTTTATTTACAAATAAAAAATAAGGATCCTTTTTATTTAAAATAAAAATTAATAAAAAAATTTTACTTTTAAAATTACTAATAACGCTCTAAATCCATCTAACCATGATATTTTTTTTCCTTCTTTAAAAGTTCTACCTTTATAAGAAATGTTAACTTCTGATATTTTCCATATTTTTTTCTTAACAACTTTACAAACAAATTCAAAATCAAACATAAAATCTTTGGAATTAATTGTTATGTCATCAATTACACTCCTTTTAAACATTTTATAACCAACTGCTATATCTGAAATATGAAATGAATATAAAATTGAAACAAATTTTGAAATAATAAAATTTGCTAAAGCAAAAATCTTATAATGATAGTGACTCAATTTGTGAAATCTATTACCAAGTACAAAATCATAACCAATTTTAATTTTTTTATATAATTTATTAATATCTTTTGGAAAATATTCTAAATCTGCATCTTGTATTAAAATTACATCATTGAGTTTTGTATGTTTTATTCCTTCAATAACCGCAGATCCCTTACCTTCGTTTTTCTTTTTTAAAACAATAGTTAGATCTATATATTTGGTTTTTTTTTTTTTTTATTAACCATTCTCTCGTTCCATCATTAGAGAAATCATCAACAATTATAATTTTTTTTTTTATTTTAGAAGTATCTTTAATTATTTTTTTTAAAATTACTGGTAAAGAATTTATTTCATTAAAAACAGGTATAATTATTGAAAGATTCATTTAATAAATTTGGTGACCCCAACGGGACTCGAACCCGTGTTGCAAGAATGAAAATCTTGAGTCCTAACCGCTAGACGATGGGGTCAATATTTTCTTAAATATTTTTTTTTTAAAATATTTTATAAATTTTTTTAACTATATAATATCTTTTCCTAAAACTCCATCTTCAATAAATATTTCAAAATATATTTTATTTTTCCATATTGATTTTTTTAGAAAACCAACGAAAGAAAATAGATTTTTTTTATAATTAGTTAGAATTTTTTTACCTAGCGTAGTATCTGCAGCGCGAAAAAAAATAGCTTTTACAATTTTATTTGTTTCGTCTGTAATAAAAAAAGACATGTGTTTCTTTGTTTCTCCAACTAATTTAGGTTTAATAATTTTTACATTGTGAAATAAAAATTTTGGTTTAGGGTTACCCAAACCATAAGGAGCAATTTTATTAATATTTTCAATTAAACTCTCATTTATTGCATTTAAAGAAAGTGTCTCATCAATAATTAAATTTTTATCATCTCTTGTAAAATTTTTATTACTTTCAACAAAATTTTCAAAAAAATCTTCAAATATTTTTAAATTATTTTCTTTAATTGATAATCCAGCCGCCATTTGGTGCCCCCCTCCATTTTCAATTATTTTTTTCTTTTTCGCTTGAAGTATAAATAATCCAATATCTACACCTAAAATAGATCTACCAGAACCTTTATAAAGATTATTATTTTTTGTAAGAATTATTACTGGTTTTTTAAATTTTTCTTTTATTCTACTTGCTACTATTCCAAGAACTCCTTCATGCCAACTAGGATTAAAAATAAATAATGAATGATTTTTTAACTTTCTTTTAATGGTAATTTGTTTGATAGATTCATCGTAAACTTTCTCTTCAATTAATTTTCTTTGATAATTTAATGTGTTTAATTGTTTAACTAATAACTCTGCTTCGCTTTCATCCTTAGAAATTAATAATTTTTCACCGATATTTGATTTACCTATTCTGCCACCAGCATTAATTCTTGGACCAAAAAAAAATCCTAAATCTTCTTCATCAGGTTTCTTATTTAGTTGGTTTTCATCAGATAATATTTTTAACCCTATATTTTGACGTTTAGAAAAAACTTTTAAACCTTGAAAAACAAAAGCTCTATTTAAGTCTATCAAAGGAACAACATCGCATACTGTAGCTAAAGCAACTAAATCTAAAAACATGTTAATATCTGGAAGTCTTTTAGAAAAAAAATCATTTAATTTAATCAATTTATGTAAATAATTTATAAATATAAATGTTAAACCAGCTGAACAAAGGAAGTTGTATCCGGAACTATCAAAAATGCTATTAGGATTGATAAAAGCTAAAATATCATTGTGTTTTTCATTAGATTTATGATGATCGATTATAATCAAATCGATTTTATTTTTTTTTACATAAGAAATTATTTCATGAGCATTAGTTCCACAATCAACCATAATCAATAATGATATTTTTTTTGATTTTAATTTATCAATAGCTTTAAAGTTAGGACCGTAACCCTCAGTTAATCTATCAGGAATATATGAATATGCATCAATATCAAAATAGTTGAAATATTTTTTTAATAGAGCTATAGATGATAGACCATCAACATCATAATCACCTAAAATTGCAATCTTTTCTTTATTTTTAATTGCTGTAAAAACTCGGTCAACTCCTTTTTTCAAATCATTAAAAATTGTTGGATCCGGTAAATAACAATCTAAAGATGGTTCTAAAAATATTTTTATTTTATTTATATCAATTGCTTTTAAAGATAAAATATTCGAAACAATACTATTTAATGAATACTTTTGAGAAATATGTAATGATAATCTTGTATTAGGATTACTTTTAATCCAAGAATTATTTAGCAATGAATTGCTAATACCAAAAAAAAATTTTTCTTTTTTAAATTTTAAATTCACTTTTTATAAATTTAAGTTTTTTTGATTTTGTAGAAACCATCAAAGAATGTGTCCTAAATATTTTTTTATTTTTCTTTATACCATTTAACAAATATCCATTTGTTACTCCTGTTGCTACAAAAATAGCGTCTTTTTTTATTAAATCTTCTATTTGATATTTTTTATTAAAATTTTTTATTCCCATTTTTAAAGCTCTTTTTTTTTGACTTTTATCCTTAAATATTAATCTACATTGCATTTGACCTCCAAGACATTTTAATACTGAAGCAGCAAGAACTCCTTCAGGAGCTCCTCCAATTCCTACATAGATATCAATACCAAATTTTTTTATAGCAGTTGATATTGCTCCAAAAATATCTCCATCCGGAATAAGAAATTTTTTACATTTTTTTCTTTTAATTACTTCAAAAAAAGAATTATGCCTTGGTCTATCTAAAACGCAAACAACAATCTCTGAAACTTTTTTCTTTTTATATTCAGCTAATTTTTCAACTATTACTTCAAAGGGTATGTCTAAATCAAGAAAATTGTTTGGCAAATTTGGTCCAACAGCTAATTTTTCCATATAAACATCTGGTGCATTTAAAAAACTTTTTCTATTTCCTAAAGAAATAACAGTTAAAGCGTTTTTTTGATTATTAGCAGTAATCTTTGTTCCTTCAAGCGGATCTAATGCTATATCTAAATTTATATAACTTTTTCCATTTCCAACTTTTTCACCTATATAGAGCATTGGTGCTTTGTCTCTTTCACCTTCACCGATAACAATAGTTCCATTAAAGTCTATTTTATTTAATTCTGTTCTCATAGATTCTACAGCAGCTCTGTCTGCAGAAGTTTCGTCTTTTTTTCCAATATAATCATAAACTGCAATTGCAGCTAATTGTGAAACTTTTAATATTTTTGAATTGTAATGAAATAAGTTTTTTTTTCTCACATTAAAGATTTTACATAATTATTTTATACATGTAAAACCTGCATAATTATTGCTTTTTCTTTAACAAATTGACAGTTGTTTAATTTAACTGTGGCTAAATCAATTGAATTTTTTTTACATTTATGACTAAGTATAACAACGTTAAACAATTTTTTACTTATTTGTTTTTGAAATAAAGATTTAATTGAAATTCCAAAATTTTTTAAAATTGTTGTAATAGCAGCTATAGCTCCAGGTTTGTCATAAATTTTAGCTCTTATAAAAAATGAATTGTTACCTAAAAAATCATTTGAAATATTTATTTTTTTTAAATTTTTATATTTAGTTCCATACATTAATTCATTTACATTATTTTTAGAAAGATTAATTAAATCTGATACAACAGATATAGAAGTGGGGTCTCCTCCTGCACCCTCTCCAACAAGAATTGTTTTATTATTATTATTAGCATCGATAATTATTGCATTTAGGTTGTTATTAACATTTGATAATTCTTTTTTTTTTGAAATTAAAAAAGGTGATACAAGCAATTTTATTTTATTTTTTTCTAGGAAACTTATTCCTAAAAGCTTTATTTTAAAACCTAATTGGTCAGCAAAAAAAATGTCTGCTCTGGTAAGATTTTCGATGCCTAAATGTACAGCTTTTTTTAAATCAATTTTTTTATTAAAAGCAAGTGTAGATAATATTAATATTTTGTGTAACGTATCTAACCCATTTAAATCATTATTTGGTTGTTGTTCAGCATATCCTAGACTTTTTGCTTTTTTTAAAGATGTGCTAAATTCGTTTTTTTCTTCAAGTATATTTGTTAAAATATAATTTGAAGTGCCATTTAAAATTCCTGTAATTTTATTTATTTTTATTCCGTTAAAACTTTTTTTTAATATTGTTATAATCGGTATTCCGCCAGCCACTGACGCCTCAAATCCAATTTTTACTTTATTTTCTTCTGCCAATTTTGCTAATTTGTATCCATCGTAAGCTATCAGTGCTTTATTAGCAGTAATTAAATTTTTTTTACTTTTTAAAGCTTCATAACAAATTTTTTTCGCAATTCCTTCTTCTCCACCTATCAATTCTACTACAGTATCCACATTATTTTGTTCGATCATTTTTATAGGATCATTGAACCATTTATATTTATTTTTTTTAAATCCTCTTGCTTTAAATTTATTTTTAGCAAATATTCCAACAATATTTATTTTTAAATTATCTTTAATTAAAAATATATTTTTATTTTTTTCAATTAGCTTGATAGTTGCTGATCCAACAGTTCCAAGACCTGCTATAACAATGTTAAGATTTTGTATCATTAAAAGAAATTTAATATTCGATGAAAATTTCAGCTCTTCTATTTGCAGCTTCTAAACTTGGCATAATTTCGGAGTATATAGGATTTGCATCTGACATAGCAACTAGTTCTATTTTTTGAGAATTTAATCCTATTGTAGAAAATCCACTCATAACTTTTCTAGCTCTTTCAAGCGAAATATTGAAATTTACTATCGCATGTTTTGTTAAATCCATATCATAATTGGTTCTGCTACTAGAGTGTCCTACTATAACAATTTTTTTTCCTTGATTTTCATAAAATAAATTCGCAACTTCTTTAATTCTTGATATATCTTCATGAGTCAATTGGCTTGAACCATGGTTAAAAGTAATTTTTGCAACAGGGACTTCCCTTTCTTGTATTCTTTTTACAATGTTAGTATCAGAAATATTTTGTTTTTCTGAAGTATTTATTTTTTTTGGTATTATTTCTTTTTTACTATCTAATCCTCTTACTCCTAAGATTGTTTCAATATCACTTGGATTATAGCGCATATCATTCTTTTTTATCTTTTCTTCAACGTTTTTGATTTGTTCAGAAGTTTCTATATTCTTTAGTGATCTTGATAAAGCATGTAACTCTTTATATTGTTCGTCTTCAATTAATTCCTTTTTTGAATATGATGTATCTGGTTTAAAATTTTCCATTTCTCTTAATTTTAATCTGTATATTTCTTCTATATTTTTTTTTTTGCTTATATCTATCTGAGAACGATTAAAAGTTGGCTCCAAATTTGAAATTTTATCTTCTTCAACAAGTTCGGAAGGTAATGAATCCAATTGAGAGTTATTTTCTAATTTTTTAACAATTCTATTTTGTTCTTCCAATGATATTGATGGTTCTGGGCGCGTAGGTACATCAGCTAAATTTGGATATTCATTATTATCTTCAAAATCTGTATCACCTTGTAAGCCCTCCTGGATTTGAACTTTTTCTTTTTTTTTATCATCCTCAATATATATTCTTTCTTTTACTATCTCTTTTTCATCAGACTTATCATTTTGATTTTTTTCAGATCTTGGAGAAAAAATTTTATCATTAATTATAGAACAATTTGTAAATACAAAAATTGAACTTAATAATAAAATTTTTAAAGACTTCATAAAGATTAATTAGTTATTATTATTTAAATTTACAAGATATTCTTGAGATAATCGATAATATCTTTTTGCTGATTCTTCAAGGAATTTTTTTTCATCTATTTTTAAAAATCTCAAAAACTTTGCTGGTTTTCCTGCCCACAATTCTCCTGATCTAATAATTTTTCCTTGCGTTAAAAGCGAGCCAGCAGCTAGCATAGAGTTTTTTTTTACTACAGCGCCGTCTAAGATAGTCGCAGACATGCCAATAAGGGAGTTATCATCAATATTACAGTCATGTATAACACAATTATGTCCTATCGTAACATTTGAACCAATTTGTGTACCATAGCCATTTGTAGTGCAATGAATCATAGTTAAATCCTGTATGTTTGTATTACAGCCAATCCTAATTTTTTCTACATCTCCTCTGATTACCACATTGAACCAAATATTTGATTTAGAGCCAATTTTTACATCACCAACAATATATGAACCTGGTGCTATAAATACATTTTTTTCTATTTTTGGTATTTTTTTTTTGTATTTAATAAGCATTATTTTCAATATTAATAAATTAAATTAATTTATACATTTAAATAATTGATATTACTATATTATGGAAATATTGGATTAAAATTTAATCCTTCATCTTCTTTAAAATTATAAATTAAATTCATATTTTGTATTGCCTGCCCAGCTGCTCCTTTGATTAAATTATCTATAACTGAAATTATTATTACTCTTCCTTTTATCCTATCTGGAAAAAAATTAAAAAAGCAATAATTAGTACCAACTACATCTTTTATTGTAGGAATTTGGTTTAATTTAAGCATTTTTAAAAAAGTAAAATTTTTCTTTTCAAATATATTTCTTATATTTTTAATATTCTTTCCTTTTTCTAATTTAATATAAATATTTGATGAAATACCTCTGTTAATTGGAATAACATGAGGAGTAAAACTTATTTTTACATTTTTTTTATCACTATAATTTGATATACATTTTTCGATTTCAGCTAAATGTTTATGTTCTGCTATTTTATATGGTTTTATAGAATTACTAATTTCACTAAAAAGATTCTCAGTAACACTTTTTTTTCCAGCGCCTGAAATACCCGATTTTGAATCTATGATTATATCATTTGTTTGAATATACTTTTCTTTAACTAATGGTATTAAAGGGGCTAATATTGAAGTTGCATAACAACCGGGGTTAGATATTTTTGTTTCAAATTTATCATTTGCATTATAATTAATAAAATCTTTCAAATGATCTGCTATACCATATATCCATTTTCCATTAGTTAAAGAATTAACTCTAAAATCATTAGATAAATCAATTACACATATATTTTGTGGTATTTTTGTAATTATTTTTTTACTTTCTCCTGTTGGAAGGCATAAGAAAATAACATCTATTTCTTTCCAATCTACTTGAGAAAATTTTACTAATTTTGGATAATTTTTAAAATTTAAACCTGGATAAAAATCTGAAATTTTTTTTCCATAGTTTGATTTTGAAATTAGATACTTAATTTCTACTTTTTTATGAAAATTTAATAATCTAATAAGTTCAATACCAGTATAACCTGTTGAACCTAAAATAGCTGCGTTTATTCTAAACTTCATTATTAATAACCTACTAAAAATCTAAAAATATATTCAGATATAAGCTTATTTTAAAAAAATTTAAGGAATATTTTTATCGCTTAGAAAATTGAAAACTTCTTCTTGCTTTTCTTTTCCCATACTTTTTTCTTTCAACCACTCTGCTATCTCTGGTAAGTAGACCATTCTTCTTTAAAGCTGGTCTAAATTTTGGATCATAATTAACTAATGCTTTTGATATTGCTAATTTAATAGCGCCTGCTTGACCAGATAACCCCCCACCATTAACTGATATATTTACATTAAAATTAT
>Ga0315336_1003403_pt1 | contig 21202 bp, 15 predicted proteins | sample ASW5metaG_FD_204512 | JGI IMG/M metagenome (GOLD analysis project Ga0315336, IMG submission 204512) | Ammonia-oxidizing marine archaeal communities from Monterey Bay, California, United States - ASW #5 | ecosystem: Environmental > Aquatic > Marine > Intertidal zone | place: USA: California... | reverse complement strand
GACGTCAACGTATCGGTCCGCCGGCCGGGCGCGGATCTGGGTACCCGGTGCGAACTCAAGAACCTCAACTCGCTGCGCTTTATTCGCCAGGCGATCGACTACGAAGCGCGCCGCCAAGTCGAAATCCTGGAGGATGGCGGCCGCATCGCTCAGGAAACCCGTCTCTTCGATACCGGCCAAGGCATAACCCGGGCCATGCGTTCCAAGGAAGAAGAGCAGGATTACCGGTATTTCCCGGATCCGGATCTGTTGCCATTGGAGCTCGATGCCGATTGGGTCGAAGCCCTGAAGCGTGACTTGCCGGAATTGCCGGACGCCAAGAAACGGCGCTTCGAAGAATCCTTTGGGCTTTCGTCATACGATGCCGGCGTGTTGGTGGCGGAGCAGGAGACCGCGAACTACTTCGAGACTGTGGCCGAGGGACGGGATGCCAAGCTTGCCAGCAATTGGCTCACGACGGATTTGTTCGGTGCCTTGAACAAGGCCGGCTTGGCGATCGACGACAGCCCGATCAGCGCCGAGGCCTTGGGCGGCCTGATCGATCGCATGGGCGACGGCACCATCTCCGGCCGCATCGCCAAGCAAGTGTTTGAGCTGATGTTCGAAACCGGCAAGTCCGCCGACGCGATCATCGCCGATCAAGGCTTACGCCAAGTAACCGATAGCGGCGCCATCGAAGCCATGGTCGATGCCGTGATCAACGCCAATCCCGACAAAGTGGCGGAAGTGCAGGCCGGTAAGGACAAGTTACTGGGTTGGTTTGTCGGCCAAGTCATGAAGGCGAGCCAAGGCAAAGCCAACCCGCAAATGGTCAACGACTTGCTGCGCCAGAAGTTGCTTTGAATATTCGGCCGCAATTGTGTCGACAAATCAGATATCGCAAATGTTGGTATTGAAGGCCGGTCAAGGATGCCACCTTCGACCCTGGCAAGCCGAAGATGCCGATCGCCTGTGGGATCTAACGGAGTCCAACCGCGAACGCTTTGGGGAATGGCTTGCGTGGCCGGACCAAACCCGGTCGCTTACCGACGTCGGTCGCTTTATCGAGGAGACGCGGGCGGCAATCCTGGACGGTAGCGGCTGCGATTTGGCCGTGGTCGTTGACGGTATCGTCGTTGGCGGTGCCGGTCTGTGTGAAGTCGCCCGGCCGCCGGGATATGGCATCCTGGGCTATTGGATCGATCAGGCGGCCGAGGGCCGAGGCATCATGAATGCGGCCTGCCAGGCGGTTCTCCACCACGGCTTTGAGGATTTGGAGCTGGAGCGGGTAGAGCTTTGGACGATGGCTGGAAACCGGCGCAGTCGGGCGCTGGCCGAACGTTTGGGGTTCGTCCATGAAGGCACGCTGCGCCGGCGCGCCCATCATCGTGGCCGTTGGCATGACCGCGTGGTTTATGGAATGCTGCGCCAGCACTGGCCGGTGCGCCCGCCATCGTCCGGTCGAGAGGGGAGTCCGGCATGACCGAACAGACCGCAAATCCGAAGGCACCGTTTCCGGAACGCGCCCGGCCAGAGACTCAGGCAGCCCAAGCGCTCGGCTGGATCGAGCCGCCGCATGGCGATTTGGCGCCGGCCATTCATCCGGCCAGCACGTTTGAGCGCGCCGCGGACGGCAGCTATCCGACCGGCAAATCCTATGGCCGCGGCACCAATCCGACGACGGATGCGCCGGAGGCGGTGCTGGCGGCGTTGGAACACGGCGCCGGCGCCTTGCTCTACGCGTCGGGCATGGCGGCGGCGACGTCCGTATTCCAATCGCTGGCACCCGGCGATCACGTCATCGCCCCGCTGTCGATGTATTGGGGCCTGCGGGAATGGCTGACCGATTGGGCCCGGCCTTGGGGATTGGACGTGGATTTTGCCGCCACCGAAGACCTCGACGCGCTTGAAGCTGCCGTCCGGCCGGCCACGAGACTGATATGGGTCGAGACACCGGGCAATCCGGATTGGCGCATCACCAATATTGCGGCCACGGCCGAGATTGCGCATGCCGCCGGCGCTCTGCTCGCGGTGGACAATACCGTGGCGACGCCGGTCTTGACGCGGCCGTTGACCCTCGGCGCCGACTTAGTGATGCATTCGGCCACCAAATACTTGAACGGCCACAGCGATTTGATCGCCGGTGCCGTCGTCGCCGCCCGTGATGATGAATTCTTCGGCCGGCTACGCTTCAATCGCGATCACGGTGGTGCCGTATTGGGGGCTTTTGAGGCTTGGCTCTTGATGCGCGGCATGCGCACCCTATTCATTAGGGTGGGCCGAGCGTCGCAATCGGCGCTCGGCTTGGCGCGGCATTTCGATGGCGACGACCGTTTGGCCAGCGTGCTTTATCCCGGGCTGCAGAATTTCCCGGGCCACGGCTTGGCGGCGCGGCAGATGCAGGGTGGATTTGGCGGCATGCTGTCGCTGCGGGTCAAGGGCGGGGAGCCGGCGGCCATGGCGGTGGCAGGGGCGCTGAAACTGTTCAAGCGGGCGACCTCGCTCGGCGGCGTCGAGAGCCTGGTCGAACATCGGGCAAGCATCGAGGGGCCGAATACCCCGGTGCCTGACGATTTGCTGCGTCTGTCTGTCGGGATCGAATATGTCGAGGATCTGATCGGCGACTTGGAACAGGCCTTGGATCATGTGTATGGCGCCGAGAGCGCATTGTTTAATCGGGAAGGGACCAGTGAATGATTGATTTGTATACCTGGGGAACGCCGAACGGCCGTAAGGCGTCGGTGATGCTGGAAGAAGTTGAACTGCCTTACAACGTGTTTCCGATCAATATCACCAAAGGCGATCAGCTCGAGCCGGACTTTCTGGCGATCTCCCCGAACAACAAGATCCCGGCGATCGTCGACCCTGACGGGCCCGACGGTGAGCCGATTGCGGTGTTCGAGACCGGCGCCATCCTGATCTATCTGGCCGATAAGACCGGCAAATTTCTGCCGAAAGAGCCGCGCGCCTATTACGACGTCATGCAGTGGCTGATGTTTCAAATGGGCGGCGTCGGGCCGATGATGGGCCAAGCCCACCATTTTCGCCGCTTCGCCCCAGAGCAAATCCCTTATGCCGTCGACCGTTATACCAACGAAACGGCGCGGCTCTACGGTGTCATCGACAAACAGCTCGTCGATCATGAATGGCTGGCGGCGGATCAATACACCATCGCCGACATCGCCACCTTCCCCTGGATCGCCCGCCACGAATGGCAAGGTCAGAAGCTCGAGGACTTTCCAAACCTGAAACGTTGGTACGATGCCAACTGGGCGCGCCCGGCGGTACAAAAGGGCTTCGAAGTGCCGTGAGTGACGATCGGCTGTTGGACCGGGCCAGCGTCCGCCGAGTGCGGGCAGCTTTGGCGGCGGCCGACGTCGATGCGGACATTATCGTATTGAGCGACACGGCGCGGACCGCGGCGGATGCGGCCCGCGCGCTTGGTGTGGAGCAGGGGGCAATCGTCAAATCGCTGGTCTTTGTGGTCGGCGACCGGCCAGTCTTGGCGCTGGTCGCCGGTGACCGGCAGTGCCGCCAGCGCGCGTTGCCGAAGGCACTCGGCCTTACTGGCAAGGTAAGGCGTGCCGATGCGGACATTGTCCGCGACGCCACCGGCTTTGCCATCGGCGGGGTGGCGCCGGTTGGTCATGCGACGGCTCTGCCGACGGTGATCGACGCCAGCCTCGCGCGTTATGAACGTGTTTATGCCGCGGCCGGGCACAGCTATTGCGTGTTCGGCTGTGCGCCGGGCGATCTTGAAAAAATGACCGGCGCCAAGACCGACGCAGAAATCGCCGAATAGCGGCTCCGGATACGGTCTCCGCAAACCTGATTTTAACGATTAGCCGAAGATAATCCGTCCTCACGGAAGCGGTTAATGCCATGGCAACGATGGCGGCCGCGTAGACCTTTTTTAGAGGTTCATAGAGGTCAGTTATGGGACGGACACAGAACAAACAGGTAGATCGCGTGAGGAAGCGCGCCGAAGACGGCGCGGCCGACGCACAACTTAATCTCGGCCTGATGTACTCGACTGGACAGCACGTGCCGCTCGATTACATCACCGCGCATAAATGGTTCAATCTGGCGGCGCTGAACGGCAACGACCAGGCGCGGCTGGAACGCAAGGAACTGGCGGAAGTCATGAGCGCGACCGATATCGCCGAAGCACAGCGCCTGGCGCGCGAGTGGAAATTCGCGCACTGAACGGCCGATTCCGCAGCCCGACAGAACTGTTCAAGTTCCGCCGCAGGTAAACCTGCGGTGGCATGAATTATTTTGAATTTTGAGGGAAATTGGCCGGCGACCCGTGTTCTTGGCCGCCAGGCATTATCAGGCGTGGGACTTAGGTTTTGGGACCCAAAGCGAGTTTCTGATCGACGATTTCCCAGGCCTCACCGGATGCGACGACGCAGGAGGTCCCGTTCGGCATGGTCAGAATAATCGTCCATGTTCCCTTTTGCGAAGCCAGTACTTCGAGTACCGACCCGTTGGAGGCTAGGCCCATCGATACCGGCGCTTCCGAATAGCCTTCCCCAAGATGCTTGAGGAATTTCGCGCGTTCGCTGCAAACCATTTGGGCCATGGCCGACGATGTCATCATCGTTGTCGCCAGAACGCCTGCCAGGATGACTTTGCGTAGCATGAGCAGCTCTCCTATGAGCGGCAGCCAACGGATATCGCTGGCGTCTCATGCGACAAATTACGCCTCCATGTTTAAAATTATGTTAATGGCGGGCCGTATTGGTAAACAGTCGTTAACGATCGAATCCATATCGCCCGACACGACCGGTCTGTGCTGCACAGGTCGGAGCGTGCCCTCCCGGTGCAAAATGGTCAGGGGCCGGGTTGCTCATCGTCAATTCAGCTCGATAAAGGGCGGATCATGGCCTATCGTGCCAGTGTCAAAGTCGGATTAGCCGCCGGACGCCCATTGTGCTACCAAAGTCGGCATCTGGGCAGAGCAATCTGGGGCACCTCGGTTGAGACTAACCCTTTTTCAACTTCCCTGGACTACACGGGACGTCTATCGAAATGATCGTTGATTCCCTGGAAAGGTAAGAAAGTGCAATCCGTACCGGGAGTGTGTTCCCCCGTTGATTGGGTTGATTCGGCGGCGAGGGTCTGATGAAGTCGTTTCGTTGGGCCATCCTCGGGACCGGGTTCGCCGCCAGGAAGTTCGTCCTGGGTCTACGCGCGGCGGAGAATGCGTCGGCGGTGGTTGTCGCTTCCCGAACCCTGGCCAATGCACAATCCTTCGCCGCCGGTCTCGGCATCGACACGGCCCTGGACGATTACCAACAAGTCCCGGGACGGGAGGATGTGGACGCCGTTTATGTGGCGACGCCACCCAGCCTGCATCGCGATCATGCCCTTATGGGCCTTTCGGCGGGCAAGCCGGTGCTGGTCGAAAAGCCATTTGCCATGAACGCGGCCGAAGCGCGTGAAATCGCCGCCGCTGCAAAGGCGAATGCGGTGTATTGCATGGAAGGCATGTGGACCCGATTCCTGCCCATGGTCGGCCGGGTCAAGCAGATGATCGACACAGGCGCCATTGGCGACGTCCGCATGATGACGGGCAGTTTTGCGATCGCCGACGCGGTACGCCAGGACAACAATTTATTCAACGCCGACCTTGGTGGCGGCGCCCTTTTACATCGGGGCATCTATCCGTTGTCCCTGGCGGTTCACCTGCTGGGCGTGCCCGACAGGGTATCGAGCGAGGCGATCATTGGTGAAACCGGAGTCGATGAAGAAACCGCCGTTTTGTTGCGCTACGATGGCGGCGCCCTGGTGGAACTGCATGCCAGCACGCGGACCGACGCGGCAAATGATTTCTGGATCCTGGGCACCCAGGGCCGTATCCATTTGCACGCGCCGATCTATCGTCCTTTTCGCATGACCGTGACGCCGGTTCGCGCGCGGGCCAAGGGCGACGGCGGCGGCTCTCGCCTGGAAGGCTTGAAGGAAGGCGGTTTGGTGCAAGGCGCCTATCAACGGCTTGGCTTTCTCGCGTCTCCGTTTCTCAACCGAAAGTCAAAGACCCTAACATTGCCCTATGGCGGTAATGGCTATCATTACGAAGCCGACACGGTGCGCCGGGCCGTCGAGGCGGGTCAGCTTGAAAGCGATATCATGTCGCTCTCGGAAAGTATCCGAATCATGGAATTGATGGATACCATCCGTGCCCAATGGCGGTCGCAAGGCGACAACAACAGCGCTGAGCGTCGACGTGGAACAGGATGAAATCTCACGCGAAGGAGAGGTGATTTGAAAATTGCGGTCATAGGCTGCGGATATGTGGCGGACCATTACCTCAAGACGTTGAATGATCATCCGATCCTTGAGCTGACCGGGGTCACGGACCTGAGGCGAGAACGCGCCGAGGCAGTCGCTCGACATTATGGCACCACGATCTATGAGTCCAACGAGGCGGTGCTGGCCGACCCCGAGGTCGAGCTTGTGGTCAACCTGACCAACCCGGAAAGTCACTACATGGTCAACAAGGCGGCCCTGTTGGCCGGCAAGCATGTTTATTCCGAAAAGCCTTTCACCCATGACATATCGCAGGCTCAAGAACTGGTCGATCTGGCTGAGGAAAAGGGGCTGATGCTGTCGGGCGCGCCATGCAATGTCTTGAGCGACACGGTTCAAACCATGTGGAAGGCGGTTCTCGACGGCGGTGTCGGTCGGGTCCAGCTGGTCTATGCCGAATTCGACGACAATCCGATTTATTTGATGAATCCGGAGGGCTGGACCAGCGCCAGCGGCGCCCCATGGCCATATCGCCATGAATATGAGGAAGGCTGCACCTTAGAGCATGCGGGATATCACTTGACCTGGCTCTGTGCCATGTTCGGGCCGGCTGTGTCGGTCACCGCCTTTTCTTCCTGTCTGGTGCCGGACAAGACTCATCTGCCGTTGGATCCCGACGACACCCCGGACTTCTCGGTCGGCTGCATCGTTTTTCGGTCCGGTGTAGTCGCGCGGCTGACCTGCAGCATCATTGGTCCCTTGGACCATAGCATGACCATCATCGGCAACGAAGGCGTGATCAGGACAGACACCTATCGGCATTATCAATCTCCGGTATATATAGAACGCTTCAATCAACTCAGTCTGAATGCGCGCAAAGCCCAGTCGGTCCGGGCAAGCCCGCTGCTGCAATCGATTTTTGGTGTCGGTGGAAAGAAGCAAGTCCTGGTGAGCAAACCAAAGCGGTCCATGGGCCAGGTGGTCCTCGAATATTTGACCAGCAAGCCGCCGATCCTGGGCGCGGCAATCAAGAACCTGAAAAAGCGCGAGCTCGGCGCTCAGGACAAGTTTCTCGGTGTGGTTGAAATGGCCAACGCGATCGCGGAAAACCGAAGTTGTCTGTTGCCGCCTGATTTCGTGATTCACGTGACCGAACTCACCCTGGCGATTTCCAATGCCGGCGCCCGGTCCGAACCGCAAGAGATGAAAACGACCTTCAAGCCGTTGTCGCCGAAACGCGAGACCTTGGAATCCGGACGTAATTACGGCGTGGCCGAACGGCCGGGCATGTTTGGCGCCGTGATTGACGGATTGATCGAACGCGCCCACAAGCACTAACGTTGGACGTATTGCGAGTTGAAGAGGCTATAGCCCAGCCAGGATTGGCGCTCGGCATCTCGTTGACCGCGAAGAATAGCCCTTCGCTACGCTCAGTGTACTTTTCTTCCCATCGGCGATCACACCGCCGCGGGTGACCAAATCCTGTATGCCGCTCTGCAGGCGCTGACGGCCGGCTCGTTATCAGGCGATGCCGAAGTCAATCAGCGAGCGCACCGCGCGGCCTTCCTTCATGGCCTTGAAGCCGTCATTGATTTCCTCGAGCTTGATCTTGTCGGAGATCCAGTCGTCGAGATGCAGACGCCCCTGCTGGTAGAGCTCGATCAGGTGCGGCATGTCGGTGCGGAAGCGGTTGGAGCCCATCGAAGAGCCCTGAATTTTGCGCTCGCGCAGGAAATCGAAGCCGTGCAGTTCGATCTTTTCGCCGAAGGGCACCATGCCGACAAGCGTGGCGGTGCCGCCAACCTTGAGCATCTCGAAGGACTGCTCGGCGGTCTTCTTGAGGCCGAGGCACTCGATGGCATGATCGACGCCGCCTTTGGTTTTTTCCATGACCTGCTCGACCGGGTCGCCGTCGGCCGGATTGACCAGATCGGTGGCGCCGAGTTTCGTCGCAAGCTGCAGTTTGGCCGGGTTGGTATCGACCGCGATGACGCGGCTGGCACCCGCCACGTGGGCACCGTTGATCGCTGCCATGCCGACGCCACCGCAGCCGATAACGGCAACCGTCTGGCCAAATCGCACGTTGGCTGTGTTGACGGCGGCGCCGAACCCGGTGATCACGCCGCAGCCGATCAATGCCGCGCGGTCGAGCGGCATGTCGTTGCCGATCTTCACGATGGCGTTCTCATGCACCAACATTTGCTCGGCGAACGACGACAGGTTGACGAATGTGTGGAGTTGCTCGGCCTTGCTCCATTCCAGACGCTTGGACATGCCGGGCGGCATCTTGACATCGGTGTTGGTGCAGATGACCGGACGGCCGCTTGTGCATTGCTCACAGGTGCCGCAGAACACCGACAAGCAAGTGATCACGTGATCGCCGGGCTTCACGTAGGCCACTTCGGAGCCGACTTGGTCAACAATACCGGCCGATTCATGGCCCAGCACGACCGGCAGCGGGTGCGGGTAGAGCCCTTCGATAAAATGCAGATCGGAATGACAAAGCCCGGCATAGGCGGTGTTGAGCAATACCTCGTGGGGTCCGGGCTTTTTGGTGGCGATCTCCTCGATAACGAGCGGCTCGTTGGCTTCGTGCAAAATTGCGGCCTTCATACGAGATGTCCTCCGATGCTAGGGCTTAGTTTTCCCGAAACTAGCATGGATACACGGAACTGGCATATCCGGAAAACGCGCCGGGCTGTCATTTCGCTGGTCTCGGCCGCCGGGCCAGAAAGACCAGGGGCGCCACCGCCATTGCCATCAAGCCATAGGCGTAATAGGCATTGAGGTAGCCGATCATGGCCGACTGGCGGGCGACCTCGCCGCTCAGGGCCGCCAGTCCGGCCCGGCTCGCCGTATCCCAGCCGCCCATGACCGTGCCGAACTGCATCGCCTCGTTGAACGGATTGAGTAATTCCACCAGTTCGGCGTAATTGATCCGCGCGGTCCGGATCACGATGGTGGCGCTCAGCGCGATGTGGATGCTGCTGCCGATATTGCGCAGCAGGTGAAATACGGACGCGCCTTCAGGCAAATGGCGCGGTGCCAGGGTGGCGAAGGTCACCACGGTGATCGGCGACCACATCAGGCCCAAGCCGAAGCCCTGCAGCATGGTCGTCCAGGCCACCGCCCAAGTCGTCATGTTGATATCGAAACCCGCCATGGCGAAGCCGGCCACCGCTTGGGCCAGAAAACCGGCAAACAGATTGAGCCGGGGGTCGACCCGTTGCAGGAACAACAGCATGAAGAAGGTGCCGCCCAGCAGGCCGACGCCACGCACCGCCTGTAGGAGACCGATTTCCGTCGTCGGGTAACCGCGGAGATCCTGCAGCATGGTCGGCTGCAACACCAGGGTGGTGAAATAGAGCATGCCGAAGACGATGCCGAGCAACAGCCCGACACTGTAATTGCGGTCGCGCAACAGGCGGAGATCAAGGAACGGCCGGTCTGTGGTCAACACATGCGCCACGAACAGATAGATGGCGATGACCGCGATCGCGGCCTCGAGCACGATTTCCGGTGAATCGAACCAATCCAGCCGCTCGCCGCGGTCGAGCATGAGCTGAAAGGCCGAGATGGCGATGGCGAGGAAGAAGAAGCCGATCCAATCGAGTGCGCGTTTACCGATCGTCACCACCGCTGGCCGGACAAAGACCCAGATCATGCCGACGCAGGCGAAGGCCAGCGGCACCACCATGAGGAAGACCCAGCGCCAGCTATATTCATCGGTCACAAAAGCGCCGGCGATGGGCGCGATGATGGTCCCCGCGGTCACGCCAATACTCCACAACAGGACCACGCGGCCATGTTGTTCCTTGGGGTAGATTTCTAAAATGATGGCCTGGCCCAGCGGCAATAATGGCGCGCCCGAAAACCCTTGAATGGCCCGAAACACCACCAGTTGCTCCAGCGAAGCGGCCAAGCCGCAGAGCGCGGTGGCGAAAGCAAACGCCATGGCGCAACCCAGCAGCACCCGGCGCCGGCCGAAACGGGCATCCAGCCAACCGCTCAAGGGCGTCGCCACCGCGGTCGCCAATAGGTTGGACGTCACCACCCAGGTGATCTGATCCTGGGTCGCGGCGAAGGCGCCTTGGATCTCCGGCAAAGCGACATTGGCCAGCGTTACGGTGAGGACATAGGTGCCGACCGTCACCGTCATGGTGATCAGGATCGCCGTACGCTGCGCCGTGGTCGGTTGCTGCATGGTCCGGCCCGCTTGGATTATTTCCGGATCGGTCCGAAAGCGTAGCACAGGCCGAACGAATTTCGGGACTGGACGGAAATGGGGCAACGGAGCCGGCCGGGCGCGTTCTTCACCAGGATCCGTATTCGGGTTATTTGTTTGTGTAACGTTAAACTCAGTACCGAGCGTAACCGCTGTTCGCTAGCCTTGATAGAGCGGCTTCACCGGACGCCACAGGGAATCGGCCACGCTGCCGCTCGATCAGCTAGACACGTTATTTTCTTGTGAGCGGCGGAAGAAAATCCGCACCGTAGTTTGGAAGAACAAAAACCGATGAGTATTAGGCGTTAGACACTTTCATGCCAGTTAAGAAATATTATCCACTACTTTCACTCAATGATCGTTAGATTCTCAGCCACGCACAGGGCGCTATACTAGCTCCGGTTCAAGATCATTTACGACCCATTGAAATTTACGCACACTTTCCAAATCTCTGAAGGACTTGTTATTGAAGCGGCGATTTCGAACTTCTAAAGCAATTCTTGCAGCTTCCCCAAGCATGGGAGGGATCACATCCCGTTTCACTGCATCGCTAAAGTTCAAGCCGGGCGCTTCCTGGACTTCCGAAAGCCATGGTTTCAAGTTTTCATCGATGATCAGATCGGCACCAAACACCGCAAAACAGTCGCCTTGCTCCGGATAGTTCGATTGCAATTTTTGGCGTGATGCCAGAGAAACGGTTCGGAGAATCCGACCAATTCGTGGAATCAACTTGGCCTGAAGAAAATCAGATCCAGCAATCCCAAGATCTTTTGACAAATATTGATCAAGGTCTTCGAACGTCCACTTCAATTTGATACTTGAATCGTATTGTGGATGTTTCTGTTGTTGATAGACATTCGTCACGTGAACGAGCGGATTATCAAAATCGTCGAGTTTAAAAGGCAGACTGTTGAGTCTTACCGTCGCTTCCGGGTACAGCAACACCATAAACGGATTGAGATTGGCGACGAGCCAATAGACTCGAATTTCAGACTTTCGTCCTTCGAGTAACAGTGGTTTGTCTATGTACCGTTGAATTATTGCTTGTTCATTTTTGTTCACAATCGGCCGGTCGTCCCACGCCGCATATTTTTTGCGCAAGGCATCGAACGTCCATATTATTTCTATACCGTTTCCTCTAGACCTATTGCCAGGCTTATAGACCCATAGATTGTCTCGCGTTTCTATTTCGGGCAACTGTGCAAAGAATGCTTTTCTTTCTATCGGGTCGTAAAGACGATAACTCTCCGGGTAAAAGTTGGACACCGGCAAAGTGTTCTCATCCCATGAACTATCGTATTGAGACAAGGTTTCCGTGAGGCAGCATTTATTGGTGATGGCCGACTCATTCGGAAAATGATTGATCAACTGGAAGGGACTGAGTTGCTTCATTTTTGGTCCATACCCTGCCAGAAGCCAAATAATGGCTGCATTGCTCGGTTGTAAAGTTTCCTTGTGCCCTTCAAGAAGCATGGCTTTTTGAGCCCACTTGGATCGCTTATCGAAAAAGATCCATTCTGACTTTGAAAGAATCGGCGAAAGCAAAACCGAACCAAATCCATTTTGTTTAACATCTTTGATGCCCAGATTCGGCATGCGACTCGTCCTACATTCAATTTCAGCAATTTTAGGCATAGACTAATTGCCCTTCGGAGTAACAACACTGCGCCAAGTATCGCCACCTATCATGGCCTCATGTCGCGCCGTCGTGCACGATGCTAGCGCATGATTGATTGCGCTTTTTTGAACTGCACCGTTCTCAACCCAAATTACTCACCGTGCGCCACGATACATTAGAGGAGAGTTGCTAAGGTTCGGTTGAGTATCGCACTGAGAATTTAAGCGGTGGGTTATCGCACAGTTGGAATTTTGACGGCAGCCTGTGGCGACACCGTATGGCAGCCCCCAAATCCCGCGCTGGTGGAGCGGCCAAACCGCTCAACAGACAGACAGCCAGAATAGTGCTCTCATCCCGCCGCCCTCCGGCCGGCCTCACGGCCATGAATCAACCGGGAACAAACCGCACGGATTTCGCACGAATTGAAGTGCGGGTTCCTGCATCGTTCGGCATCTAAATGCAGATATCGAGCCTGTAAGCCGCTTTGTCGGATTGCCCAGAAACCGCTTGAAACCCCAGAAAATCCCAGGCATAACCGGCGGTGGAGAGGTGGCCGAGTGGTTGAAGGCGCTCCCCTGCTAAGGGAGTAAGGGCTTATCCCCCTTCGTGGGTTCGAATCCCATCCTCTCCGCCATCACTTAAAAATTCAATATTTCCAATAGTTATATGGATTCACAGCCGAACGCTTAGTACCGTTCGTGATCCACAGCAGAAGTCTGGCTTAGCGGGACGGCAACCAAGACAGTCGATGGAACGTGGCGCATCTGGCTATCCAGACGCTTCGACCTTCTGCAAGGCGTCGAGTATTTGATCGATGGACGTGTCCTTGCCCTTAAAGTCATCCAGCGACAAGCTAAACGAAACACCAACAGCGTTGACTTGAGACAGCCTTTCGATTGATTCGTCATTTGCGTCCATCGGGCTCTTTCTGAAGCTCATCTCCACCCACGGAGGGTAGCCACTGTCCGTCGCACGCCCAATGAAGTTGTTCCGCAAGGATTTCAGGACGAAGTCAGGGTCAAGACGCTGGACGGCAACGTTCCGAGGCTCTTTGCTCATCATTGGAAACACGAGCGCATGGAGATTTCCGCCAGGCGCAACACCAACTGGACCGAGGAACTCGTTCAGCTCACAGGGAAGGACTTGGAGCTTATCGGAGAGTTTGCTCCAGTTGCTTCTCGGCGTTTTCAAAAGGCGTCGTGAACTTAGTCGCCGACGGGGATACTGCAACCTGTCAGGCGCCTCAATGAGACCCGCCAACCCAGGAAACTGCAACGCTGTTCCAAGCCCAATAGCAACGGCCATGGGATACCCCAGAACTTGGAAGCCCCCTGGCGCCTTGCGGACAAAAAGCCATTCGTTAGATATGTACTGGACCTTGCTGCACAACAGAGCAAGCAAGAGTGAAGTTTTGCCTGTTCCAGGGTCGCCCGGGATCATCAACGCCCCGTTTGGTGTATTGACCGCAGCCGCGTGATGGAGAGTCCAGCCCTGTTCTTCGAGATGGTATGTCACAAGTGTTCGCGTAATGCGGGCAAACTCCAAGGCCGGCCATCTCGTGCGACTGGAGACCACGACAAAGACCGAACAAGACGCAAGGTCGCTAAGCCAAAATACCCCCTCGTGTGGATCGCAATAGACAACGAGGTCCTGTGTGGGTCTGGCGCGCTTTACAACACGACGCCGTTTGATTTCGCGCTTGGGGACAATTTCGGCGTCGGCCATGTGCCGGCATACTTCCTCAACAATTTCATCAGAGTGTAAGCACGTTACCGAATATTTTCTGCGGTAAGTCTGCTCGGTATCCAAAGAGAGCGGCTGGAGGTATTTCAAGACCCATCGGATCAAGGCGTGATCTACTGCCTTCAAGCCGACTTCAAGCCCTTGCACATGAAACCGTCCCGATGCCGAGCATTCGGATTCGGCCGTGTGTACAAGATCGAGCCAGTCGGGACCGCGGTCGAGGCTATCGGGACGAGAATCCAAGCATACTTCCATGGGCCGCATCGCTATTTCATTCAAACGGTCCCAACCGTCGGCTCTCCTCCGTGCTCGGCCGACAAAGTTGGGGTGACTTGAGTAAGAAGTGGACTGACAACCTTATCAATCAATTACCGAGGCACATTCTGTGCGCTGGCGTCCGAACGGACCGACTTATGGGGAAGGGGTCAGTTGCCGAAACGAGCGATTGCTTTTTGCGCGGCGTGGCGCGCTTGGCTCTCTTGGCCACGGGCGGCCAGGACGTGGGCCAAGTTGTTCCAGGCTTCCGCCCGTTCCGGCCGTACAATGACGGCGCGGCGCAAAGCCCGTTCCGCCGCGGCGAGCTGGCCGAGATTGTAGGACACATTGCCGAGGCCGATGAGGGCGACGTAACTCTCGGGCCATCTCGTTAGGATTGTTGAATAGGCCGTCGCGGCCGCGCGCGACTGGCCGCTCCGTTCCAGGCCCGCCGCGGCGCGCTCCAGGTCGCGGAGATTTGCCTCTGCAGGAAGGGCGCCCGGTTTCAGAACCACAAGTGCCCAGTAGCCGCCGCGGGCCCAGGTGCGCTCGAAGGTGTCCAGGCCGGTGATATGTCGCGCCTCGCGCCCCGACCGCAGGGTGATTTCACGGCGTTCCAAGTCATAGGCGACGGCAACCGCGTAATGCCATTGCGGGTACCAATCAAGCGCCAAATTTTGGAACACCAATACGGGATGCCCGGCGGCGATTTCGACCACAACGCTCTGCAGGCTGCGTACCGGAACCGCCAGGCGGCCGTAGCGGCGGGCGGCGGCAAGGACGTCGTTTTGCAGTGTACCTTGGCGATCTGGCGTATAGACGCGATCGCCGACTTCGTCCGCATCAACGTGAAGCCCGCTCCAGGCGAGCACGGTCGCGAGCGCTGCCGGCCCGCAATAGTGCGCCTGTTGCGGAAAGAACGGCACGTCGGCCACGGCCGCCCGCGCCGGCACCGCGCCCGGAGCATCGATCAGAGCCGTGGCTTGCGGCGTCGCGCAGGCGGCAAGCGCCAGCAGCGCCAAGGACAACGCGCATAAGGCTCGGCGCGGTGCCCTCATGGCATTATTATCCGCCTACTTCTTGACGAACGTGAACACGTCCGTCAGCCCCAGTAAATCGGTCACCAGGAGCACCAGAAAGACAATAAGCGCCGCGCCCACGATCGCGCCCACGGCGCCTTCGCCGGCGGGGAGTTCGTCCAATCGGCCGGCGATCCCCTGGATTTCCTCATCCGACAAGCTGGCCACACGACTTTCGGCCTCTGCCGGATCGATACCCATCGCCGTCAACTGCTTTTGCACGTCTTCTCGCGCCAGGAAGGTTTCGACTTTGGCCCGGTCGCCGGCGGCATGGGTTACTTGGATAACCTGGTCTGTCGTGATTAACTTGGCTTGGGCTAGGCCAATTGGCATAGCGTTCATCGCCGTCAGAAAAACCATGGTGACAGCCAACACTTTCTTGAGATTCTTCAGTTGCATTTCGCAAACCCCGTCGTTTGTGTGTTGGCAAGTGTCTGGCGCCCCACCCAGCTCGGTCTCCAACTGATAACAGCGAAACCGATCGGAGCAGCGTCTATACGCATCAAAAGTTAATGTTTCGCTGAGGCTGTGACCGTTGCCACGGGCCCAGGCTCGGTGCTCCATTTAGAGAAAATTTAACGGGCATTCTCGAAAATGCAGTGATGACCGCTAATTTCGCCCATTCTGAAGACTACAGCTCCGTTACGACGATCGTCGGCGCCGCGATCGCGGCGGCCGTCATTGGGTTCTTGGTGACGTTTTTTCTGATGCTGGCCGTCTATGTCCTGTCCGAGCCGCTTACGCTGGATAGTGCACGCGACGTCTTCCTGTTGAAGGAATTTCAGACCAGGGCGTTTTTGTTGATTGTCGGTACGGTGTTGACCACGGTCCTGCTTTGGCGCAAAGCGGATAGGGCTCGCTTAACCGCGGCACGCTGGCCCGTGATCGCACTTGGTGTATTTTGGCTCGGGCTCTGTATCGCCCTGGCCGACCCTTTCCACGGCCTCCGTGAAGAAGGCAATTGGGGACGCTACACCACGTCGGCGGTCCTGGTCTTGACCGGCACAATTACGGTTGCCGGCCTTTTCAACCGGACCATGCCGATTTTGCTACGTTTGATGGGTGTCAGCTTTGGCGCGCTGATGATAGGCGCGGCTCTGGACGAACTGTTTGAATTCCACGAGACCTTAGTCAGCGCTGCCGATGCAAACCAGTCCGCCGGCTATGCGGCTTTTGAACAGGATCTGCCGACTATTGCGGTGGGCATTGCCGGCATTGTGGTCTTGGCCATGTTGATTATCGCCTTTCGCTGGCTGCAGCGCCATTTCGATTTGAACTGGCTGCGGCGGTATGCGCTTTCCTTTCAGTTCCTCGGCGCCGCGGTGGCGATCCTTGTGGTTGCCGTCGGGCTGGATTCTGTCGATACGGTGTTTGCCGCGTTCGGCCAACCGTTGCAGCCGATATACAAAGGCGCCGCAGAGCCCACACTTGTGGGTGCGGTGAATGTGCTGCTGGATTTGGATAACACGGTCAACAGTGTCGAGGAAGTTTTGGAGTACGCCGCCGGGCTCTGTTTCCTGATGATGGTCGGGTCGGCGTATTCGGTGTCCGCGCTCGGTTTCGGCCGGCCATCACAACCATCGGCCCGGCCGGCCATAGAGCCCGCACTGGCGGCCCACTAATTGTCCCGCCGCGCGGGTCTTACCACTCGATCTTTTCGATGCCGTCGAACGCGACTTCGCTGCCGTCGTTCATGGTGATCGTACCGGCCGAATCCTGGACGAGGTTCATATAGTCGGCGCCTTGATTGTCGATGCCGCCGGTCGTAAAGCTGATGCTCCAACCATCCTCCGGGGTGCCGCCGTCGCTGCCTTGCAGCTCGATCACGTCGGTCCAGCCGCCGGCGGCGCCGCCATGGACGACATCGCTGCCGCCGCCGTCGGTGAAGATGAACAGGTCGCTGCCGTCGCCGCCCGTCAGGGTATCGTCACCGGCGCCGCCGTCGAGCACATTGTCGCCGCTGTCGCCGGTCAAGGAATCGGCGTAATCGGAACCGGTCAGGTTTTCAATCGACGTCAAAGTATCGCCCGCGGCGTCGCCGCCCGATGCGGTGCCGGCGCCGAGGTCGACGGTAACGCCGGAAGCCGAGCCGGCGTAGGACGCCGTGTCAATGCCGGTGCCGCCGTCGAGGGAATCCGCGCCGCCGCCGCCTTCGAGCACGTTGGCGCCGCTGTCGCCCGTCAAGGTGTCGGCGTAATCGGAACCGGTGAGGTTTTCGATCGACGTCAGGGTATCGCCGTCGGCGTCGCCGCCGGAGGCCGTGCCGGCCCCGAGATTGACGTCAACCCCCGCATCCGAGCTTTCATAGGATACGGTGTCGGTGCCGGTGTCACCGGTTAGGACGTCCTCTCCGGTGCCGCTCACCAGCAGATCGTCACCGCTGCCGCCGATCAAGGTGTCGCCAAGGGTCACGTCGTTGCCGTTGATTCCGGCGTCGTTCAAGGCGTCGATTTCGGCCTCAGACAGGGCGCTGTCGAAGATCGATACTTCGGCAATAGAACCGTCGAAGAATTTGTCCAGCGAATCGGCAATGCCGTCTGAACTGCCGTTTTGGCTGGCGCCGACGACGATGGGCTCGCCGATGTCAAACAGGCCGCCGGTATACGTCTGGGTCCCGATCAGAGTGCCGTCTATATATAGCTTGATGCCGGCGGCCCCCCAGGTGAAGGTGAACTGATGCCATTGGTTGGCAGTGATCGTACCGGCGTCGTCGATATCGTAGTTGGTTCCTCCGGCTTTAAAGTCAAAATGCAAATGGTCGTCATGTACCCGAACGTTCAGTTTGTCGTCATCCGCACCGGATTGCATCGACAACAAAGTATCGTCGCCGTTCGAAACATCGATGTTGAACCACATCTGTATGGTGCCTTCGGCGGTGGCGTAGCTCGCCGAATAGGGGATTTCCACGTAGTCTGTTGAGCCGTCGAAGTCGGCCGCCGTCGTGGTGATGCCAGAGAACGGACCACTGGTCGACCCAAGGCTGGGGCCGCTTTGGTAGATAGCATCATTGTTGCCGGTGGTATCCACCGCCCCGGAGCCGCTGGCCTCGTCGAAGCGCCAGTGGCTCACCGGGCTATGGCTGTCGACCTGTTGGATGTAGGTGTCGCTTTCGCCGCCGTCGCCGGCAACCAAGGTATCGCTGCCGGCGCCGCCGGTCAGTGAGTCGGTGCCGCCGCCGCCCACCAGGCTGTCGTCGCCAGCGCCGCCGGTTGCAGTGTCAGCAAAATCGTTGCCGATGAAGCTATCGTTTCCGTCGGAACCGGTGAAACTCAGGCCGCCGTCGGATTCAAGCGTTAGGTGCTTGGAATAAATCCCGCTGCTGTCGCCGCTGCCGTCGCCATCCCAAGAAATAACCACGCTGCCGTCGGACAAGGTGGTAACACTCGGATTCACTTGATCGCTCGAAGTCGAATCGTTGATCTGGGTTTCGAAACCGACCGCATTGTCGCTGGAATCGTAGCGCTGCGCCATGATCGCGTAGCCGCTGCCGTCGACGTTCTGCGATTCCCAAACCACCAAATAGCCGCCGTCGTTGAGCGTCGTGATGGTCGGGTCCTGCTGGTTGCCTGACGTCGTGGTGTTGACTTGGAACTCGGACCCGACCTTGGTGCCGGTTGAATTGAAACGCTGGGCGAAAATGCCTTCGCCATCCCCATCATCACCGGAGCCGCTACCAGCGTTCGATTCCCACACCACGATATAGCCGCCGTCGGAAAGCGCCGTGATACTCGGAAGTTCCTGATGGTTGTCGGTGCCTGTGTTGATCTGAATCTCGCTGCCGACTGTATTGCCGTTAGAATCGTAGATCTGTCCGAAAACGCCGTCGTCCTTGCCGTCTTGGCCACCGGTCGATACCCACACGGCGACGAATCCGCCGCCGGAAAGCCCTTCGATAGTTGGCGTTTCTTTGTTCGAGCCCGTGTCGGTGTTTATGGTGAATTCAGAACCGACTGTGTTGCCGTCCGCATCGTAGATCTGCGCGTCGATATGATCGGTGCCGGACTCATCTTCCCAGGAAACGACGAAGCCGCCGCCTTCCAAGGCGGTGATCGTCGGGTCGTGTTGGTCACTCGCCGTCGAGGTGTTTACCCGAAACTCCGCACCGATCGTGTTGCCGTCGGAATCGAACAATTGCGCGTAGACACCATCGCCGCTGCCATCTTGGTCGGTCGCTTCCCAGACAACGACGAAGTTACCGCTGGTCAGCCCGGCAACGTCCGGATCGTCACAGTCGTTGCCACTGCCGGTATTCGCGGCCACGACGATTTCGGAGCCAACAGCATTGCCGTCACTGTCGTACCTTTGTGCGAGCACTTCGTTGTTGTAGCCGTCACTGCCGTCATCTGCGGTGAAGGATGCCCAAGTAACCACGTAGCCGCCGTCTTCCAAGGCCGTAACCGACGAGGTGGTTTGGGTTTGCAAGGTCGTTGTGTTGACCCGCACTTCGGTGCCGGAGTCCATGTCAACGACTTTGGCGGCGACGTCAATGGTCACCGTCGCGGTGTCGGTCAGGCCGAATTCGTCGGTCACCCGGAAGGTGAAGGTGTCGGTGCCGGTATGGTCGTCGTCCGGCGTCAAGGTATAGGTACCGTCGGCGTTGACCGTCACCGTGCCGTTGGCCGGGCCGGAGACCAGGGCGTAGGTCACCGAGTCGCCTGCATCCGGATCGCTGCCGGTGAGCTGGCCGGAGATCGGCGTTTGCTGTTCCATCTCGGCCAGGCTGTCGGTCGCGTCCGGCGCATCATTGAGCCCGGTGACCGCGACATTGATGGTATCGACGACCACTTCGGTGTCGCCGCCGTCGGTCGCCGTCGCGGTCACGGTCAGGGTGAAGTCGTCCTCGCTATCGGCCGGCGGGTCGATGGTGAGGCCGGAGAGCTGAGCCTCTGTCAACGTCCAGGTGCCGTCGCCGTTGTCGGTGCCGGCCGACAAGGTGGCGCCGGTCGGCACGCCTGAGATCACGATTTCCAGGCTTTCGGAGCCGTCGGTGTCGGTCAGGGCCGAGGTGATGTTGAGCGGGAAGCCCGCTTCGATGTCGACGACGACATTATCGGATGCCACTTCCCCCGGCGCGGTCAGGGAAATATCGTCGAAATAGATCTGAGAATCTTCTTCGGTTTCTGTTTTTTTGTTGTTATAGCCGCCGAGCGTAATCGTGTGATTGCCCGCGGTCAGGCTGCCGAGATCGAGTTCGACGGTCACCCAGCCGGAATCGTATTCCGCACCGCCGGTGCCGTCGCCGTACGCACGAAGAAGATAGTCGTTACCGCCATCGCCGACCAGCGAACCATCGAGATCGACCAGGACTTCCGAGTACTCGTCCGACTCATAGTCGTTGTCCATGGTCAGGCGGTACTTGAAGGTGAGCGTACCGGTGGCGTTGGCCGGAACGTTGAATATCTGCTGCCAGCCGCCGGACATGCCGGTGATATCGGTGTCGTCAAGGCCGCCCAGATCGACCCGCAGGCCGCCGCCGGTCTCGCCGCCTGCACCGTCATATGTCCCGCTGGCGTAGCCAGCTTCCGACGTGCTGCGGAAGGTATCGTCGGCGTAGGTGAAACTCTCGGCATCGGTGTCGAATGTGGCCGAAATAAGCGATTGGTCGCCGACGACACTGGCCGACAGCGAAATGTCCGCGCTCGAACCGTCCGGTGGCGAGATCATGAGTGTGTCGAGGTATTCGCCGGCCAACGTCCAGGTGCCGTCGCCGTTGTCTGTGCCATAGGACAGAACAGCGCCGGTCGGCACGCCGGATACGGTGACCGTCGTGCCGGCCGTAGCAGCATCCAGCGTGGCCTGAGAAAAGACCACGGCCTCGGCGCGGTTCTCGTTACCGCTGGTGTCACTAACGGTCAGGGTCGGCGCGTCGGCGTCCGGATTCACGGTGACGTCGATGGTGTCGACGGTCGTTGCGGTATCGCCGCCATCGGTGGATTCGGCTGTCACCGTCAAGGTGAAGTCGGTATCGCTGTCACTTGGCGGTGTGATGGTCAAGCCTGAGAGCTGTGCCTGGGTCAAAGTCCAGGTGCTGTCGCCGTTGTCGGTACC
>Ga0315336_1003401_pt1 | contig 21214 bp, 10 predicted proteins | sample ASW5metaG_FD_204512 | JGI IMG/M metagenome (GOLD analysis project Ga0315336, IMG submission 204512) | Ammonia-oxidizing marine archaeal communities from Monterey Bay, California, United States - ASW #5 | ecosystem: Environmental > Aquatic > Marine > Intertidal zone | place: USA: California... | reverse complement strand
CGTCGATCCATTCTCTGGTCCCTCCCATGCGAACCCACGCCAAATCGCGCTCGGAACGGGCGTGCCGTTTCATTCAAGCCATCCACGGCAGTCGCGTCCTGGCAATCGTCCGTGTTAGCAACGGTCTCATGCCCCGCGATTGCGACCGTCTCGCACTGTACTGACGCCACACACAGCCTGCAAGTTGCAGATGGCGTGTGCTCATGGTCCGAAATCGATGGCCGCGCGCAGAGTGCGGTCCCTCGACGAGCGACACTGGGAACATCGAACCGGAAACGATTGAACCCTGGACAATTCGTGCTGGAACGTGTGGGCCGCGGCGTAATGCGCATCAACGCTCCGCTGCCACGGTATCGAGACGTCACCGTACCGTGACCTCACCACTCAGGGATACGTCCTGACGACTCGAAAACCATTGCTTCCATTGCGTGCATCGGGACGGTTGTCTTCCTGCTTCGCGGAGAGTTGAAACGATGCAATATCCTGGAACGAACCGCCGCGCAACACCCGGTTATCGGCGTTGAACACGCGTCCGACATGCTGTGTATCCCCGCTGCTAGCATTCGATGCATCACGACGCGGCACGACCAAATCGTGACACCACTCATTGGCATTGCCATGCATGTCGAACAGACCGAAATCATTCGGTTTCAATCCGGCTGCGGGATGACTTCGCGAATCCGAGTTCAGAGCATACCAAGCATATTTTGATAACAGCCGCAGGCTAGAACCATAATAGCGGCTGGAAACACTGTGAGCGCGGCAGGCATACTCCCACTCGGATTCCGTCGGTAATCGATAGCCCCCCAGCTCGAGAAAGTTCGGCTTGACAACCATGCCCTCCGCGTACTGGCCCGACTCATTCGGTACATAACACCATTGCTCTTCGGGAATGCCTTCCTGCTTGCTCAGCCAGTTGCAGAACCACACAGCCTCATACCATGTTCGATTCAGCGTCGGACAAGATCCGGCATCCGGGGGAAACTGCGGGTTCTCCTCTGTTGTCGGTGCAGCATCCTGTTGATTCAGGAATTCACTCCACAGATCATGCGTGACTTCCTTCGTAGTAATCACGAAACGATATTTGATTCGCCGCAGATGCTGCGGTTCATCCTGGTTGGGAACCGTCTCGGAAGGGGGTAGTCCTTTTTGAAGTGCCTCCGGGTCGAGGATCACCAGTGTCTGCCCCTGTCCGTTGATGTACCATTTCCTATGCTCGTTCTGAGCGGACTGCCGTTTCGGATCAGTCTGCCGTAACCGAGCGTCAATCGCTGCGAGTCGCTCACCCTGCTTCCATTGTCGAAGAACCCACTCGGCGGCGGCATGCAGACCGGGATCGGGATCATTTTCATAATCAACCAGCAATCTGTCGGTGAATTCCAGGCGTTCCCGCTGCGTAAACTGAGTTTCACGGAACTCGCCCAGCGCCAACAACAACGCTCGACGAATCGTGACGTCCGGTTCCCGAATGTAGCGTTCGATGAGTTTCGAAGGGTCGACACCGCGCGGGCTCAACCCGTGGATGATGCGGCTGCGAACTCGAGGGTCGGGACTGTGTTGCAGAAGGGGCCAGACCTGACCAGGAGCACCGATGTCCAACAACATCACCGCAACATTGGCCTTGCGCAACGCGAGTGTCTGTTTGGCCTTATCAAGAGCACCGGTCGCAAATGGTTCGCTGATGATCGGTTCCCCAAATTCAATGGCCGCAGCTCGATAATTCTTAAGCTCGTCAAATATCACCTCAAACTGACTCGCCTCGGCATCGGCCAGCAAGTCAAAAAGTGATCGTGGAGAATCATGCAGATAGTCCGCCAACACAACGGTGGCAAACGATCGAGGTTGTTCACCCGCCGCGTCGTCTCTGTAGATAGCCGACAGCGGAACAATCAGATGAGCCTTGACTGGTCGCAGGGCATTTCGCCAAGGCTTCAATTCCGACGGCAACACGTTTACCAAATGCCTCGACACGAATCTGGTCAACGCGGTGTCCTGCCAACGCCTGCTGTTGCGATCGAAAAACGCCAGCGCACATGCGGCTTGAAAACAGCGAGCCTCATCTTGTCGCGCATCGACGGCAAGACTCCAATAGCCCTTGATCAGATCATCTTTGTGGAGTTTGAGTACGCAACAGACGGGTTCAAACTGAGCGGGTTCGACCGTCAACAATCGATCGGCAAGAAAACGCAGCGAGCGGTCGTCATGCGACACCAGTGCCATGGCGGCGTGGAGTTTCTGATTGGCATCACCGGACGACTTGTTGAATTCCGCTGCGAGATCATCGTTGGCCCAGCGACGATATCCCCGTTCATCGATCTTATGGATCAATTGGGGAACTTGCGACGTTTCGGCGGCCAGCAGGGTTCCAACAAGGCCTTCGGCCTTCATCCGACCATTGATTTCGTAACCGACACAACTCGTGGCGGCAACCACAGCGGCAACGACAACGGCACGCACTCCGTAAACCCAGCGTGCCTTGAGCATCATCTTCCGCTGCGATTCCGTCCACTTCTTCTCATGCGTCAATCTGCGAATGCCGACCCATTCCAGGAATGACGGCAGATGCCGGTTTTCCGGGCGGGTATTCCACAGCGATGATCGTTCCGCCAGACACAGTTCGGCCCGGCCCGCGCGGCTTTCCTTTTGTTTGCGGGTCAACCATTCTCGCAGAGAAGGCACCAGGTAGTCGTGCGTCAACTGGTAGTACTTCCGATCTGTTTCGTTTTGCGTGACGTCGTCGTCTTCCGATTGCAGACCGTCGGGATCGGTGGGCGTGATCAGCCGGATCTCGCCATCCAAAATGGACAGCAGGTCTTGGAAATCCCGGGGCCGCCGGGCGTAACCGGAAGCTTCCAGCAGTTCGTCGTGCGAACGCATGTGCCCCTTGATGTTGCTCCCCGCTTCGGGCAACAGGGCATTCAACACGCCACGTGCGGATTTCTGATGCAGGCGGTGCTCGGGATTTGCCGCTATTGAAGCGAACGTCTCGTCCAGAAATGTCACACCGATGCCCGTTGTCCCACCGACCAGTTTGAGTTCCTTGGGTGTCCACGGACGGCCCTTCATCATTTCGGCGAACAGCGCCAGGCGCACGGAGATGACTTTGCCTTCTTCGGCCAGGCCGATCACTGCTTGCCGCAAGTACTCCGAGTGTTCCTGGCTGATTTCCCCCGTGTCTTCGCCAAATGCCGCGAATGCCCGTCCGAACGCGGCGAGCACTTTTCTGGCATGAGCCATGTCGAACAGATCTACCAACGCGATGTTGTGGTCTTCCAGCAGTCGGATTTCCAATTCGCGCATGAAACGGCTGACTGCGAGCCAGAAATCGTCCCGCACCATCAGGATGGTCTGCACACGCCCACCGTCGCACTGCCGCAGGGCGCGCACCAATTCGGTCTGCTGTTCGTCTTTATGAGCGTGCAACCACTGCTCGAACTGATCCAGCACAAGCAAGACTTTCCTGCCCGCGGGAAGGCCTGCGCCACTCCGCAAGGCCGCCAGCGTCTGGGAAAGATCGAGTGTCTCCGATATGTCGGGGCACTGTTTCCTGAGTGCGTGCAGCAATCGAGTTTCGGTTTGCTGGCCCGTGGCTTCCACGTAAACGGAGATCACAGCCGCGGACAATCGAGGCAACAGGCCGGCTTTGACCAGCGAAGACTTCCCACAACCCGACGGCCCGTAGATCAAGCCCACAGAAAACGTGGCGTCGGCGTCCGTTTGTTCGATTCGCGTCTTCCAGAACCGCAGGCTCTCGGGCAATCCATCGCGATCTCTGGGCCCCGGCAACAGACCCAGGAAAAAACTGGCGTCGTGGGCGTCGAACGACCGCAGCCCTTTGGGCACGATCCGTAGAAAAAAACTATCCGACTTGGTCCACCCCGCCGGCGTCTGGCCCACAAGCTGTGTTTGGCTGGTGGGTGTACCGGACGCCGCCGATTCACTCTGCCGTGGAACAATCATCGTCGACCGCGTCGGCACCGTACTCAAGAAATGGCGCAGGTCCTCGGCCATGTCCATGGCCGTCGTGTATCGCTCCAGGGAACTCTTGCACAGCGCCCTGAGACAAATGCGTTCCAGCTCCCGATCAATACGGTCATCGATCTGCCGCGGCGGAACCACCTCGACGCTGATGAGCCGCTGCAACAGTTCGGACGTTGTCTCAGCCATGAAAGGACGTCGTCCGACCAGCAACTGGTAGAACACCACACCCAGACTGAAGATGTCACTGCGGCCATCGACACGGTGCCCTTCGCCGCGGGCCTGTTCAGGACTCATGTAACTGGGAGTTCCGCCGTAGCGGATGGAGACACTCGTTTTGTCATCTCTGAGTGCCAGTCCGAAATCCGTCACGAAAGGGGTATCCGCTGAGTCCAGCAAAATGTTGGCCGGCTTGATATCACGGTGGATCACGCCTCGGGTATGTGCGGAGTGCAGTGCCTCGGCCACTGTGGCAATCAGTTCGGCAGCCTGCCTGTTGGAGAAGCCGCGCGCTTGAATTGTCCGGTCCAAGTCAGCCCCTTCGATGTACTGCGACACCACGTAGCACTCAAATTCCGACGTGCTGCCGACATCGAATACCGGGACGATGTTGGGATGTCTCAGCTGGGCGACCGTGCGGGCCTCGGCCAGATAGTTCTCGACCTGAAACACATCGGAAACCCGCTGCTGCGCGGGCACCTTGATCGCCACGGGACGGTCCAGCTCGTCATCCCGGCCCAGATAGACCAGACCGAAGCCGCCCCGGCCCAGGATTCTCTCAATCGCGTAGCGACCGATCCGCTGGGGGTGCCTTGTCGCCTGAAACGCGGCATTCACGACCGCAACCTGCCGCGGAAAACGGTCCGCGTACTCAGCCGCTTCGGGTTCCTCACCGTCACTGCGGCGGTTCGCGACGTCCAGCAACAGCAGTTCACGCAACAGCCGATCCTGATCACGGGGACCGGCCTGTTCGAGGTAGACTTCGATCCGCGGCTTGCCACCCGCCTGCCAAGCGGAATGAAATTCACTGCAGATCCGCTCGACGTCTTCGGCCAGATCGGTTCGGGCCAGTTGCGTCTTGTCGGACCGACCTTGATTCATGAGACCGTTCACTCCCGTACACTGAGACTCTGTATGAACATTTGGCTAGTGCACATAATAGCATACTGAGCACGCGTACCCTGGGATTTCGCCGGCGAAATCGCTTGCCGCCGATCCGCCAGGAGCAAGCCAGAGAATCTGCAATCCGCCTCACGCCCCGACCCGGACGTATCGGCCGTCGCAGTCGCGCTGCTGCAGCAAGTCCACGGATGGACAGACTCTGCGCGTCAGCATGGAGCGCGGCAACCACAACTCAGAACACCCGCGGCTGTTGGGCCTTCTTGGCCACCTTCTTGCAGTACTTCATGAACTTCTTGTTCTCGGCCAGCCCTGGCTCCAGCGCGATGCACTTTTCCAGAACGTCACACAACTCGTCGTGAGACTTCAATGATTCGAGTGACTCGGTCATGGCCAGCAACACCTGCAGCGGTTCATCCACCGTAGGCAGAAGTTGATTGTACAGGCTGAGCGCCTTTTCATGGTGCTCGTTGCGCTGGCAGATTCCAGCCATGACAAACGTGGGGAATTCGGCTGCGATCTGTCGGGCGTCCGAATAATGTTCGAGCGCCTGGTCGTCGTCACCCTTCACTTCCGCCAGGGCGGCCTGAGTGATGTTCGACTCATATGCCGCCGCCTTGCCGTCGAAGGCCTGCCGCGCCTCGTCGATCAGCGACTCGCTTTCGAGCAGGTACAGCGTCCCCACGGTTTCTCGAATATAGGGACCGATGGGAACGGGTTCATCAATCTCCGGATGATTGCATTCGTGCGTGTGCAGATCGAGTGTTGAGATGCAGGCCTCCAAGGCATTGCGGATCGCATCAATCATGTCGGGCAGTTCGTCTTCGGGGATGTGCGCGCCCGTGTCGCAGTTCGAACATTCCCGCAACACGCGCACCCTGCCTCCCATAGGGAACAGCGGGATGAAATACACATGTCCCCACTTGCGGCCGCTGTAACTCTTGTGCTGCGCGTAACATTCACAATGTTCACATTCATCGAAGCCCCGGACCACGTTCCTGACGCCGTACATCTTCGATCCAAAGATGATCATGGTTGTCTCCCAACGCATCGGATCAATCGACACTGCCGGCCACTTGTTTTGGGCGCCCGTCACCTGTTTTGGCCGGCCATCATCACTCAACAGGTACCACACGGCAGTCTCTCGTGCCATTCCGGTTGACCCAATCCGTTATCCACCGCCGCAGAACGGTCGGGACGCAAGAGACAGTCGGCTGCCAGATCCCACCGGAAGAGGCCAGCACAAATTCGCTTTCCGGTGCCCCAGCGCTCAAATGGTCCGTAGACGTCCGGAGAGCAGACCGTCTGTAACCGTGATGCGGTCGCCCCACTGCGGCGGGAACCGAAGCGTCGAGATCCGGAGCTCCATGTCGCCCGTTCCTGTCGCCCGTTCATGGAGCTTTGCCAACGGGCGGCCGCAGCCGAGTCAACAGGGGCATCCGACGCAGTCCAGCCGTGCCAGACATGGGTGGCGGCGGATGGCAACGGCCCGGGCATGGGCCGTTGGATCTGCGTATCGCCGAACGCGTGCGACCAGGACAATCTGTGGCAGACGGCCCTAGTACTCGTTGTCACCCAGCATGGCCTGCCCGTAATGCGAACCATCGCTGGTGATCAACCGGGCGTAGACTTGCAGATCGATGTTCTCGGACAACGATCGACCGTTACCACCGCAGAAAAATACGTTGACGCTCTCTGCATGGTAAGCGGTGGGCGCGGGAACCGGAGTCACATGACAACTGGCCCTGAAATTGACGTTGATTGCCGAGGCCTGCAGGAACGTGAGCAGAGGACTTGCGCATTTGATGGATCCGAGAGTCTCTGGATGATTCAAGGGCAGTGTGGTCTTGGCCTGCAGGCCGAACCCAATGGCATCCGTCTGCCGATTGTTGCGCCAGTCGCCGGCGAAGACATTCTCCGAAATCATCAATGTCTGGCTCAGCCCATCGCATCGAGAAATCCGGTCGAGCGTCATCCGCACCGGATGCGAGCATTCATCACACGCAGATCGATGGAACACACCACTTCCCAGGGACACATTGATGCGCTCGTGTTTGGATACCATGGATCCCCAGGTGTACAATTCCTGGCTGTTCTTGTCGTCGTTCAAATGCCCGTTTGGCCGATGGGACGTGCCCAGATTCGCATACGGCGTGTTGGCGCCGTGAATGCCATACAGCCGATGGTTGATATAGCCGGTGTTGCCCACGTAGCTCAAACCGCCGATCACATCGATGTGATTGCGATCGTCGGGGCAGACAAACGAGCTGATATAGATCCGCGGAGCCGTGAGACTGGAGCCATCCAAAGAACGTATCTCGCGATCCACATCGGCACGATCCATGAAGGCCAACACCTGGCGCTGCCAACTGCCCAGCGGTTGGCCGTTGTCCAGCAATGGCAGCTTGTCGTTGTTTTGCGCAGCGAAATTGGCGACTGCCAGTTGCAATTGTTTCATGTTGTTCAGGCACTGGACCCGCCGCGCCGCCGCACGAGCACTTTGGACCGCGGGTAACAGCAAGGACATCAACACGGCGATGATCGAAATCACCACCAGGAGTTCGATCAGCGTAAATCCGCGACGGGATTTCGACTTGCTTGACTGGCGACGAACTTCCATGAGGTTCTCCAAGTTTTCAGATCAGGAAATACCAACAGATCCTGTGACGAACCCGGACACTCGTTGACCCGCTCAGCGCGCACCGAGGCCACAGGACTACTCGGCTCTCATTCCAAACCGACCATCAACACATTTGAGACGGTCTACCTGACCCTGTATGACGCGGCACACAGCACAGCCGCACACACAGTTCGGCCGCGGCACACCACGGCAGAATCTGCATCGAGGTGTGACTTCACTGCCGAGGACCCTATAAGAGCAAGAACGCAAACCCGCAGCGCGTGTTAACCGGCACACCTAAAAAAATGACACTCCCTGGCAGATTTTTTCTCACCGGACACGAAACAATCACCCAATTTGCCGCAATGTCGCCGACGGGTGTTGTTGTGGTTAGAATCAAGGGCGACGGTTTTGCGTGGCGTCTTCGAGCGGATGCGGCCGGCGATAGAACACGCGAATACAAACGCAAATTCACACTCAGGCTGACAATCGCCTCCACGGAAAGATGGCAGACATCATGAAACCCATCGGCTGGCTGTTTGCTTCCATCCTGTTGCCGTCGCTGCTGATTCAGCCCACGGTCCTGGCGGCCGACAGACCCAACATCCTGTTCATTCTCGCCGACGACGTGGGCTGCGACACGCTGGGGTGTTACGGGGGCAGTTCGTATCCCACGCCCCACATCGACAAGCTCGCGTCGTCCGGCATCCGGTTTACGCACTGCTACAGCATGCCGGTCTGCCATCCTTCGCGAACCACGTTTCTGACGGGCCGTTATCCGATCCATAACGCCCATCCCAAATGGGGCACCTTTCCGCCCCAGCTGGAGCAACGCACGCTGGCCCAACTGCTGAAATCCAGCGGATACGCCACGGCAGTGGCCGGCAAGTGGCAGCTGGCCATGCTGGGCCGCGACCTGGACCATCCCGTACGGCTGGGCTTCGATGAATACTGCCTGTTCGGTTGGCATGAAGGTCCGCGTTATCACGACCCCTTGATCTGGCAGAATGGAAAACAGCGGACGGGGACCAGCGGCGGCTACGGCCCCGACATGTACGTTGATTACCTGATCGACTTCATGACCCGGCACCGCGATCAACCTTTTCTGGCGTTCTATTCGATGGCCTTGTGCCACGACGTCACGGACGATTTGAAACAGCCGGTTCCCTATTCACCGGGGAAACAGCGCTACGACAATTACGCGGAAATGATCGCGGCCATGGATCGCTGCGTGGGCCGTGTCGTCTCGGCGCTCGAGAAGCTGAAACTCAGCGACAACACGTTGGTCATCTTCACGGGCGACAACGGCACTTCGAAGCGGAGCCTGATCCGGGCCGAGCGAGACAACGACCGCTGGAAGTACATTCGGGAACCGGTGACTTCGCTGGTCAACGGGAAACGGGTTCCCGGCGGCAAGGGGAACCTGACCAACGACGGCACGAACGTTCCCTTACTCTGTCGTTGGCCGGCCAAAGTGGCCGGCGGACGTGTCGTGAACGACCTGGTCGACTTCAGCGACTTCCTGCCCACGTTCTGCGAACTTGCCGGCGTGACCGTACCCAGTTCTTTTGCGATCGACGGCCACAGTTTCGCCTCGCGCCTGCTGACCGGCAAACGCGGTTCCCGCACCTGGGCCTTTGCGGAGGGTCGTGGCCGCTTCTGGGTACGGACACAGCGTTGGAAACTCTACAAGGACGGCCGTTTTTTTGACGTGGCCAACGACCCGCTCGAACGGCACAACCTGCGAAAATCCGTGCCGGCCGCGGGGCGCCAGCCACTGGTGAAGCTCACACAAGCCGCCGCCGGATTGTCGGTGCCCGGCAAATGATCACCGGCAAATGATCACCGGCAAATGATCACCGGGGCTGATCTGCCTCCCATCGTATCACGCGTTTTCCTGTCATCTGTTTGACTGACACTTGCTTGATGGAAAGCCACGCCATGAACTCCAGAAGCTGGCGGCGTCACATTGGACTGGGACTGCTGACCCTGTGGAACGCGACCGCCGTAGGCGAACCGCCGGTGATCCTGGCCCCCGGTGCGCTTCCCATCGAGCTGCGGAAGACGGGAGCCGGCGAGGGGCCGGCCTGGCACCCCCGCCTGGGTCTGCTCACCAGCGGCGGAGGACACATCCACCGCCGGGCCCTCGATGGCACGGACTCGATCTATCGTCGCGACGCCGGATCGAACGGCCTGCTGTTCGATCGCAGCGGACGCTTGATCATCTGTGAACCCGTCGGACGCCGCGTCACCCGTCTCGATGCCGACGGGACCTTGACGGTGCTGACCGACCGCTACCAGGGCGGCCGTTATAACCAACCCAACGACTTGGCCATCGATTCAAAGAACCGGATCTATTTCTCGGATCCGCGTTACGGTCCGCGGACCGACATGCAGTTGCGGGATGCGGACAATCGGGCGATTGAAGGAGTGTACCGCATCGACCCCTCGGGCCGCGTGACACGCATCATCACACACGTGGTCGACCGTCCGAATGGGCTGGTGATCACGCCCGATGACCGCTTCTTGTATGTGGCAGACAACAACAACAATACGGTTGGCGGTGCCCGCAAGCTGTGGCGGTTTCGTCTGAAATCCGACGGAACGGTGGATGACGCGTCCCGCACGCTGATCCACGATTGGAAACAAACCCGCGGTCCGGACGGCATGAAGCTGGATGTCCAGGGACGACTGTTCGTGGCAGCCGGCTTGAACGGCTCCAACCCGCCCTATGAAACCCAGCCTCAGCCCACGGCGGGAGTCTATATTTTTTCGCCCGCTGGTCAACTGCTGCAATTCGTGCCGATCCCCCGCGACGAGTGCACCAACTGCGCCTTCGGCGGACCGGACCTGAAAACCCTGTTCGTCACGGCGGGGGGATCTTTGTGGAGCCTGCGGGTGCAAGTGCCTGGTCGGCCGGTCTGGCCCGCGCTGCCGGCCGGTTCGTCTCGCTGAACCGCGGAATGGACGCCGCCGGAATGGACTCCAATTCCGGCCCCGCTGCCTTGCACGAATCGTTTCGGTCGCGAAAATAGTGACTGTTGCCACAGACCGTACGCGGTGGCACGACCAAACCTGACACCGCTTCGAAGGAACATGCCATGCCGAGACTGCTTGTCATCGCTTTGCTGAATGCCTGCCTGCTGACCTGTTCGTGGGCTCGAGCCGAAAACTGGCCCGGTTGGCGTGGTCCACGGGGAGACGGTTCCAGTATGGAAACACAGGTTCCCACGCAGTGGGATGGACCCTCAGGAAAGAACATCGCCTGGAAGGTGCCGATCCCCGGCGTGGGCCACGCCTCACCCATCGTCTGGCAAGACCGCGTGTTTGTCGCGTCCTGTGTCACCGACCAGCTGGACCGCGTCTTGATGTGCCTGGATCGCCGCAGTGGCAAAACCCTGTGGCGCAAATCCGTCGTCAAAGCCCCGTTGGAAACCAAACACTCCTTGAACAGCTTCGCGTCCAGCACACCGGTCACTGATGGCAAACACGTGATCGTCACGTTCCTGAAAGTCGGTAGTAAGACGATCCCGGCGCGGAATGTCGGGCGGTCCCGTCCAGTGACTCCCGGCCAAATGGTCGTGGCGGCCTACGACATGCAAGGGCATCGCAAGTGGATGGTTGAACCGGGGACATTCGTCAGCGTCCACGGATTCTGCAGCAGTCCGATCCTGTACAAGGACCTGGTGATCGTCAACGGTGACCACGATGGCAATTCGTACCTTGTGGCGCTCAACGCCGAGACGGGCCAAACGGTGTGGAAGGTGCCTCGCGAACACAAAACCCGCAGCTACGTGACGCCGATTATTCGCACGATTGACGGCCGAACCCAGATGATCGTCTCCGGCAGCCGCTGCATTGTCAGCTTCGATCCATCCAACGGCAAACGCTACTGGTCGATCGACGGTCCCACGGAACAGTTTGTGGCGTCGCCCGTCTTTAACGGTACCGATTTCTTCATGGCAGCGGGATTTCCCACGCACCACGTGATGGCGATCCGCCCCACGGGGTCCGGCGATGTCACACAGACACACGTGCACTGGCACGTAAAAAACGCCAAATGCTACGTTCCCTCTCCCGTCCTGGTGGGCCAACATCTGTTCGTGGCGGATGATCGAGGAACCGCCAACTGTTTCCATGCTCAATCCGGTGACCGCCTGTGGCAGGATCGCCTGGGACGGCACTACAGCGCGTCGCTGGTGACCGCCGGAGGTCTAGTGTACTTTCTGGCCGACGATGGAATCACCAAACTTGTGCGGCCCGGCAAGACACTGGATGTGGTCGCCGAAAACAAGTTGGGAGAGTTCTGTTACGCTTCTCCCGCCATTTCCCAAGGCCAGATTCTGGTGCGCGGCGAACGCAACCTGTACTGCATCGGCAGCGTGCAGACATCCGGTGATTGAATCTGCGACGGAATGTGTTGTTCTGAGTTCGTCATACGGGGTGAAAATTCGTCGGGGCGCAGCGGCCTGCGATTTGTCGAAAATATGGCGAAAGAGTCTAAGCGATCCCGGTCGGCCGCGACGTCCATCCACCCAAACCCGACTCAGCCATCGGATCTGATAATCGACTACTGCAGAGAATAAATGACCCGGCCGCAGACACATCGTGGCCCATCCATCGGCTCAAGCAAAGGAACGGCTTCGTGATATTCCGACTCCCAATACTGCTGTTGGGCTGCTTCTGTGTACTGCTTGGGCAACCCAACCACGCCACAGCCGGCAAGGTCTATTCACAACCGGTAACAGCCTCGGATTCCCAAGATCCGGGACCTGCTCCAGCCGTGAAACAGCCCGCCGCGCCCCGGGAGTCGCAATTGCAGAAAGCGTCAAAAAAAGGGCCACAGCCTCAATGGATTTGGGGCGACCGCAAACCGGGCGCTCATTTCTGGCTCCGCAAGGAATTCACGGCGAAAGAGGGCGCGGCGTTCTTGCAAGCCACGTGCGACAACAAGATGACCGTTCTGCTCAATGGCCGCCAGGTGCTGACCGGTTCCAGCTGGGAGAATCCCGTCAGCAAGACGGTGACCGCCGCGATGAAACCCGGCCGCAATGTGTTGTTGGTCGATGCCCACAATCAGGGTGGCCCCGCCGGACTGGCCCTCAAGCTCACACTGCTGCCCAAACAGGGCAAACCGCAATACGTGGTCAGCGACAAAACTTGGGGAGCCGCGCTCAAACAAACCGACATCGCCTGGAATGACGTCGTCACACTGGGCGGCATGGGTGTCGCTCCCTGGGGCAACGTGTTCGCCAAACGCGGCAGTGGACTGCAATCGGGTCCCCGCGACGTGTTCAACGTCTTGCCGGGGTTTCGCGTCGAGTTGCTGTTTACGGTCCCCAAGGGCGTATTGGGATCCTGGATCTCCATCGCCTTCGATCCCCAGGGCCGGCTGATTGCCAGCGATCAAGGGGGCCACGGGCTGTGCCGCATCACGCCTCCGGCCGTCGGATCACAGGGAACGACACACGTGGAGCAGCTCGACGTCAAGATGACATCGGTGCATGGCATGCAGTACGCGTTCGACAGCCTGTATTGCTCGGTGAACGGCGGACCGGGGAGCGGTCTGTACCGACTGCGCGACACGAATGGAGACGATCAGTTCGACCAGGTCACCAAGCTGAAAGCGCTGGCCGGCGGTGGGGAACACGGACCGCACGCGGTGCGGCTCTCACCCGACGGCAAGTCGCTGTACGTCATCGCCGGCAATCACACCGATCCGCCACAGAAGCTAGACGGCAGCCGCATTCCGTCGAACTGGGGCGAAGATCTGTTGCTGCCGCGGCAATGGGATGCCCGCGGACACGCCCGGGGCAAGCTGGCGCCCGGAGGCTGGATCGCCAAGACCGATCCCGACGGTCGCACCTGGGAGATTGCCAGTATCGGCTACCGCAATCCCTACGACATGGCCTTCAATGCTGACGGCGAACTGTTCGCCTACGACGCCGACATGGAATGGGACGTGGGGACACCCTGGTATCGCCCCACGCGGTTGTGCCACGCGGTGAGCGGCAGCGAGTTCGGCTGGCGCAGCGGCACGGGAAAATGGCCCAGCCACTACCCCGACAGCCTGCCGGCCGTGGTCGATATCGGCCCCGGATCGCCCGTGGGCGTCACGTTCGGATACGGAGCGAAGTTCCCGGCCAAGTACCAGAAGGCGCTGTACCTGCTGGACTGGACTTTCGGCACGATCTACGCGATTCATCTGGAAGCTTCCGGTGCCAGCTATGTAGGAACCAAGCAAGAATTCGTCTCGCGAACCCCACTGCCGCTGACCGATGCGGCTGTGGGTCCCGACGGCGCGTTTTACTTCACTGTCGGTGGTCGAGGCACACAATCGCATCTGTATCGGGTCATCTACGTGGGCGAAGAATCCACGGCCCCGGTCGAGGTCAAGAACAAGCGGTTTGCCGCTCAACGCGAGATCCGGCACCAGCTCGAATCATGGCACCGCCCCGGTCCCGTGACCGCGAAAGAACTGGATACAATCTGGAAAGGCATCGGTGCTGCGGACCGCTTCATCCGTTATGCCGCCCGGATCGCCCTGGAACACCGGCCCGGCAAACAGTGGCACGCGCGATGGCAGCAGGAACAAGATGCCCAGCGGGCCATCACCGCCACCATCGCCGTGGCGCGGCAAGCTGACACGGCGCAGCTTGAGGCTGCGTTGGACGTGCTCGACCGGATCCCAATCAAGAATCTGCCGCAATCATTGCAAGTCGAACTGCTGCGAGCCTACGCGCTGAGCTTCATCCGGCTGGGAAAACCGGACCAGGCCGCCACGCGACGCATTGTCCAGCGACTGTCGCCACTGTATCCGGCCAACAACGATGCTGTGAACCGTGAACTCTCCCGCGTCCTGGTGTATCTCAACGCACCCACGGTGATCAGCAAGACCTTGAAATTGATGCAGCGGCCGGCCGCTGCGACCAGCCTGGCCAGCAACGCGCTGCTGGCACGCAACCCGGGCTATGGTGGCACGATTGCCAACATGATGGCGAATCAACCGGAAATCGAGAACATCCACTTCGCCCTGGCGCTGCGGAACATGCGTTACGGCTGGACGCTCGAACAACGCAAAACCTACTACTCCTGGCTGGCCGAAGCCCGCAAGAAGAGTGGTGGCGCGAGTTACCAGGGATTCATCGACAACATTCGCAAAGAAGCTCTGGCCAACACATCTCAAAGCGAACAGCAGGCATTGGCCCGCACGGTGCCGCTGGCACCTCCGAAACTCGAAGAACTCCCCAAACCCCACGGACCGGGCCGGGCCTGGAACCTGGTCGGCGTGGTGACGACGGCCACCGACAAGCTGCGGCAACGCGACTTCAAGAACGGTCAGCGCGCTTTCGCCGCGGCGCAGTGTGGTCGCTGTCATCGTTTCGCAGGGCAGGGCGGGGCGACAGGACCAGACCTGACGTCCGTCGCCGGCCGCTTCAGCATCCGCGATCTGACCGAAGCGATCGTCGACCCCAGTAAGGTGATCTCGGACCAGTATCGAGCATCCACCATCCTGACCACGGCCGGCAAGGTGATCACGGGGCGCGTGCTGGGAACAGCCGACGGAAAACTGAGCGTGTTGACCGACCCGGTCGATGCGACCAAGATCATCGAGTTGAAGACCGACGACGTCGAGGAAGTGACACCGTCCAAGGTATCACTGATGCCCAAAGATCTGCTGAATCAACTCAACGAGGATGAAGTTCTGGACCTGATCGCCTATCTGCTGTCGCGCGGCAATCCGCAGGACTCACTGTTCGCTCAGTGAGCGGTCACGGGGCGCAGCGAGGTCAGGACACCGCCATTCGACGACACGCGCCGCGCTTGCGGATCGTGTCGCTCACGACCGTTGTGCGGTGCGGTACAGACGCTTCTCATGACGCGGCGGCGGGAGTGTTCACTTGCGATTGATTCAAGCGGCCTCAGACCATCTCCGCGCGACGGCCATCGTCGCCCAGGGCGTCTCGTGGACCTACCAGGATCTGCTCGACGCGTCCGCGGCAACCGCGGCCTCACTGCTGGGAACGCGGGACGACCTGAGCGAAGCGCGGGTGGCCTTTCTGATGCCACCCGGTTTTGACTACGTGCGTACGCAATGGGCTGTGTGGCGCGCTGGGGGAGTGGCGGTTCCCCTGGCGCTTGAGCACCCGATTCGGGAGCTCGAACACGTCATCGACGACTCGCAGGCCAGCCTGCTGGTTGCACATCCCGCGTTCGCGGACCGACTCCAGCCTATGGCTCAACAGCGCGGGCTGCCGTTGTTGAACAGCGACCAGTCCGGATCGAACGCGCCCCGCCGCCTGCCACAGCTGACAGGCGAACGTCGGGCGATGATGCTCTACACCAGCGGCACAACCGGCCGGCCCAAGGGAGTCGTCACCACGCACGCCAACATTGCGGCACAGGCCGAGGCCTTGATTACGGCCTGGGAGTGGACCGCGGAGGACCACATACTGCACATGCTGCCGCTGCACCATATCCATGGGGTCATCAACGTTTTGACCTGCGCGCTGTCGGTCGGCGCCACCTGTGAGTTCGTGGACACGTTCACGGCCGAAAGGGTCTGGAACCACATCCGCCAGGGCGACCTGACGCTGCTGATGGCCGTTCCCACCATCTACAGCCGGCTGATCGACAGTTGGAATCAGGCTGTGGCAGACGAGCAATCCGCCCGATCGGCCGCCTGCCGAAAACTGCGTCTGATGGTCTCCGGATCCGCAGCGCTGCCAGTTCCCACGCTGAATGCCTGGCAGCGGATTACGGGACACGTGCTGTTGGAGCGCTACGGGATGACCGAAATCGGGATGGCTTTATCGAATCCACTGCACGGCGAACGTGTACCGGGACATGTGGGACGTCCGTTGCCAGGAGTTGAGGTTCGCCGCAGAAACGAACACGGGGAACCCGCAGCCGCGGACGAGCCCGGGGAAATCCAGGTCCGCGGCCCGGGAGTTTTCCAGGAGTACTGGAACCGGCCCCAGGAGACGCAGAGTGCGTTTGAAGACGGCTGGTTCCGGACGGGTGACATCGCGGTCGAAACCGATGACATCTATCGCATTCTGGGCCGCAACAGCGTCGACATCATCAAGACCGGCGGCTACAAAGTCTCGGCATTGGAAATCGAAGACGTGCTCAGGACGCATCCCGGCATCCGCGACTGCGCGGTTGTGGGCATCGACGACCAACGCTGGGGGCAACTCGTATCCGCCTGCGTGATCGGGCAGGATGGCGCCCCGGTCAACCTGGCTTCTCTGCGCGGATGGTGCCGCGACTTGTTGGCGCACTACAAGATTCCAAGACAATTGATGCATGTCGAGCAGTTGCCCCGCAACGCGTTGGGCAAGACTCAGAAGCCGCGGATCGTGGAGTTGTTCGACGCCGGCACAGAACACTATGAGACACACGAGAGCGCATGATGGACTGGCTGTCCGAGCATTGGCTGTCGCTGGCGTGTGTCGCCGTCTACCTGGGAATCCTGGTGCGGCACGCAATCGTGGCTTATCGCCACGTCAACTCGCTGGAAGATTACATTGTCGCCGGCCGATCACTGGGTGGCTGGGTGATCGCGTTTTCATTCTACGCCACGTTCATGAGCACAAACACGTTCATCGGCGCGGCGGGTAAGAGCTGGAAATACGGACTGGTCTGGTGTGCCTCGGGCGTGATCTTCGTGGGACTGTGCGGCGTATCCTGGTTCGTTGTGGCACCCCGTTTCGTTCCGCTGACCCGCACCTACCAATCGTTGACCGTCGCCGATTTTCTGGGCCACCGCTACAGCTCACCGCTGGTCCGCCGCTGCGCCGCTGTGATCGTGGTGCTGGCATCGGTGATCTACCTGGTGGCGATCTTCAAGGGAGCGTCGATCGCACTGGAGACTGCGCTGAGCATCCCGTACTTCTGGTCGGTGATTCTGGTATTCACTGTGGTCACATCCTATACCCTGGCGGGTGGCTTCGAATCGGTCGTGCTGACCGACGCCCTGCAGGGAGTGTTGATGCTGTTCGGCGCCGTGGGCCTGTTGACAGCGCTGGTCATCGCCGGTGGCGGTCCCAGCCAGATCCTCGACACGGTGCGGCTGCAGGACCCAGCGCTGGTCAGCTGGCCGGGGCCGACATCGCTGTGGACCGTGTTCGGTATCTCGCTGGCCGTGGGCATCAAATTCCTGGTGGAACCGCGACAGCTTTCCCGGTTTTACGGTCTGCGTGATGCCAAAGCGGCGCGACTGGCGGCATGCGTCGCTCCGGTCATTGTGCTGATCACTTACTTTTGTCTGCTGCCGCTGGGGGCCCTGGCGCATGCCGTGATTCCCCAGGGCGCAATCGAATCCACCGACCATGTCGTGCCCTATCTGCTGGAGCGCACCCAGCTGTTTGGTCCATTGATGAGCAGTTTGTTTCTGGTCGTCCTGCTGTCGGCGGCGATGTCGTCGATTGACTCGGTCCTGCTGGTCACGGCCTCGTCGATCGAGCACGACCTGATCTCACCCAACGCCAATGGCCTGCAAGCCGTGAATCGCACACGCTGCTGGGTGGTCGTGGTCTCCCTGGTCACCACGATTGCAGCCGTCAACCCGCGCGTGGACGACATCGTGTCGGTGACATCCCTGTCCGGTTCAATGTACGGCGCCTGTTTCCTGGGCCCCCTGGTGGTGGGACTGTATTGGCGGCGTCCGGACGCAACGGCAGCGTTTTGCAGCATGGCCTGCGGTGCCGTCACCGTCGCGGGTTGGTACCTGGCTCGCAAACTGGATCATGTTGCCATGCTCGAGATTTATCCGGGGCTGCTGGTGGGTCTGGGCGTCTACATCGGGCTTGGCTGCCGCCATCGCTGGCGGACCGCGACCTGAGTCGACATGGATCCCACGCACGATCGGCCGAGTGAGTGACTGCACCGCCGTTGCCGGGGACGGCGCAGCACCCACATGCTCTCGATCTGACTGCCACGTCTCCCCAGACGTCTCGACTGGCCTCAGGACACGGGTTTCAGCCGCGTCACGCGACCGGTGGCCACCCATTCGGCGACAAAAATGCTGCCGTCATTCCCGAAACAGGCATCGTGGGGATGCACGAACTTACCGTTGCGCCACTGTTTCTGGTCCCCGCGAATCGCGAACTTCTGATCACCACGTACGCGCTGCGCGTCATCGCCGAGTGTCGCGACGATCTGCTTGTTCTGGTCCAGCAGCGCAACGCGGCCGAACAGTTCGGGGATCACCATCAGATTACCTCGCGTGTCGGCATTCGCCGGCAGACCGAAGCCGGTCACCGTGTGCAGGTGTTGGCCATCCAGGCTGAGAAACTGGACGGTGTGGTGTGCACGATCGGTCACCACCACGACGGGGTCGCCGCCGGCACGACGGTCAATCCAGACCCCGTGGGGCGTCGCGAATTTCCCTTTTCCGCTCCCAGGGCCTCCAAAGCACGACTGCCATTCGCCGTGCTTGTCGTAGCGATGGATGTAGAACGAACCGTAACCGTCGGCCAAAAGAAATCCGCCGTCGTCCAAGAAAGCGAAGTTGGTGGGCATAAATCGGTCGCGGCCCCAGATCTTCTGTGGCTTGGTATCTTCGCCGGCCGCGTACACGCCCGAGTCCATCGGCGCATATTTCTGCCAGATGACTTTGCCTTGAAGATCCAGCTTGGCGAATGTCTTGAGTTGCTGATACGCGCAGACGTACAGAAATTCCTCGCCGCCTTCCTGGCGGACTTCGATGCCGTGTCCACCGCCTTGGAACTGGGCCCCGAACGCACGCACGAATTTTCCCTGCGGATCAAAGACAAAGATCGAGGGATGGTCGGTCAAATTGGCTCGCCCTTCGTGAATCACGTACAGCAGTCCCTGCCGATCGACGGCGACGTTGTGTGTGGTCTGCCACTGATATTTGTCGGGCAGCCTGGCCCAGCCATGCTGCACCTCATACCGATGTTTCCCCTGGCCGACAACGGTTGGCTTTTCTGTTTTTCCAGCCGTGATGACCAACGGTGCAGCCACGACTCCGGCACAACCGGCCATCGCGGATGAGAGGACGGCACGGCGGGAGATGGTGCGATCGGTGGGCGTGTTCACGGATGCGTTCCTTTTTGATGTGTGATCAGGACCTCATTCGTCGACAACTGGTCCACAGGCGTCGTTTCGCGGAGGTTAAGATTCCACAGTTGAGCTGTGGGTGGCAACAGTGTACTGAATGTCGCAACACGATACCGAATATTGGGTTTGTCCAGGACGAAATCGAGATTCATTGCTGCCAGAATCAGCTTGCTCTAAACTGGCTGACTCCCGAAGACCGCGGGATATTAGATTCGTGGGACGCAGCGTTGACAGTTGGCACCTGCGCCGCGTGCCGGCGTCTTTGATTTCCCCCCGGTCATTCCAAGCAATTTTTTCCGGCGTGGGTTCAACACCGGAACCGCTACATCTTCATCAGCAGGGAAGAGCGACGACGCGGATGCCAGACGGGTGTCAGCACAGGAGACCGTGCTCAACCATGCCTCACAGTGGGTTTTCAACATCGATGAAATTCAACGGGCGTTTGACACTCAGCAGATCGCAAAGGCGTGGACCATCACACCGCATCGCAGCCGCCTGTCTGCTGCTGGGACTGACACAAACAACGGCCTGGAGTCAGACCGCCTCGCGCTGTGCCACCGACACTCTGTCGTATGGCACGGCTCGTCAAGTTGACGTTGATGCCGAGCAACTCAATGCCGCCGCACAAGCGATTGGCGAAGCCGTGCGCCAAAATCGGTTGCACGGAGCAGTTGTGCTCGTCGCGCGCAACCGCAAAATCATCCTGCACAAGGCGTACGGCTGGCGCGATCTTGAGCGGACGCGGCCAATGCAACGCGATGCATTGTTTCGGATGGCTTCCAACACGAAAGCCGTCACCGCGGCCGGACTGCTGCTGCTGGTGGATCAGGGCCGGATCCGGCTGGATGACCGTGTGCACTCGTACTTTCCCAGCTTCGCCGGTCCCAGATCGCGGCGGATCACCGTGCGTCAGCTGTTGACCCACACCAGCGGCTTGCGGATTCCAACACTGTTCCTGAAACCCTTGCTGCAACCTTCAGCCGAGCAGCCTCAGGCGCCCAGCCTGCTGCTGGAAGTCGCTCGATTTGGAGGCGTCGAGCCGGAACAAGAACCCGGATCATCATGGAGCTACAACAACGCCGGCTACAACACGATTGCTGGCTTGATCGAATTGACCACCGGATCCTACAAGACTCACTTGCGGTGCCAATTGTACGAACCACTGGGCATGCACGACAGCTGCAACCATGAATCCGACGCCGATCACTCCCGCATGTCGGCGGTCTTTCGCAAGCAATCTGACGGCACCTGGGAAGTCCGCTGGAAACCGGGAGACGCTCCAGATTATCCGTTTGCTCGCGGTAGCGGCGGCATGATCTCCACCGCACGGGACTACGCGGTTTTCTGCCAGATGTTGCTCAACGACGGAACCTATGACAACCGCCGCGTTCTGAGCGCCGGACTGGTGCG
>Ga0315336_1003400_pt1 | contig 21217 bp, 13 predicted proteins | sample ASW5metaG_FD_204512 | JGI IMG/M metagenome (GOLD analysis project Ga0315336, IMG submission 204512) | Ammonia-oxidizing marine archaeal communities from Monterey Bay, California, United States - ASW #5 | ecosystem: Environmental > Aquatic > Marine > Intertidal zone | place: USA: California... | reverse complement strand
GGAGACTCCCGAGCGCTGGTTGACATCCGGGCTGCGGCGCGCGAGCTGAGTCACCTCCGCCAAGACCTCGTCCATGTAGTCGGGCATCGTGATCCGAACGCCGTCGAGGTTCAGCGGCGCGCGCTCTTGCGCCACGATACGGACCTCGGTTTCGATGTCTTGCGGATAGTGGGTACGTACCTGCGCACCGTAACGGTCTTTGAGCGGTGTGATGATGCGGCCGCGGTTGGTGTAGTCCTCGGGATTAGCGCTTGCGACGATCACGACATCGAGCGGCAGACGCACGCGGAAGCCCCGGATCTGGACGTCGCGCTCCTCCATCAGATTGAGCAGCCCGACCTGAATGCGCTCCGCCAGGTCGGGCAGCTCGTTAATGCAGAAGATGCCACGGTTGGAGCGGGGAACCAGGCCGAAATGTATCGTCATCTCGTCGGCCAGATAGCGCCCCTCGGCGACTTTGATCGGGTCGACCTCGCCGATCAAATCGGCGATGGAGATGTCCGGCGTCGCCAGTTTCTCGCCGTAGCGGTCGTCCCGATGCAGCCAGCGGATCGGGGCCTTGTCGCCGTGCTTCTCAATGAGCGCGCGGCCCTCGCGGGTCACCGGGTTGTAGGGATCCTCGGGGATCTCGACCTCGTCCAGGATCGGTATCTCCTCGTCCAGGAGTGAGGGGAGGCTGCGAATCAAGCGACTCTTCGCCTGCCCGCGCTCTCCCAGGAAGATCACGTCCTGGCCGGCCAAGAAGGCATTCTCCAACGCGGGCAGGACAGTCTCGTCGTAGCCCAGAATCCCGTCGACGATCGGCTCACCCGCGCGCAGTTTGGTGATGAGATTCTTGCGCAACTCCTCGCGGACGGTGAGGACGTTGTAACCACTCTTGCGCAAATCTCGGACGGTCTCGGGTCTATCCGCCACTGCGTCCCTCTCTTATCGCCTAGCGTCGTTCGTGGCGGCGCGCTCCGGACTCAGCGCTTCCGCGTCAGCGTCCGTGGGAGAGAACGCGTACCACCTCGTCTTGATCGAATCGAGGCAAGGGCATCTCTGTACCGTCCTCCTGGACAAGTATACCGGGTCCCCCCCGCGGCCCAAGACGACCGATCGGTCGCGCCTCAAAGCCGGCCCCCTGCAGAGCCGTGACTGCAGCAGCAGCGTCCGTTGCGTCGATCGACGCCAGCAGCGCACCCGAGGCAAGCAAACCGATCGGATCGACACCGAGCGCCGCGCTCAGCTCGCGCGTAAGCGGATGCACCTGCAGAGCCGCCTTCTCCATAATCGCGCCCAAGCCTGCCGCCTCACCGAGCTCCCAACAGCCGGTCGCGATTCCACCCTCCGTCGGGTCGTGCAGCGCATGCAGACCAGGCAGCTCCCACAACACACGCGCCATCGACAGCACGCTGATCCCAGGGTCAAACAGGAGGGCGGCGGCCGCATCGACTGACGCGCGCGCAACACCGGCTGCAGCGAGACGCGGCGCCGCTTCGCGCGCCAGTAGCGCCGTGCCTTCGATCGCGATCTGCCCGACCTGCACGATCACGTCGCCTTCGCGCACGGCGTCGCCTCGCACGAGTCGCTCCGGCGTCGCCTCACCGACCATCGCGCCCGCCACAACGAGCTGAGTCACCGCCTCGCTGATCTCCGTGTGGCCGCCGACGGGCACCGCACCGACCTCCGTACAAGCACGGCCGATGTCGGCGACGAGTGTTCGCAGCTCTGCTTCCTCGGTATCGGGAGGCGCCAGCACCGTGGCCAGGAACCAGCGCGGCTCACCGCCCAAGCAAGCGACGTCGTTAGCGCTAATCTGGACCGCGTACCAACCAGCGCGCTCGGCTGTGAAGGAGACGGGGTCGGCCGTGAGGATAAGGAAGCGGTCTCCAAATTCGACGGCTGCCGCGTCCCGCCCAACGCCCGGCCGCACGAGCACCCGCTCGTCGACGGGGAGGTCGCGCAGCAGTTCGCGAAGGAGCTCCGGTGGGAGCTTGCCCGCACGCACGTAGCGCTACGCCCCCGGGCCGGCGTCGACCGACTAGCTGTTCTCCAGCTCCTCGGAGTGCTGCAGGCAAGCGGGACGGTGGGCCTCGGGATCGCCCTCATGCGTGTGCACTGGCGGCGTCTCAAAAGCGCCGCCGGCGATCTGAGGCTCAGCGTCCAGGACGGACGCGAGCTCCAGCTCGCGTGCACGTCGCTTAACGGTCCCGGCCTCCAGCACCCCGCCCTTGTAGACGCGCTCCAGCTGCCGGTGCTTCTGCATGATGCTGATATCCGCCAGAGGGTCACCGTCGACCACAAGCACGTCGCCGTAGTAGCCCGACGTGATCTGCCCCGTCTCGTCGCCGAGCCCAATCGTCTTGGCGCCGATGCTGGTCGCGGACTGAATCGCCTCCATCGGCGTGAATCCGGTCAGCGTGACCATTAGCTCTAATTCGATGGCGATGACGTGCTGCGGGTTGAAGGCGTGTCCCGAGTCGCTGCCAACCACCATCGGGATGCCCTTTTCGCGCGCCATCTTGACGCTCTCATAGTGCAGGTCCAGGTCGCCTTTAAACTTCTGTACGACCCAATCCGGCACACCGACCTCTGGGCCCTTATGCACGTAGAGGTAAAGCACGGAGATGGTCGGGACCAGAACGGTGCCCATCTTCAACATCAGATCGGCACCCTCTTCATCCAAGAAAGACCCATGCTCGATCGTCGCGACGCCAGCGCGCACACCGTTCTTGATCCCTTCGGTCGCCTGCGCGTGACACGCAACGCGGACCCCATTGCGCTTGCCCTCGTTGACGACTGTCGCGATCTCTTCCTCGGTCATCGTCTGCTTCGTCGAGGAGGCGAACGGGCTAATGCCCGTGCCGCTAGCTTCCACCTTAATATTGGTGACCCCGTACTTGATCTGGAGGCGGGTCGCCTTCAGCACCTCGGCCGGCCCGTCGACGGTGTAGCCCAGCGCAGCCTGGTTATCGTTCCAGTTGCCGTAGAAGTCGGCGAGACCACCAGTGGTTGTGAGGATGCGCCCACCCGGCTTCATGCGCGGACCCTTGATGACTCCCTGCTCGATCATATCCCGCAGCGCTACGGCGATCAGCCCACGGGTGCCGACGTCGCGCGCACTCGTGAAGCCGATCTCCAGCAGCGTCTGGGCGTTGCGCGCCGCCAGGATCGTGGTGTGCTCGATCGGGCGGCGCAGGTCATAGTCCTCGAAGCAAGAGACGTCGTTGTAGGCGCCGTGGAAGTGCGTATCGACCATCCCCGGCATGACCGTTCGCCCCGAAGCGTCGACGACCTCGCCCTCACCGTTGGGCGGCGCCTTGATCTCATCGCCGCCCACCTGAGTAATGTGTTCGCCCTCGATCAGAACGCTGGCACCTTCGCGCGGCTCGGGACTGACGCCATCGATCAACCGGCAGTTCTGGAGCAGGGTGTAACGCTGCATCGAAGCCTCCTCTATAGGCTGCCCGTCTGGGGGCCGCGTTGGAGAGCCAGTCTGCGACGCCGCCTGTATGCGGGTCAACTGCCGGCCGGAGCGGGCGGGAGACCACCTACCGAACGAATTTACACAGCCCGAACGGGCAGCTGACGGGGAGATAACGCCGCCAATAGATGCTGAAGCGGTGTAGTCGCCGTTCAGTGGCAACCCCTAGCCGGGAGGCGACCTAAGATGGTGACCGAAGCCGCCAACAAGCCCACCTCGGACGCGGCCCAGCCCGCCGCCGCATCGCAGGCGGGACCCGCCGCCAAACGCCCGGCTCGAGGTCGATCCGTGAAGATCATCCTGGTTGCCGACGACGAAGAGCACATCCGCGAGCTCTGCACGATGTACCTCGAAAAAGAGGGCTTCCGCGTGCTGGCCGCGGAGGACGGCGAAGCGGCCCTCGAAATGGCACGCTCGAAACAGCCCGACCTCATAGTGCTGGACGTGATGATGCCCAAGATGGACGGCATGGAAGTCTGCCGCATAATCCGCAAGGAGTCGGAAGTGCCGATCTTGATGCTGACCGCGCGCTCGGATGACGTGGACCGCATCGTAGGGTTGGAGCTGGGCGCCGACGACTACATGGGCAAGCCCTTCAACCCACGCGAGCTCTCCGCGCGCGTCAAGGCAATCTTGCGGCGCGCGGAGGGCGACACGCGGACCACCCACGGAGTCGTGCGCGTGGGTACGCTCACGATGGATTGGCAGCGGCGGGAGGCAACCCTGGACGGGGAGGAGATGACGCTGCGCACGAAGGAGTTCGACCTGCTGCGCGCGCTGGCCGAGCACGAGGGAGTAGTTCTGACACGCGAGCAACTCCTAGAGCGCGTCTGGGGCTTCGACTTCTACGGTGAGACGCGCACCGTCGACGTCCACGTGACGCAGGTGCGCCGAAAGCTGGGCGAGGGTGGTGTGGCCATTCAGACGGTGCGGGGTGTCGGATACAAGCTCGTCGCGACCTCCAGCCCCTCCTAGCCCCTGACGGCTAGCGCACGTGCTGGGGGGACTTCAGGCGCGGATCGTCGGCGGGTTCGTGTTGGTGATCCTGCTCACTCTGATCGTGGCCGGGATCGTCTTCTTTTCTCTCTTGGGTAGCTATCAACGCGCCATCGATCGCGCCACCCTGGTACTCCTGGCGGACCAGGTCGCGTTTGGCCTGAGCGAGTTCAGCACCGGCAACGTGAGCCCCGCTGATCTGGGCCGCTACCTGCGCGCCCAGTCTGAGGAGACCGGCGCGTTGGTATTCGTGCTAGACCAGAGGGGGCGGGTCGTACGAGACCTATCGCCGGGCTCCGAGTACGAAAACCTGGAGCTGCCGGTCACGCTACAAGAGGTGGACCAGAGCCACACCGCCTACGTCGAAGGCCATGTCGTGGCCGAGAACGGCGCCCGCATCTCTTACCTCGCGGGCCTCCTACCCCTCGTGCAATTCGAGCACGGCGCCTTCATCGCGATAGCGCTCCGGGACGACGCCGGCAGCAACATCGGCGCGGACCTCGTCCCCAGACTGCTGTTATCGGGCTTGGTCGGCCTCGCGGTGTCGCTGCTGGTCGCGCTCTGGGTCGGACGCTCGCTCTACAACCCGCTGCAACGCGTCACGTCAGCCGTACGCGCGGTGGGGAGCGGCAACTACGCGACCCGCGTGCCGGAAGAAGACGGCGCCGACGAAGTGCAGGACCTAGCGCGCGCGTTCAATCGCATGACAAGCCAAGTCCAGCGCAACCAGGAGACGCTGCAAGACTTCATGGCTGACGTCAGCCACGAGCTGCGCACGCCGCTCACCTCGATCCGAGGGTTCACGCAGGCGCTGCTAGACGGCACGGTCCAGGACGACGAACGCCGCGCCCGCTCCGTCGAAGTAATCGACGATGAGGCGCGCCGCATGCTGCGCTTGGTCGAGGGAATGCTCGATCTCTCCCGCATCCAGGCCGGACAGCTACAGCTGCGGCCGGAGCCGGTTGACCCATCCGAGCTAGTCACGCACGTCGCCGAGGTGTTTCGACCACGGGCTGAGGAGAGCGGGATCGCCCTAAGCGTCGAGGCGCCGGAGGGGATCCCCCACATCCGCTGCGACTTCGACCGCCTCGTCCAGGTTATCGCCAACCTAGTCGACAACGCGATCCGCCACACAACGGCCGGCAGCGTGACATTGGAAGCCAGGCACGAGGGCCACTTGGTAGAGCTCCGCGTCGCGGATACCGGGGAGGGGATCGCGGCGCAAGACCTGCCGCGCCTGTTCGAACGGTTCTTCCGCGGCGAGGCTAGCGGCCGTCGTCGTGGCACCGGTCTAGGACTGGCGATCGCGCGGGAGATCATCCGCGCTCACGGCGGCGAGATTACCGCGTCCAGCGAGCCCGGCGTCGGGACGACCTTCCGAATCGCGCTGCCGGCGGCGGACAAGACGCTTGGGCCGCTAGCCTAGTAGCCCCGCAGATCAGCGAGCGACGCGCTGATACGATGCCGCGCGGAGAGACACGCACATGACCGAGTTGCCGACTGAACCGCGCACCGCACCGGCCGCGGTGCGCCAGTGACGCATCCGTCCCCGCGACTGGCACCGCTCGCCCGCGGGATGGTGACGCAGTGGCTGGCCGAGCGAGGACGCTCTGTTGGCGCCGGATCCCCTGAACTGATCGACGGGCCCGTGCCGCTCGTGCGGCTCACGGCAGATGGCCGGCCCTTCAGCATGGCGGTCGTGCCCCTGTTCGACGTCGCCGCGGACGCAGAGACCACACGGCGGCGCGTGGACCTGGAGCACCAGCTCTCTGCCGTGGGCGCCCATTCAGTGGCGCTCTGGGTGCCACCAGGAGCACCAATCCCGATCGATGACGCGGCCGGCGTCAGCGAGCGCGTTGCGGAGGCCGCCGCGAATCTGGAGCCGGGCGGGCGCTGCGAAGTGGGCTTCCCGGTCACGCTAGAGCTGCGCCGCAACGGCGACGAGGGGACCTACATGAGCGTGGTGGGAGGGCTATCGCCCCACTGGGCACGATTCACCAACCGCGTCTTCGGCTACTACCAACTCGATAGCAGCCCGATCCACCGCTTGCCCGAGGATCAGGAGAAGGTCACGCAACTCATCGACTTCACAGTCCTGGTCGCGAACGGGGTCCGCCAGGACGGCGGACGCGCGGAAGTGGCCGCGGAGGACGCCTGGTCGCTGCAGCGACTAGACGGCCTCACCAACCCCACGGTCGTAACGGCCTCCCCGGAAGAACACCTCACCGACGGGGCGCTGGTGCGAAGAACGCTGCGGGATGGTCTGAAAGCCGCGGTTGCGGCATTGGACGCGGGCGCATTGGCCGAAGGGGAGGGTCGGGCAGTCGCCGTAGTGGGGGTCTACCGGTCCGTAGAAGACGAGAGCGCCAGTGCGGCCCTGCGGGGGATGGACCCCGGCCTGTTCGCCGGGCTGGATTTCGCCTGCCTGCTCGCCGATGGCAAGCTCAAGCCGCTACTGGGCCCGAGGCCCGAGTCAGCGCTGGCCTAAGAGGAATGGTCGATTGGCGGTCCCGAAATGGCTACCGAGGCGGCTTCGTGCGACGCCGCCTCCGCGCCGCACGACGCTGAGCCTGTCGCTCTTTCTCTCGGTTGGAAATGAAATGCCGTCGGCGACGGGCTTCTTGCAAGACCCCGTCGCGCTGAACCAGCTTGTTAAAGCGACGGATCAGCCCCTCGGAATCTTCACCGTCGCGTTTAGTGACCTGAAGCAAAGTAAGTAGGCGCTCCTGCCGGGGGTCCGGCCCCATCGCTGTCCGCCGACAACCTAGCATCGACGCCCCACGCCGGACAATCAGCCCCGACCATCAGCCAAAAGAGCAGAGGTGGTCCGCTGGACGCAAAAAACGAGCCGGTAGAGGCCGGCCCGAAGGCTCGAACGTCGCCCCATTCGGCTCGTTTTGCGGATGTTCTGCGCCGTCCCTCCACTTCGTTACGGATCGACACGCATCCACACCGAAGCACAGGGCCAACAGATGAGGGGCGCCGGATAGTGGCGCGTTGGCGGATTCCACCCCGCCGCTCAAGACTTTCAGGTGGTGCCCGATAGATTAAGCCCTCACGGACCCCGGATATCGAGCCGGCCAACCCCTCCAACTCGTCGCCTGGCGCTATCCCGGCTGCAGCCGACGCTCGCGCGACTTCCTGAGGGATTGTGGCAGGGTGTGCCCACCCGCCTCCTGAACCGCTTGCCCTCCGGAACTCCGATGCGAAACGGGATCGTTTCCGTCCGTCGAAGTCACCCAAACCATATCAAGGCTGGGAAGCGCATCTAGCAGCGATCAAATGAGATTTCGGTAAATAACACGCGTATTCGAGAGAAAAGCGTCAGATGACGCATCCTATTTCGCCTTCATAGTCAACCAAAGGCAGCGGTTTGCTACAGATCTATTCTGTCTCGCCAGATCGACAAAAAAGCGTGGACGGATGCACTGGTTCGGTAGAGCGACTGGGGATAATCGGTGGAGCCAGTGGGCCAGCCTGCATCAGACGACCATTGGCGGCTAGCGCGTCGGGATCAGGTCCAGAAAGCGCAGGAACCCGGGACGCGTGTGGTTCTGCCTCTGCCGGTTCCAGTTCTTCACCTTTTCCGTAAAAACGTCGCCCTGACGCTGGTTCCACCGCGCCACCCGGCTGACCTCCCGGCGGGAGATGTCGCCGTCCCAATCGTGCGGGCAGTCGACGATCCGGCTCAACGACATCCGCTCCAGCGCGCCGCTGTCGGCCAGGGTCACGTTGAACGGATGCTCCCGGCAGGCGACCGGCCGGTGCTCGTAAACCGTGCAGAGATTGTCCTCCGTTAGGAAAATGCAGCGTGGGCCCCGCTGCCAGCGCAGGGCCATCACCGCCTTCTTAGCGCCGAAGCGGATCCACCAAGGGCTAGATTTGGCCAGATCAACCCGATCCTCGTCGTAGAAGCGGATGAAGTCCTGCGGGTCGTTGCCGGTGCCCTCGACAATGCGGGTCACGTCGTCGTCGGTGATCATCACCACCGTCCCGCGACAGCAGTTACCGCAACCGGTGCAGCGGAACTTCAGGTATCTACGCCAGTCGGAAGCAGGCATGGGAATTCCCGGGGGAGGCGCGAGGCCTGCGCTGGAGTGAGGGCGGCTGGTACGCCCGGAGGGATTCGAACCCCCGACCCTCAGATTCGAAGTCTGATGCTCTATCCACTGAGCTACGGGCGCTCGCCGGCAGTCTAACATTGGCCCCCCGTACAAGGGATTCGGCATAGACGAGAGAGCACGCCCCGAGGCGTAACGGCCTCAGTGACCCCGGTCTCCCGTCGCCCGTGCATCGCGACACGGCCTCTGTCCGATCGTTGATTGCCTCCCCTAGGTGCCGCGCCCACCCTCTTCAGAGAACAAAGCCTCAGCGGACCCCGTGGAAAGAGGGAACGCGTGCAGCAAACGATACGCAAAACCCTCGACGAAGTGGCTGCCCGCATCGACGCGGGAGATATCGCCGGCGCGCGCCAGGATCTGCTGGCGCTCCACCCAGCCGATCAGGCCGATGTACTCACCGAGCTCAACAGCGATAAGCGAACCGCGCTGATCGCGAGTTTGGAGCCGGAGCAGCTGGCCGGCCTACTCGAGCACCTCACGCCGAAGGAACGCGCGGATATCGCACCACGGATCGCTCTCGATTCACTAGCGGCGGCGCTGGACGAGTCGCAGCCCGAGACCGCCGCCGACATACTCCACGACTTGGAGCGCGAAGAGGCAGCCGGCGTCCTCGGCGCCATGGACGAAGCGGCGGCTGTGGAGCCGCTCCTATTGCACCCAGACGAGAGCGCCGGCGGCATCATGACGCCGAACGTGATCGCGCTGCGGCCGACGATGACAGCCGCCGAAGCGATCAACTACATGCGCTCCACACAACCGCCGGAGGGGGACGCCTACTACCTCTATGTGGTCGACGCGGCCTTCCGCCTGTTAGGCGTCCTGAACCTGCGGCAGCTCGTGACCGCGGCACCCGAGCGCACGCTGCATGAGCTCATGGACGCCGACGTGATCACCACCACCCCTGAGACGGATCAAGAGGAGGTGCTGCGCACGTTGCAGCACTACGGGCTGCGAGCAGTCCCAGTAGTCGATGAGGTCGGGCGCGTCGTCGGCGTGACGACGGCGGACGATCTGATCGAGGTGGCGCAGCAAGAAGCGACCGAGGACATGTTCCGCATGGTCGGCCTGGATGAGGAGGAGCCCTTCTTGGGGCCGGTCCTGCCATCCGTGCGGCGTAGGCTTCCATGGCTCAGCCTCAACATTGTCACCGTGTTCATCGCCGCCGCGACGATCTCCGTCTTCCAGGACACGCTGGAGCGGGCCGCCGCGCTCGCGATCTTTCTTCCGGTCGTAGCGGGTCTGGGGGGAAACGCGGGAACCCAGACGCTGACGCTCGTCGTACGCGCCATGGCGCTCGGCGAGTACGACCGCAGTCAGTGGCGACGCGTGTTGCCGCGCGAGATCGCGATCGCCCTGCTCAACGGCGCCGCCTTGGGGGTCCTGGTAGCGGTGCTGGCGGGGGTCTGGCAGGACAACCTCTTTCTGGGATTGGCGATCGGCGTCGCCATGCTGGGCAACCTACTGATCGCAGGCGTGGCCGGGGTACTGGTCCCCACCATCCTGCGACTCGGGCGCGCCGACCCAGCGCTGGGCAGCGGCATCGTCGTCACAGCCGTGACGGACATCATGGGGTTCTTCTTCTTCTTGGGACTGGCAGCGCTGCTGATCAGCAAGATCGACTGATTGGCAAGCTAGCCGCCGCTGCTCCGGGCGGCGTGAGTAGCGGCGCTGTGGAACGCTAGGGGCCTGCACCACTCGGAGCAGGCCGCAGGTCGTTCGGCGGGCCGCCCAGATCCTCGCGCGCGATCAGCACCACCACAGCCTGTTCCCCCTCCTGCGCGATGCGCAACTCACCGTTGAAGGTGGGATTGTCGGCGTCGGCGAAGCTGAGAAAGTCGATCCCCTGGAAGCGCGGGTCTCCTTCGATGGACCACGGCGCGACGTCCAGCGCCTCGCGATAAAAGTCGTAAATCTCGTCGGCGGACTGGTCTGACTCCCATCCGACGATCAACTCCCGCACCTGCTGTGTATCGCTGAAGCCGGAACCGAGTAGGGTCAAGCCGTCGGGCAGCGGGAAGTCGGGCGGCAAGGTGTCGACGAACCCTTGGATACGGACGTCGGCCGCGGCGCTGTCATCGGGCTGCAGGAGGACGTTGCGGAAGAAGCGTTGCGCGGCCAGACGCTCCTCGTCGTCGGAGCTGTCGCAGGCGGCTAGCGCCAGCAGCACGATCGGCGCCAGCGCCACCAAACACCACCAGCGCCAGCGACGCGCCCAAGCGACCAGGGGCACGGCCGTGCTATCGCTCATTCTGGGTCGCCTGCGGCATCCCTGATTCTGCCGGTCACTCGCGATGGAGCTTCCTCATTAGAACGGTTGGGGTGGACGGTGGGATTCGAACCCACGAATACCAGGGCCACAACCTGGCGCCCTAGGCCTCTAGGCGACGCCCACCGCGGCCGACCGCAGCGCATCGGCAGATCAAGGCTAGGGACGGTCTTGGAGCGGGTCAATTCAGTGCGCTGGAGCCCAGGCGGGGCGGGACTAAGGCTGCTGCCAGGTCGCCTGCGTTGTCATCCGCAACCACAGCACGTCGCGGGGCTGCAGCAGCGTGACCAAGCCCGCGATCGGCAGCGTGGGAAAGACTATTTCGAAGGCCCGCTGGTCTAAATTCCAACGGAAGGCGGTAGAGATGCTCCCAACCATCGGGGCCACTGCATCACCGGCTTCGGTCGTCGGGCCGGTCCACGTGACGAAGTTCAGGCCCCGGCGCAGAGTCAAAGCCCGACCCCCCGGCAACGCGGCGTGCTGCAGCCAATCGACCGAGGATCCTGGGGTCAGCAGCAGCCACAGCGCATCACCCGGCTGGAGTTCATCCAGGTCGCTGAGGAACGGAAAGTTCGGACGGTGGACGTCCCACGTCTGAGCAAGCGAGTCGTAGCGGAAGGCAGCGTCGAGGCGCGGGCCGATCGCCTCGAACGCCTGCTCGGGCGAGGCCACCCCGCCAAACCAGCCGACCGGCGTGAAGCCAGACCCCAGCGACACCGAGACATACTCGCCCGTGAAGTTAGCCCCAAACTCGGACGTATTGCCGGCCGCATCGATCGCGATCGCGCTCAGCGGCACACCTGGCGGCAGGTCGATGCTAAGCGACCAGCTACCGCTAGCGTTCGTATCAGCCTCGCCCAGGAACGCGCCACCCGGCCCGAAGCCGCTTTCGTCGACGAGCGCAACCCCGGGCGCAGTCACACCGTAGATCTCGACCATGGAGCCCGGTGGCGCGTTTCCGCTAACCCCATCCGTGTCGGCACTCGCGATCGTGGGCGTGTTCAGCACGCCATTGGGGCCGCTATCGGCGTCACTGGCATCGTTGGGCGTAGGGCCGTCGTCGCCCAAATCGATCGCGATCCCCACGTTGCCGAGGAAAGCATTGCGGCTGATGCGGTTACGCTCGCCAGCGTCGTCAGGCAGGACGACGGCTGCCCTGGCGCTCCCAGCGATGCAGTTGTTCCGCACAACGGTGCGGGCGGCGCTGTCTTGCAACGTGATCCCCACTTCGTTACCCGCGGCCGCGCCGTCCGGCATCAGGCCGATCTCGTTGCCTTCGATCAGCACGCCCATCGCCCCTTCCACCACGATTCCGTTGGCGCTCCCAACGATGTAGTTGCCCTGCGTGGCCGTATCCCCACCGATCATCACGTCGTCCGCCGCCGCGACGATCGAGACCCCGTCCTCCGTGTTCGCAACTACAGTCGACCCGCCAGCGTCGAGACCGATCCAGTTTCCTTCGATCGCAATATCTCCCGCTCCTTGCTCCACCGCCACGCCCACCCGGTTGCCCGAGATCACGTTGCGAGCGCCGGAGCTCGGTCCGCCTAAAATTACCTGCGCCGTATCGCCGTGGATGAACACGCCGACGTCGTTCCCGATCGCCCCGGCCCCACTCTGCGACAGTCCGATCCAATTGCCCTCGATGCGCGTGCTGCCGTCCCCCGCGTCGCTCAGCTCGATACCGGCGACGCGATTGCCGCTGATCACATTCCCCTCGTTCGCGCCCACACCACCGATGCTGGCCTGGCCCTCATCGACGATCAGAATCCCGTCGTCATTGGGCAGAGCGGCGCCGTCCGCACCGATGCCAAAGCTGTTGTTGACGATGCGCGCCGTGCTGCTGCCGACCCCGCCAACCACAAGCCCGTGCCCCGTGCGCGCTGGCACGCTGTTGCCAGCCATCCGGTTGCCGCAGTCGACGCAGCTGGCGCCAACACGCGCCTCCGCCGCTCCACCCAGCACGCCGATGCCACCCAACGCGTTGGGAGCTGCCGCCACTCCGGATTGATCCATGCCGAGCCAGTTCCCGAAGAAGCCGTTGTCGCTCGCGGACGCACCCATCGCGACGAGCCCGTACTGCTCGAAGTCGCCGACAATGAGGCCGCGGAATTCCACACCGGCCGCGGTAGAGACGAGGCCGCTGCTCTCGCCAGCCGCATCGCCGTCGATCATCACGATCGGGTCGCCGCTCCAGCCGGGCTGGGTGGTCCCATCGATCACAGTCTCGGGAGCAATGATGGCAGGGAGCGGCGTCGTTGGCACAATCCGAACCGGACCGGCGCCCACGCCGAAGCGCACCTGCGCCCCAACGCCGCCGTTGGCAGCCAAGATGGCATCGCGCAGGGTGCAGGACTGGTCGCAGACACCATCGCCCGAATCGCTGGGCGTCGTCACGACGAACACCGGCCCGCCCCCACTAGCGGAGCGCGGCAGGGTCAAGCTCAACGCGGCAGCCAGAGGCAAACAGAGAACAAGAAGACCGACAAGAGGACGCAAGCGGATTCCCGGAGGACCCCACCACCGCCGTCAATCGTATGGGGGGCGACCATCAAGGGCCAGGCTGATCGCGATCCGGGAGCCCACGCCCGCACTGGCTGGTCTCTCGAGCCTCCCCTCAGAGCCCTTCAGCCGTCGATCGTGGCTTCCCACGCACTATTGCCCGCCCCAGGAGCCCCCACGATGGATGACGAACGCCTGGCGCTCAACGAAGTCTGGATCCTCGTGATCACTCACGACCCCTCCAACTGGGAACTCCCAGGCCTGCCAGACGCCGCCACGCAGGAAAGAAGCCGTGGCCAACGAGACAGCGGCGCCCTAAGCGACCCGCCTATGCGAGCGCAGTCGGTCTAAGGAAGCGGCCAAACAACCGCCAAGCGGGCAAAAACCGCCAGCGGGTCGGCGTAGTTGAGCAAGAAATCGACCCCAAAGTCCGGCCCTGGGAAGTAGCCCTGCCAGCCCGCCACCGAGTCAAATCGCCACACGGCCACGATGTTACCCGCGATCGGCGCCAGCGACACCGAGGCCGTGACCGTCTGGCCGGACCACGCGATCAGATTCAGGCCCGTCACCAGAGAGATCCCCGCCACCGCCTGCACCGCAGGGAGCGGAGCCGTCCCGCTGACATCCACCTCTATATCGACCACGAACGCGCGGATGCTCACCCCTTCTGGAACCCCGCTCAGAATGAACGTCGTTTGCGCCACGCCCCCCAACGCCTCGACAGTCCTAGGGTCGAACGTCGCATCATCGCCGGGCTGAACGCCCTCCGCACTGAAATAGACGATATAGCCCGTCGGGACCGGAGTGCCGGCTACGTCGCTGAGCGTCGCCTCCACGAGAAAGGTGCCGGCCGCCTGAGAGGTCACAGTAAGCGCAAGCGTCTCCGGGGGGCCGACGACCTGAATCTCGACACTCGCCTGGTGGCCCGCCGCCTCCGCCAAGATCGTCACCGCTCCAGGCTGCTCCGCGCCGGCCGCTGAGACGTACGCCGCGGCGCGACCACTGGCATCCGTCACATCTGACTCCCCTTCGCCGCTCTGCACCACCGTCACGCCCTCGACGGTCGTGCTAAAGCTCACCTCGACGCGGGGCACCGGACGGCCACCGTCGTCGAACAGCACAGCCACCAACGTTCCTTCCGACGCCTGGAACGGCGAATCACCGAGATGAATCGCTTCGCGCAGCGCCGTCAGCTCCAGCCGCGCCGGTGGACCGTGCATGGTGAAGCTGAGCGTGGCCGCCGCCGAGCCTGCGGAAGCGCGGATCGAAACCGGCCCAGGCTCCGCGTTGAGGAAGACCGAAGCGCGCCCGTTCGCATCAGTACGGACCACCAGCACCGATCCCGTGACGCCGGCGCTGGCGGGACCGGACTCTGCCGAGCCGCCGCTAGCCGACCAGGTCGGGGGGAACAGCTCGCCCGCATCGGTCGAGAAGGAGACCGACTCGTCCGCAACGGTCACACCCTCGCTATCCCGCACCTGCACGATCAGACGGGGTGGCGAATCGGCGCTCAGGACGGCGCCCTCGCCGGGCGTATCGAAGCTCACCTCCGCCGGATCGCCCACGAACGTGACAGTCGCCGCCCGGGTGCTATCGGCCACGCGCGCCGTCACCGCGGCGCTCCCCTGCCGCCCATCGCCCACCAACAGCGCCGTCGCCACGGCCTCGCCGGCGGCGGCCGGATCCAGATCCACACTGACCCGGTTGGGCCCGCTGGCACTGCCGAAGGCGCCCAGGGTCGTCGTCAGGATGAGCCGCAGCTCCGTCCCGCCCGCCGCGACAGCCGCCGCGTCCAACGAAACACTCACCTCGATCATCACGATGCCGCCATCGGCGGGGACCTTCTTGGGTTCCACTGTGATCGAGCTCACGGTCGGGGTTGCGATTCCAGCGGAAAGCGAGGCGGGCAGCGCCCCCAGCCCGGCCGCGAGCACCAGCAACAACAAAAACAGCATGGTTAAGGGCGGACGGGGCAACGATTGCATCTTCTTAAAGCTTACCGATTATCGGCACCCACTGGTGCCGGCCGTTAAAGCGGACGGAGCAGCCCCGCGCTGCGAGACTGCTCCGCCCAAGGAATCCCCGTTGGGATTCCGACTGTCCTACGCGTTAGCGCACGCCAAGCTGCGCGCGACGGGTCACCGCCACGCCGCCCAACGCAACCACCGCTGCGATGGCCAGGGCCACCGGCAGCAACGGCACGCCGCCGCTGGTGTCAGCCAGACCGCCGCTACCCGTGTTGGGGAGCCCAGCCGGCGCAGCACCAGACGACACGTCAATCGTGACCTCTGTGAGGTCACCGCTGACTACCGGGAACGACGCCGTCTGCGCGCTGCCGTCGATGCTGAACGTCACGCTGGTCGCAGCGGCGTCAACCGCCAGCAACCAAGTGCCGTCCGCGATCGTGGCCGTGCCAGCGGACTCGCCGTCCTGGTTCAAAGCCGTAACAACTGCGCCGTCTGCTGCTGCCGCGCCGTCCACCAGCGCGCCAGAGCCGATGCCCTCGCTGCCGAAGAACTGGTGCGGAGGCGACGGGGGCGCCTGTGCGAAGGCACTGGTCACGAGGGCAAGCGCGAGAGCCGCGGCACCTGCGACTGCAACCCAACGCCAGGCCTTACGAATACTCGCCATGAGCATGTCTTCCTTTCATTTGCTGTTCGTTATCCCCGGTGGGAGCCGCCACTATGGGCGGCCCCCACCGTAGATGCAATTCCCTTACCCCTAGTTGACCGAAAGATCCTGGTCGATCGGGGAGACGACCCAAAGGACGTCCCCAGGAGCAACCGAGAAGTTTTCGACTCCAACGTCGGCGAAGTAGGAAACCCAGCCGGCGTCAACACCAAGGAACTTCCAAACGATCGTGGTATTCGCGCCGAAGATCTCGGACGCAGTGCCACTGAAGGAAGCGAACACGAACTGGCCGCCAGCGACGAGGCTGAGCACCGAGCCACCAACGTTGATCGTGATCGAGGCTTCCAGACCGTCAGTCGGGATCACCGTGCCACCAAGGCCCAGCGTGTAGACCTGAGCGGTCAACATGCAGGTACCAGCCGAGTTCGACTGGAAGGTGGTGGTCGCCAGGCCGTCCGCGGTGGTGTCCGTCTCGTCCGGCGAAGTCTCGCCACAAGTGGTGTCGAAACGCACGAGCGCATCGTCCACAGCCGCGCCATCGCGCTCGACCAAGAAGGACACGGCAACCAGCGCGCCGGTGTCGGCGTCTATCTCAGCGTCACCGACAACCGAGATTGCATCGGGGTTACCGCCACCAGTACCGCCAACCTCAATCTCCACCTGCGAGACGATCGCGCCCTGCTGGGCCGTGACCGTCTGCGTGCCGGAGAAGTTCGGGGCGACGAAGGTCCAAGTGGCCGCGCCATTCGTGGTCACCTGGGCCCCAGCTGGGATGATTGATCCAACTCCTGCGGTCGTGGCAATGGCCACAGCGCTACCGCCAGGAACCGAGTTGCCAGCCGCGTCCGTGAAGGTGAACGTGATCGGAACCGACTCATTCGGTCCGACGGCAGCCAAAGAGGCACCCGCGGTGCTAAGCCCCGAGGTACCTGACGCAACGTCACCAACCGAAGCTACGCCGGTCGCTGCAGCACCACCAACGTTGATCGTGAAAGTCTCCACCAAGGACGGCAGCACGCCGCCCAGGAAGATATTCGCGTCCACCGAATAGGTGCCGGCAGCGGTCAGAGCGCCCGCGCCGATGAAGACCGTGTAGGCACCCGGAACGCCAGCTACGCCGGCAAGGGCCACCGGAGCAACGTCAGGAGCCTGCGCGGCACCAGCATTGTTAGCGGCACCGAAGACCATGGCTCCAGGGTTCGCCGCGTTGTTGGTAACCGTAAAGGTGCCCGCGGCAATACCAGGCACACCAACGCCGTTGGCGTCATTTACCTGGATACCCCACGCGCCGTAAATGTTCGTACCAGCGCCATTGGGGGAAATATTCGCATCTCCCGCGCCAGCGCCAGCCGGTGCTGTCACGATGATTTCGGCAGCAGCGCCGAAGGTCGTGAACGTAATAACCAGCGGGGTCGCCGTCCCAGACGTGATCGTCAGGGTGTGCGTGTCCCCAACGGCCAGGCTCGCGGCCGTAACTGCCACGAAGAACCAACCGTAGTTCCCAGCCGGAATCGCCGTACCAGCGCCCGGAGGGCCAAAGGACGGTAGCGGCGCTACCGCCGGGAAGCCGCCGGCGTAACAGCCGGCTGCGCAAGCGGCCACCGTCGCAACAGCGTCATATGACGTCATTACCGTGTTACCGAGGCCGTTCGCGAACAAGCCACCTGCCGCGATCGTGGCGCCACCGCCATCGCCGCGCAGGACAGGCTGGTTGTTGGCGTCAGTTGCACGCGCCGTGAACTCACGGCCGAGCAGAGCAGCGCCAGCGGCAGCGTTCAGAAGATTCGTGCCACCGACAACCTTGTTGGCCGAAACCGCGCCCGCGATGGGCGCGCCACCGCGAGTCGCGGTGCCAAATGCAGCGTGCGGGTCCGCCTGGGCCAACGCCGTCGCCGCGCCCACGATCTGAACCTGCGTATTGGTCGCCGGGGTGTGACCAGCGTTACCAACCGTGTCGATCTCACACGTGGTCGCTGCGCCCGTGGCGAAGATGACCAGCGGGGAATAGAAACCCCTCACACCATCCGAAAGTGTCTGCCCCAGTGTGGCCGCAGTGACGGCCAGGGCGCCAACGCCACAGCCACCCGAAACGGTCACGTTGGCCACGCCAACAGCGTCGCCCTCATCGATCGCGACTACTGCACCTGCGGCGGTCTGCTTGACGCCGTAGATCGTGAAAGCTGTCGCGTTGTTAATGAGAGATACGGTCGGGCAAGTCGCGGCAAACCCACTGTTGTGGTCACCCGAAATAGTCGGGAGCGTGACCGGACCGCCTGTGGCGATGCAGGCCAAGCTACCAGCGCTAAAGCCGTGCGCCGCCGACGTCGTAATCAGCACGCCGTGCGTGATGCTGGTGGCAGTGCTCGCACCGGCAGCACAGTTGAGCGCAGTTCCAGTGGTCTGGAACGACACACCAGTAAGCACTGTACTCACCGTGACGGTCGAGTTAATCACTAGACCGGCTGTGCAAGAGCCACCACCAGTAGCGATAGCGATGTTCAAGTTGAACTGATCGCCAGCCGTTAGGAAGTGGGGTGATTGCGTCACCCACGTCTCAGGGTCGTTCCCTGTGACACCACTAGCGGCAAGCGTGACGGTGACAGCGGGCGTGCTGCTCGCGACAGTCATTCCCGAAACAACTTCGGGTGCGCTCGGCTGGTAGGTGGTCGTCGCACCAACGGCCTCGTCCTGGCGACCAATCGTCGCCCCTTCGACGCCGACGGGGATCGGGTTAACGTCCACGAGCGGCTCGTGGATCGAGATGACAGGAGAAATACCGCCGGTCGGACCTTCACAGGTCGCAGCGACCGAGCATGCGGTCTGCCTGAAGCCCCACTCACTGAGTCCGGCGGCCGGTACGGCATGGCTCCGGCCGGTGGCGACAAGCGCCCCCGCAACCAAAACCAGCACGAACGCGAGCGCCAGTACGGTGCGTGCGCCCAGTCCTCTCTGAATTACTTCACTACTCAATTGTCTCCTCCTTGAAAGAGGTTCGAAATGCGAATTGGATGTTCAATCACTCGTTTCCGTTTACTCCCCTTGCACGCCTCCTCTTCCGGGCTGGTCCGGGCGATCAGCCCGGGAACTGGGCCGCCCCCGTGCTATTCGCACAGGTCGTACGGCCATAGGCAACGGCAGAGGGCGTAGATCGCCCCCATTCCTGCGGGCATCCTAGGGCTCTGGATCGGGCCGGAACAACGCAACGGGACGCCTTTTTACCCGCGGTTGACATTGCGGTATAAGAACCGTTACGTCACGTCGGCTGGTCACACCAACCTTGGCGAGTGCTCACCGTAATTGGAGATGGTCTGGCTGTGCATTGCGGTCCCTCCTCGGGTGCAGTGCGATGAGGGCCGCTGCCCTCGGACTGGAGTCACTGGCTAAGAGCGCGAAGGGCGCGAAACCTTACGCCTGAGGAATGGCGATTCCGCGATATAGGCGGTTTCGATGACACTACGGAAGGCCATCGGGTCGACGGATGGCGCGGCTACAGCCCTGAAAAAGCCCGCCTTTAGACTGTCTCCATGATGATGGTCACGGCGGCACTGGAGTCGGATGCGGCCCTCGCCGCGCTCGTTACCCAGGGCGACCAAGCCGCTTTCGCCTCCCTCTACGAGCGCTATTTCGACCGCATCTACGACTTCGTCGTCCGCATCCTCCGCGACGCCGACCTCGCCGCCGAGGTGGTCCAGGGTGCCTTCGTCTCCGCCTGGGAGTCCCTGCGCAAGCGCGACCCGCCCCAGCACTTCAAGGCCTGGCTCTACGCGATCGCGCGCAACGCGGCCCTCCGCGAGGTCGATCGCCGCAAGCGCCTTCTACCCGAGTTCCAGGAGACGGACGGCGTCGAGGGCTCCCGCTTCGACGCCATTGCCGACTCCGGCGCAGACCCCCAGACGCAGGCGCAGCATCGCGAGGTCGCCACTCTCGTCTGGGCCGCCGCCGCCGGCCTAAGCCCACGCGATTACTCCCTTCTCGACATGCATCTCCGCCAAGATCTCCAGCCCGAGGAGATCGCCACCGCCCTCGACGCTACTCGCGGCAACGTCTACACCATGCTCTCTCGCCTGCGTGATGCGCTCGAGGAATCCGTCACCGCGGAGTTGCTGCGCCGCCGCGGTGTCGACGCCTGCCAGCAGCTCCAACAACTCACAAGCGGTGCAACGGAGCTAACGCCCGCGCTGCGCCGCAAAATCCAACAACATCTGCGCTCCTGCGACGTCTGCCAGGAAACCAAACGACGCCAAGTCGCCCCCGCCGCCATCTTCGCCGCCATCGGCACGCTCGCCTTACTCCCAGGCTTGCAGGACGCCCTCTGGTCGGATATCGCGTTGCGAATCAACGGCGGCGGCCCCACCCAGGCAGCCGCAGACCCAGCAGCCACGAACGGGGCAGACGCCAATGGCTCCCTCGCCGGCCTGCCGCGCAGTGCACTGACCACGCGTGTCGTCGCCGCCACCCTCGCGCTCGGTGCTGTGGCTGCGTTCGCGGTCGGCCTTTGGCTCGCTTTCGACGGTGGCGGTGCGACTGCTGCAGCGCGAGACCCCACCGACGTCCGCAGTACGACCCACGTCATCGGCCAGGCCAGTGACAACAACCGTGTGCTGGTCGTCTGGACCCCAGTCGACCAGGCCCAGGGCTACGCCGTGCTGTGGAGTCAGGAGTCGGATGAGCTACCGCCTCCCGATGCCAACTTCCCAGGCGCCGCGGCGGGCACGGCCAGCGAGCCCTTGCCCGCCGGAGACTGGTACTTCCACCTCCGAACCCGTGGCCCCAAAGGCGACTGGACTAGCACCGTCCACCTCGGCCCCTTTGTGATTGAGATCGCCCCAACGGTCGCCGCGACATCTGATGGCTATGACCAGGCGCAAGGCGGTATTGCCGATATACCCGATGACGGCGTGACCCCGGCCGACTCTGGTCACGCTACCGCCGGCGAATCCCCGCCCGACGAAGAACCACCGTCCGATCCCGAAGAGTCCGATCCACCGACGCCTCCCGGCGAACCCAGCCCCCACCCCCCCGCCGGTTCAGCCGAGCCCTCCGATGACGGCAGCGTCGAGCCCCTCAGCGACTTGGACAACGGCCCGCCTATCGCGGCGGACGACTTCGCCCAAACCTCTGAAGACACTCCCGTCACCATCGATGTGCTCGCCAATGATGACGTCTTCGCGAATGACACGGACGTAGGCAACCCGCCGACCCTGGATCTCGTTGCCGGTCCGGCCAACGGAAGCG
>Ga0315336_1003398_pt1 | contig 21268 bp, 22 predicted proteins | sample ASW5metaG_FD_204512 | JGI IMG/M metagenome (GOLD analysis project Ga0315336, IMG submission 204512) | Ammonia-oxidizing marine archaeal communities from Monterey Bay, California, United States - ASW #5 | ecosystem: Environmental > Aquatic > Marine > Intertidal zone | place: USA: California... | reverse complement strand
ATTTTACCGTCATTCTTGGCTTTAAATTCTGCTTCCCACGTATTTTGCCCAACAAGTTTTGGGCCTTCGTCAACGAACATTGTGCCATGTTGTCCTCGAATAATAGTTGGAAGACCTTCATCATTGGTCATCACGCTCGCAAGCACAATTGAATGCTCTGCTGGATAGTCAGCAACCATTAAAAATGTATCTGGAATATCTCTTTCATCTTTTTCAAGGTACGTACCTCCAGATGCCACAACACGTTTTGGGTACGCGCCATCAGGACCCTCGATTGCGCGTAGAAATGGAGCGAGCTTGTGATACAACAAATCAGTTGCTAGTCCACCGTTGTATGCAAAATATTTTCTGAATCGAAAGAAGTGATCCGCATTCCAGTCTATTTTTGGTGCAAGACCCCATTCGTGCCCAAGCCATCTATTCCACCAAACGTGTCCTGCATGATCTTTGGGTTGGTGTGGACCTGCGTCTTCATCTATTCTCCAGTTAAATTGACCGCCTCGGCTGTTTCGACAATAGGATGCTTGTGACCAAGACACTTTCCCAATTTTATCTGCAGAGATTGCATCCCCAGCTACCCAGTACCGACCATTACTAGTCCATTGGGGGCCCACTTGTAACGTGCGTCCAGTTCGATGAACAGTATCTCGACATTCAAGGGCTTGTTCAATTGTGTGCGACAGTGGTTTTTCGCAATAGACATCCTTGCCAGATTCCATCGCTTCAATTGCAATTTTAGTATGCCAATGATCAGGAGTTGCGATGACAATTGCATCCACATCATCGTTATCAATGATTTCCCGATACTCCATCGTGGGTGCAGCGCCTGTTAACTCAGCAGCTTGCACTAAACGCCTTTGATACACATCACAGACATGCGTAATGGTGACATTTTCTTCTGCTACTCGTTTCGCTAAATTACTTGCATGCGCCGTCCCCATACCACCCGTGCCAATGAACGCTACGTTTAACCGTTCATTCGCACCTAAGATTCGAGAGAAACTCACTGAGGGCAAAAACGGGACTATTGCGACAGCTTTTACAAACGTTCGACGTGATGGGTTCATTACACGAGAAGTGTAGCACTTAGGCAGGGTCTTGGTCCATATGGACAAGTCCCAACCGGTACCAGTCCCTAATTAGGTGCAAGGACCCCAAGCACCGATCAAATCCAACAAGTCTAGGACATTCACTTCACCATTCCCATCAAAGTCAGCAGGGCAACTCGGTGCTGAATCCGATTGACGGAGCTGAACTTCAGTTGTAGTACCTCTAAACGAGGATGCTTGAGTAATTGAGATAAGATCATCGTGATCATCCCCATCAATATCGCCCTTGGCAACAAGAATTGGATTATCACCTTCATCGTACAGTGCATCGGGTGCTTCCATAGGATAGATAATCCCATCACCATCAAGATCGAGAATTTCTGCAAACTGGACTGAAGCAGATTGTGATAATTGTCGTGAACATAGTTTTTCCTTTGCTAGAATGCGAGCATGAACATGAACTTCCACTATATCGTAAGAGGCATCATTCGCGACGGAGACCATGTTCTTTTGTGTAAACAAAAAAACGGTGATTACACCTTTTTACTCGGTGGACACATTGATTTTGGTGAGGCAGCGAAGGGTGCACTTGCTCGCGAGATTAAGGAAGAAATCGGGGCCGAGATTACGGTTGGACAATTCCGAGGGGCGATTGAAAATGCGTGGGATAACCACTGCGAAATTTCGCTTGTGTTTGATGTAGAGCACAACTTGTCAATTGATGATACACCCCTACCTGCATCCCCAGACGAAGAACACCTTGCATTTGTATGGGTACATCAAAGTGATCTGAAAGAACACAATCTTCTTCCAACTCCACTAATTGATTGGCTGGTCAATGAATCGCACAACAGTTGGAATTCAACAATTGAATGAATTTAAAACAATCACATCTTGCTTATGAGCCCATTGCCGAAGAATACGCAAAAGAGCAGAACGATCCTGCAATGCGAGAGCGTTGCAGAAAAATGTTTCTAAACTCTCTAAATGGAAATCAAATCCTTGAACTCGGTTGTGGCCCGGGCCATGATGGCGCAGCCTTACAACAGGAAGGATGCGAAGTTACTGCGATCGATTTATGCGAACCATTTTTGAAGTACGGGAAACGAACATATCCTGAAATTGATTTTCAATGTATGAATTTAGAGAAACCGCAGTTTGAACCAAATACTTTTGACGGCATTATTGGGATGGCTTGTTTGTGCCACGTACAGAGTGCAAACATCCCTGATGTGATGCGTAGATATATTGAAATCTTACGACCTGGTGGCTATCTTTTTCTCTCTCAAGGCGATTCCGCTATAGTCGACAGTTATATCGTAGAAGATTGGGGTGGAGTGGCAGGGAATGTCATTGAAATCGCCTGCCATCACCGTAACAGAATGAAAACCGAGTTAAAGAATGTTGGCTTTGAAGAAGTTTGCGTTACTGCAATCCCATGCCCTTTTTACGACGAGATGCCTCGACTTATGAAAGTCGGTGTACACTTGTATGCAATTTCTGCAAGAAAACCGATCGATTAATACTGAATTATGCAGTCGTAACAATGCCATCAATGATTGCGCTGAAGGTTGTGCTGGGTCGCATTGCTTGCCCAGCAAGTTCCGTGCACGGCATAAAGTACCCACCGATATCTTTTGGTACGCCTTGGCAATCAATAATCGCTTTGCAAATTGCGTCTTCGTTATCTTCAAGTGCTTTTGCTACACCCAAAAAGTGTTCTGCTAATTCAGCATCGTGAGTTTGTTCCGCAAGACCCTTCGCCCAGTACAGGGCTAGGTAGTAATGGGTGCTTCGATTATCTTGCTCGCCAACTTTTCGTGATGGCGACTTATTGTTCAATAGATACTGCGTTGAAGCATCATCCAATGTTTCAGAGAGCATTTTCGCGTGTGGATTATCAAAGACGTTGCTTAGATGTTCAAGTGAAGCAGCAAGTGCTAAAAATTCACCAAGCGAATCCCAACGTAAATGATTTTCTTTTTCAAATTGTTGGACATGCTTCGGTGCAGAACCACCCGCGCCAGTTTCAAATAGTCCGCCACCGTTCATCAGTGGAACAATCGAAAGCATCTTAGCGCTTGTCCCGACTTCTAAAATTGGAAACAGGTCCGTTAAATAATCGCGTAAAACATTGCCAGTAATTGAAACGGTGTCAAAACCTTCTTTGCATCGTTCACAAGAAAATGTGCAAGCTTCTGCTGGATTCATGATATGAAATTCCAATCCATCAGTATCGTGGTCTTTCAAGTATGCGCCAACCTTCTTAATCATTTCACGGTCATGAGCTCGGTTAGCATCAAGCCAGAAAATTCCGGGTGTGCCTGTTGTTCGAACTCGGCTTACTGCTAATTTTACCCAATCTTGAATGGGTGCGTCTTTTGCTTGGCACATTCTAAAGATGTCGCCCTCTTCGACATCGAATTGCATGAGCGCTGTCCCAGAAGCATCAATAACTTTTACAACACCATCACTTTTAATCTCGAAAGTTTTGTCGTGCGAACCATACTCTTCTGCTTTTTGTGCCATTAAGCCAACATTTGAAACGCTCCCCATTGTGGTCGGATCAAATGCACCGTGTTCCTTGCAGAAATTTATGATCGATTCATACACCCCAGCGTATGATGAATCTGGAATGACACAGTTAACATCTTGCGGCTTACCTTCTGCATTCCACATCTGACCAGAAGTTCGGATCATTGCAGGCATTGACGCATCAATGATGACATCACTTGGCACATGCAGGTTCGTAATTCCACGGTCTGAGTCAACCATTGCAATTCCACCGCCGGAAGTATAAATACGTTGCATATCAGCTTCAATTTCTTTTCGTTGATCTTCGGGAAGTGACTCTATTTTAGAAAGCACATCGCCAAACCCATTACTAGTATCAACCCCAATTTCATCAAACAAATCACCATACTTTTCAAATAACGGCTTGAAGAATGCTTTTACACCATACCCAAAAATGATTGGGTCTGAAACCTTCATCATCGTTGCTTTTAAGTGTAGAGAAAACAATACGCCATCTGCTTTCGCTTGAGCAACTTGCTCTTCTAAAAATGCAACGAGGGATTTTTTTGACATGAATGTACCATCGATGATTTCATTTTCGAGTACATCCAATCCTGCTTTTAAAACTGTCACACCGTATTGTGTTACCAATATCACCTGAAGTGTCGTTGCATCTTGTATTGTCACGGATTGTTCGTTTGTGTAAAAATCTCCACCTTGCATGTGGGACACACTTGTAGTACTTTCGGGGGACCACGCACCCAATCGGTGTGGATTTTGGCGAGCGTATGCTTTCACTGCCTTTGGAGCTCGGCGATCTGAGTTTCCTTCTCGAAGCACTGGGTTTACTGCACTTCCCTTCACTTTGTTGTAAGTTGCTTGCGTTGCACGTTCTGCATCATTAGTTGGTTCTTGAGGATAATCAGGAATAGAAAATCCCTTCGACTGAAGCTCTGCAATCGCGGCTTGTAGCTGTGGTATAGATGCACTAATGTTTGGAAGTTTAATAATGTTTGCTGTCGGTTCTTTTACAAGTTGCCCAAGTTCTGCAAGTGCATCATCTACGCGCTGATCTTCTGCTAAACATTCTGGAAAATGAGCGAGGATCCGTCCCGAAAGAGAAATGTCTTTCAACTCAAATTCGATGCCTGAAGTTGCTGTAAATGCTCGTATTACGGGTAACAATGAATATGTTGCAAGCGCTGGGGCTTCATCAGTGTGGGTATACACGATTTTTGGTTTTTGGGGCATAGAACTGACTATTTTAGCAGAATTAGCGACCACAGAATGCAGAGATGAAATACCAAAGCAACGTTCCAACAATCGGCAGTAGAAATGTTGGAATAAACCAAGAACCAAGCAAAGATGCCCCACCGCTTGCAATTGAAATCGTGTCGTTCACCAACGCTAAGAAAAGTAATGAGACAACACATGCAAGAATACTTAGCAATCGGACAAGGAGTCCATACTGATACTTAGCATTTTCCTCTGTAATTTTTACTGGTGTATTCGATAGCCAGGGGAAATGTCTAAAAATCAACAGAGATGGAATCATCACAACACTAATTGCTGGAAGCAACCAAATCATGCCTTTTGGACCCCAGTCATCCGCGTTCCCTGCAGCGTCGAAGTGCGTCGGAATTGTTTGCGGCAATGTACCCCACGCTTGAACAACAAGGACAATTCCAACAATGATTGCAATCATTGCTATCGCCTCAAGCACTCGATCCGAAAATTTTCGAGGGGGGCGAATCTTTGGACGTGCTTTTTTTTCGAACATTTATTCCGCCAAATGAGAAACGCCGCGGTGCCTAGCGAGTTCAATCTGCTTTTGTCTTTCAGCGTATCTTTCTTTTTGTTCGTCTGTCGTCTGACTGTGACAATGTGAGCAACTCACGCCTTCTTTGTAGTACGGGGATGATATTGCTGCTTCTCCTATTGGATGTCGACATGCGCGACAGAGTTCATATTCACCTACTTCAAGACCGTGGCCAACTGATACCCGTTCGTCGAAAACGAAACACTGTCCATCCCAAAGACTTTGCTCTTCAGGTATTTGTTCTAAGTATTTCAGAATTCCACCTTCAAGGTGGTAAACCTCGCTCACTCCGGCCTCTTTCAGCAATGCCGTCGACTTTTCGCACCGTATGCCACCTGTGCAAAACATTGCAACGCGTGGTTGTGCATCGATATCGATGTTGTCATCTATCCACTGCGGCAATTCGCCGAACGCTGTGATATCTGGATTAATCGCGTTTTTAAATGAACCAATTTCAACTTCATAATCATTTCGTGTGTCAATGACGATAATGTTTGGATCACTGATGAGATTATTCCAATCTTCTGGCTTGACATATGTGCCCACTAACCGTGCAGGATCAATCCCTGATACTCCCATCGTGACAATCTCTTTTTTTAGTCTAACTCGGAGTTTTTTAAAGGGCTGTTTTGTCGCACCCGATTCCTTCCAACTTAAATCAATTAGTCGAAGATCCTTACGAAGAAACTTTAACACGTTAAGCACCCCGTTTCGGGGGCCTGCGATTGTTGAGTTAATTCCTTCCTCGGCGAGTAGAATGATTCCCCGCACGTCATTTTCACGGCAGCAAGTTTCGATTGGCTCCTGCATTGAAAAATAATCTTTAAGTTTAGTGAATTTGTAAAATGTAGCGACTAAAAATTGAGACATAAAATTCTCCAATAAATCACCGCAACAGGTAATTCAATCGTTTTAATACTATCAGGTGGAAAAAACTTGATATTCATGTACTTCTTCTGCAATCGCAACAACATAGGATACCAAGCATTCTCTCTTCTTTCCAAGATATACTGCCTGTATAGAATGAAAATCATGGATTTCAACAAAGAAACAATTGACAGAATTTGTAACGCGGCAAGCGAACTTGATGAGGACTCACGCATATCGTTTCTTGACAGTGCATGCGAGGGTGACGACGCATTGCGCTCTTCTGTAGAAGCGCAACTTCGTTCTGAAATTGCAATGACAGCAGATATGAGCGACGCGGAAAATGCCTCTTCACAAGTTACTACCGGATCCGCATTAATCGGAAGCACCATCGGAAAGTTCAACATTGTTGGTATCATCGGACAAGGCGGCATGGGTTGTGTGTACGAAGCTGTGCAAGATCAGCCAAAGCGAACTGTTGCGTTAAAAGTAATGAAAATGGGGGTCTCATCAGAAATCTCTCTTAGACGATTTGAACTTGAATCTCAACTGCTCGCGAGATTAAAGCATCAAGGCATCGCGCAGGTACATGATGCTGGCACATGGGAAAAAGAACAAGGCACCCTGCCATGGTTTGCAATGGAGTACATTCCAAACGCATTGGAAGTTACAACCTTTGTTGAAGAAAAAAAATTATCTCTGAATGAACGACTTGCATTGTTTCAACAAGTGTGTGATGCCGTGCACCATGGCCATCAAAAAGGGGTTATTCATCGCGACTTAAAGCCTGGAAATATCCTTGTCGATTCTACGGGGCAACCGAAAATTATTGACTTCGGAGTTGCGCGTAGCACAGACTCGGACATGAACGCAGCAACATTGCAAACAAGTGTTGGTCAACTCGTGGGCACACTTCAATACATGAGTCCCGAGCAATGCGATGCGAATCCGCATGACATCGACACGCGGAGTGATGTGTACGCTCTAGGTGTCATCCTTTATGAGTTGATTTGCCAAATCTGGCCGTACAATCTTTCCAGAACATCGATTTATGAAGCGACTCGGATTATTAAGGAAGAAGCCCCGCTTCATCCAAAGCGCGCCAACCGGAAGTTGCCCCGAGATGTTGAAACAATTTTGCTTAAAGCATTAGAGAAAGACCGCAACCGACGTTACCCCTCCGCTGAAGCGTTGGGCGAAGATATTAGAAGGTACTTGGAACATGAACCAATCATCGCAAGACCGCCAAACATTTCCTACCAAGCAACGATGTTTTGCAAGCGTCATCGAACTGCAAGTGTAGCGGCTCTTATTGGGATTCTACTCTTGAGTGTTGGGGTTCCATTACTTGTAAAAGCAAAAGGCGAGGCACAACTGGCTGAAGCCCACTCATTGGCCGCAGAAAAACTTGCAGAAAAAGAACACGATAATCGCATTCAAGAAGTACACGAGCTTGTTGGGTTAGTCGCGAACATCGAAGAAGACATCCGACATTTGCCTGCCTCTGAACACACTCGCGTCGTTCTTCTTACGCGCATTATTGAACGACTCAGCACGCTTTCAGAGCAAACTGAAAAAGATCCCATCGTGCAAGAAGAACTTGCAATGTCTTGGGAGCGCCTTGCGAATATAACGATATTAGAAGAAGACCCAAATGCATTGCAAACAAGACTTGATGCTTGGAATAATGCTATTGAAATACGAAAGAAACTTGGCATCCTCCTTGATGAAACAGGAACGAGATACAGCAAAAGCGGGTATTTACTAGATCTCACTTCGCATTCGATTTTATCTACTCAAGATCGATTACAAATTGCTGAACTCGCAAAAGAAGAATTGTTATGGTGTAAAGAACACGGCGATTTTAAATTGCTTGCGAATAACAATGCGCCATATCAAGAGTTACTCGATGAGGAAATCTATGAACTCGATGAAATCATCAAGGACTTAAGAAGTCAATTGATGTCCGCTCAATAACTTTGAAATTTAGCGCTTGGTTGTCCTGGCCATGGTGGTAATCGCCTCGTTCGTAAAACAAGCCCACTACCCATCAATCGAATTTCAATATCATCTTCAAGCCACCGAGAACGGTCAAGTGGAATAACTATTCGTCTTGAATCTTCTTCCGCATCACCCTGAGCAACAACTACGAGATGCGTTGCATTTGATGCTTCCCAGATTGCCCAAATTGGATTATCTGATTGAAGCGTTTGTTTATTTTCTGTAGAGCTAAAAGTTGCTCTCCAGACTGGAGAGTTATCTCGAAGCGTATCACCGTTTGGATCGAAGTAACTTTTTAAATCATATTCAAACCACTTATCTTGGCAATACTTCTTGTTTGTAAGTGCAATGACATCTACTTCAAGTGCCCTGCTCTCCACATCTGTATTATTGAGTAAACGCCCCGATGAAAGAGTGACGTCATATTTCCCCATTACGCTGTTTGGTGGAGATACTTCTAGAACAGGTCCCCAGAAACCTTCATTCTGGGTACAGCCTCCAAAAAAAAGCAATCCCAACAGAAGTAAGGCCATACGCATACCAATAGAGTAACCCGAGTATGGGTGAGTTTCAACTATAATATGTCGCTTACAAAGGAGTTTTCGATGCCAACAACAGTTACACCAATGCTTGAATCTATTAATCCCGCCACGGGGGAGGTTGTGGGGAGTGTTCCAATTACTCCAGTGGAAGAAATTGCTACGGTTGTTGCAAAAGCACGATTGGCGCAACCCGATTGGAATGCACTTGGCCTTGAAGGTCGACTTGCCCTTATGCAACCTATTGCTGACAGGCTTATCAAAGAAGCCTCACGAATTGGAGAACTCATCACTGCTGAAATGGGAAAAAGCACACCAGAAGCGCAAGGCGAAGCAAATTACGGTGCAACAAAATTTGCAAACGAACTTGTCAGTGCATTTGAAGCCTTCCAGCCCGAAGAAATTGCTGATGAAAACACGCGTTCTATTTTGTATCGCGATCCACTTGGCATCAGTGCTGCCATTACGCCGTGGAATTTTCCGATGCTTATGCCACAACAATGCATTGTGCCCTCACTGATAGCAGGAAACTGCGTTGTCTTTAAACCATCTGAAGAAACTCCACTTGTAGGTCAAGCGTATGCAGATGTATTGAACGAATTTCTACCTAACAATGTATTGCAAATTGTGCATGGAGCAGACGACCAAGGCAAAGCGCTTGTTGAAAGTGACATCAACCTTGTTGCGTTTACTGGTTCTAGAGAAGTCGGTTCAAAAATATTAACCGCATGCGGACCAAAATTGAAACGTGTAGTGCTAGAACTTGGTGGCAAGGACGCGCTTATCGTTCTTGAGGATGCTGATTTAGAAAGCGCAGCGAATTTCGCTGTACAAAATAGTTTTCGTAATTCTGGCCAAGTCTGCGTCAGTACAGAACGCGTGTATGTAGATGATTCCGTAGCAGATGAGTTTGAAGCATTGGTGGTTGAAAAAACCAAAGAGTGGAAACAAGGTGACCCTACAGATGAAACCGTAAAAATTGGTCCGATGGTGAGCAGCATGCAACGGGACATTGTTCTTTCTCAACTCGACCAAGCTTTGAAAGATGGCGCAACATTACGTTGTGGTGGTGGCACGCATGACAACTACATTGAACCCACCGTTCTCACCGGATGTTCACACGATATGCAAATCATGCATGACGAAACATTTGGTCCTATTTGTTGCATCCAACGGTTTACAGGAGATGCAAAAGCAATTGATCTCGCAAATGAAACACCTTATGGATTAGGTGGTGCTGTATATGGGGAGACAGGGCATGCAATGGAAGTTGCTCGGCATTTAACACCTGGGATGGTTGGCATTAACAAGGGTTGCGGTGGTGCTGATGGTACGCCATGGGTTGGCGCTTGCCAATCTGGTTATGGCTACCACAGTGGTCGCGATGGTCACCGCCAATTTACGCAAGTTCGAATGGTCAGCATTCCAATTCATGAGATGAGGTCAAAGTACTAATCGTAGCCTCCCCCATCTGGCAACGCTGCGTCTTCTAGTTGCAAATTCGTTTGAAATCTAAAGTTTGACTCAGTACGATGACGTTCAGCAAAGAAGAAATCTAAAGTATACGATTCGCCATCTTCTAAACCAAGCCTAGAGATATCCACGTACTGTTCCGTTGAACCATGAATACCGCCCAAATCAATGACTAAATAGCCATCAATGAATACCCAGACGTCATCGTCACCGATAAATTGAAAATATTGCGAACCATTTTCCTGATACGTAAATTCAGTGTGGAGTTCAAACGTAAAGTGAAAATTTCGATCGGGTGATCCGCCAGGATTTCCCCAACCTTGATTTTCAATGGGGAAGAATCCGCCGAGTTGCTGATAATCTGCATCGAGTTGATCGTCAAAGACGTAACTTCCATCTTGTTGCCGCACAAGTGTAAGCGTAAGCGGAATATTGATATTTACGCCTTCTATATCGTTATACCACTGGTTAAATGAGCTTGCTGACTCTATGCCCCCTGTCGAAGTTCCATTTCGATATCGAATGCTGTGATCCCCAAGGGAGGCATCGTACATCGTCCAGCAAATAGGTTGCCAACTGCTATCTGTGCATTGCCAACGTACTTTTTTCCCGCCTCCAACAAACACGGGTTTACCGTCGGTGCCGAGTTGGGTTGATATGTTCTTGCAGTATTGACCGAACCCCTTAGAGGGGTAGGCTTCAAAATCGGGATGTCCGTCCCCTCCACACCCCCCGCTTTGTTCTTTGAAATCGCGAACAACTCCTGTAAGTTCCATCGTATCTGGCGGCGGGTTTGTTACGGCAAGCATAATAGACATTGCACTCACGGTAGAAATTGAGATGAACATTTGCATAGTTCGCTCCTTGAATTGTTGTCATCTTTTTCTCGCCTTGTTCTACCACCAACTTCATTCTTTCCATGTTTGTCGTTTTAGTCTTCATGCTTGTAGGGTTCGTGCTCCCTTGCACTTAGGACAACCCGCACAAACATTCAGGCAATTCATTCCAGTGCGTGGTGTATCTTGGTGATTTTTGCCGTTGTCGCATTTGCATAACCTTGGTAAAACCGGTTGCGGCAAAGTGAAGCGTACCCCCGCCCATTTTTATGTTTACCGCATCGAGCAACGTCATCATTCGCTTGTCACGTGCGTGTTTTTCTGATGAATCGAACAAACTGCGTTGCACGGAACCACTCGATAAATCTGTTAAATGCACCCCTGCGCGTTTATATTGAAAGCCAGATTTCCAAATTGGTTTGGCGAGTTCAAGTGCAGCCTTAATGAGGATATGCGTCACGTTTGTTGGCGGGATGAGTTCTACGACCGCTGATGCTGAGTGTCTTGGAGTTCGGTGGTCAAATAAACTTGTGTGAAAAAACACGCGAAGCGATTTGGCAAAAAGCTTTTCGTTTCGTAATTTTTCAGAAGCACGCGTTGCGTGCGAGGCAATGGCTTCGGAAAGTTCTTTCCAGGTAGCGACTGGTTTTGCGAACGAGCGAGATCGCAACAAAGTTTTTCGTTGTTCTGGCGATTGTTCCAACTGAAAGTGTGTATGCCCTTGCAATTCCATTACTGTTTTCATCGCAATACTATTGAATGAGCCCCTCATGAATTCGGGGTCAAGCAAAACAAGATCGTGCGCTGTTTTTATGCCATAATTGCGTAATTTTTTTGACCATTGCCGACCAATACCCCAGATATTTTCAATGTCAACCGAACGGAACATTTCAGCAGGATATTTCGGAATTGTTGCAACCCCGCCCGTTTCTAGGTGTTTTTTTGCATAATGATTTGCAAGTTTGGCAAGTGTTTTTGTTTTGCCAATACCAATAGAAACAGGAATGCCCGTCCACTGCAAAATAGTGGCTCGCATATCTTGCATTATCGCTTCGTAGTTTCGACCCTTTAAACCATTTAGTTTAATAAATGCCTCGTCAATCGAGTACACCTCAATATCGGGCGAAAACAAACGAATGGTTTGCATGACGCGACGCGACATGTCACCATATAGTGCAAAATTTGATGAACGAACGATAACGTCGTGTTGCTCAACACGCTCACGACATTTAAATATAGGTTCACCCATTTGGAAACCAAGTTCTTTTGATTCCTGAGAGCGAGCGATAATACAGCCATCATTATTAGAAAGCACAACGACTGGTTTTCCTTCAAGGTTTGGCTCAAAGATACGCTCGCACGAAGCGTAAAAATTATTGCAATCCGCTAACGCGTACATTGCAACCTGTGGATTGACCATGTCACAACGCCCCAAATAGTTGTGCCCACATCCGGGTCCACTTCAATGGGCGAGTACGTGCCCTGATCTGCGTTGCTTGGTTCGGGGAGTAGTGATGCTATTTTGCCTCGCTTGGAAAGTCGCTTTACTGTAAGCCCGCCATTAATCACGGCGATGACAATGCTTCCGTGTGCTGGCGTTATTGAACGATCAACAATAAGCAAATCCCCATCATGAATACCAGCGCCGTCCATCGAATGCTCACTTGCTCGAACAAAAAATGTTGCAATTGGATTCGCCACGAGTTGCTCGTTCAAATCGAGCGATCGCTCAATAAAATCATCCGCGGGCGAGGGAAAGCCAGCCTCTACCCTTCCACCAACCAACGGCAACCGCAATTCTTCCACCATATCCATATCCTAACAAAACCCTTACACTTGTGCCTGTCGCTGCCAGGGGACACCCATGGATTAGTGACTGTCACTTAAAGTGACAGTCACGTAAGATATGGGTATCATGCCGCGCATGACATATCCAACAGCAGCCATTGAAACGAGCAAGGGCACTATCACCGTCGAACTTTGGGACGATGTGGCGCCGAAACACGCGGAAAACTTCCAGAAATTAGCGAGAAGTGGTTTTTATGATGGGGTCATTTTTCACCGAATCATTCCTGGATTCATGATTCAGGGTGGGTGTCCCGAAGGGACTGGCACCGGTGGACCAGGCTGGAATGTGGATGCGGAATTCAATGACCGTGAACATCATGAAGGCGTGCTTTCCATGGCTCGTTCGCAAGATCCAAACTCCGCAGGCAGCCAATTCTTTATCTGCCTTGGACGCGATCATTGCCAGCATCTTGATGGGCAATACACCGCCTTTGGTAAAGTCACCGAGGGCATTGAAGTTGTTCGCGATATAGGTTCAACGACAACAGGCCACGGGGACCGCCCTGTCGAAGATATTTCGATGACGACTGTTACCGCGTGAAAACGTGAAAAATAGTTCTCGAGCAAGTGTCGTCTGGGTAGCACTTAGTTTTTATCTTGGTTTCCTCTTCCTATGGACACTCTCACATGAGTTGAGTGATATGCGAGCAGTACGATATCCATTGTATTTCGAATGGGAGCGAGAAATCGAATTTCGGAAGTGGGCATTACTACTCTATTTCACCCTCGACATTGCGGTCATCTTATTCCCTTTTTACTTTCGCACTTGGAGAGAGGCAATTGCACCGGCTGGAACAATACTTGTACAAACTGCTGTGGCTGCAATCTTCTTTGTACTCGTTCCGATTGAACCCGGATATGAAACGGTCGGTGTTTGGGGTCCATACTTTTACGAATATTTCGGGCTCGAAAATTTATCGCGATGGAATCATGCCCCATCTTTGCACGTCGCCTTTGCCTTTACACTAGCATGGACGATTGGCAAACGAAGTATCCGACTTGTGCTTTGCCTGATCTGGGCAACTGCAATATCCATTTCAACCATGCTTGTCCATGAACACCATTTAATTTGCGTACTAAGTGGTTTTACATTATTTGTATTCACCATTGTTACCGTGTATCCTGCACTTCAAAGGAAATTCAATGATTCCACTTCTAGCCATTTGCCTGACAGCACCGCTTGAATTTGGCTTGCAACCAATTCCAGATAATTCGCCCTATCGGGAAGAAGGTTTTACAAAATACACCAAACTTCTTGCGCCAAACGGAAAAACAATTTCAATCATTGCTCAACCGGGCGTGCGTGACATTGCCGTTGCAAGATGTAAAAATCTTTTAAAATTTTATCTCACAAATGTTCCAGGTTCGAAATATGGAGCAGACAAATCGGAGGTTGCGAATGCGATGGCAAACAATCATGCAATGCTGATGATGCCCGAAGGCAAGCACCGAGAGGGTCAAGAACCTGACATAGATGCGCAACCACAGTTTGAATCTGAAACTCCAGTGGATGGCTCACATTGGTATATCCGTAATGATTGGGAACATCGCGATGCGGCATTTGAAGAAATTTTTCATTTGCTCCATGACACCGGAATCGGCACATATATGCGTGGCGCCCTTCCACAATATCAAAAAGAGTTAAAGGCAGAAGCGATTCAATCACTCAAGGATGGACGCTGGGGAATTGCCGTCGACCCGCACGTTAATGAATGGATTAATGAACTTCGGAGGGAAGATTCACTCGCTCAAGAATACATTGCATCTGTCATCGATTCGTACTACGGACTTTGGGCATCCTTTGATGAAAACCCTGGCGGGATGTGGGGAATCTATATCGCAAAAACCCGCGATGAAATTAAAACGAAAGATCCGAAAGGACTCGCCCTGCTCGAATCATTTTTACCGCCGATGATGGTCGGATATGAATCGCTCATTGATTCAAATTTTAGTGGCACGTTTTCACTGCAATTTAACGAAGAACTCCCGTACACACACAAATCGCAGTATTACGTTGATGTCACGTTAACAGGGAGCAAAAATACAAATCTACTCGGGAATAATGCAAACAATACATTTCGGGGGAACAAAGGCGACAATATCATCAACGGCGGGAAAGGAAATGACACTGTGATTTTTCAAGGAAAACGTGAAGAGTATGAAATTAATAACAACGTAGTGAAAGATTCAATAAGTAGACGAGATGGGACCGACACATTAATTTCAATAGAGGTCCTCAAGTTTGAACAAGATTGATTGGCACCATTATCTCGTTCGCACAATTGTGGCATTCGCTGTACTGACAGGGCTATTTTGCTTATTCCATTTTGTCCTTACACCATATATGCCAAAAATAGACGAATTCATTCAATCACTTGGAATTTGGGGGCCTGTCTTATTCATACTACTTTTTATTGTAGGCACAACAGTTTTGTTTCCAGAATCGATCTTTGCATTGGCAGCAGGTGCGATTTTCGGCGTGTGGTGGGGACTCCTCTGGATAACTATTGCAAGCACCGCCGCTGCATTTCTTATGTTTTTCATCGGACGACATCTATTCAAAACCCCCGTCGAAAATCTTCTCAAAAAACACCCGAAACTCAAATCGTTCGATGAAGCGGTTTCTAATTTTAAAATCATTGCTCTCCTTCGACTATCGCCATTTAGTTACACAGTTCTTTGCTATTTAGTTTCGGTAAGCAAGGCAAAGTTTTCGTCGTACGCATTTGCATCCATCGCCATGATTCCTGGTTTTTTTTCAACGATTTACATTGGATACGCTGCAAAACACGCTGCTGACCTTGCTGCACAATACAAAATAAATCATACTCTTCCGCCTGGAGATACCTTGACACATGAAATTACAATCTATGGGGGGCTCGTTGTTGCCGTCACAGTGAGTATAGTTGTTGCAAAAGTTGCCCTTAAAACAGTTAAAAACTGCAACTCATCCTAGACCACAAAATAACCGATCCATTGAGCGAGTCATCCTCGTAATATTGAATCGCTGGCCCAATGCAAAGCGGAGAATCGCCTTACCGCTTCGTTCTATAATACTACTGTCCGAATATTAAATGCGCCGTCATCAACGAGTTAAGCAAACAGATTTAATGAAATGATATAGATGATAAGTAGCTACCTAACGTGAAATGATACAATCCCCCCACTACTTATGAAAACCCCAAAAATTTTAGCCTTTGCAGGCAGCACACGTAAAGAGTCGGTAAACAAAAGATTAGCCAAAATCGCACTCCATTCAGCAGAAAAAGCTGATGCGGAAACGACATTTATCGATTTATCTGACTATGACATGCCACTTTATAGCGATGATTTACTCTCAAAACATGGTATACCAGACTCCGTTATCGCATTCAAAGATATGTTAAAAAGTCATAACGGTTTTTTCATCACTAGTCCTGAATACAATGGCTCACTTACTGGCGTCTTGAAGAATGCCATTGATTGGGCAACTGTTAAAGCGGACAGTGAAGAACGCATGGCGTGTTGGAACGGTAAGATAGTGGGGATTTTAGCCGCATCACCCGGTGGACTAGGCGGAATTCGGGGGCTTCATCACCTCCGTACAATCCTTGCAGGAATTGGGGCTTTTGTATTACCAAACCACCTTGCAGTTGGAAACAGCACCGCTAATTTGCAAAACGAGGAACAAATTACAGATGACAAACTGCAGCATCAACTTGATTCCCTATCCACTGAGATGGTACGTGTGATTCGCGGTTTGCACTAAGTATTTGCTACCATGCCCAACATGGTTACATTCATAGCAATCACACTAGGCTCAGCACTCACCCTTCATATCATTTTGTTTGGGATTACCAAATTCTTTGGTAAAGGCGGGCGTGGCACATTCGGGCATATTCGCTCGGCGATCGGAACGGCGCTCCCCACCCCACTTGGGATTGCAATATGGATTGTTGCACTCACCCTGATTGCTCAAAAACTTGTTGAATCGTACAAACTTGAAAATGTAATTCAAGCAAGTACCGAAGGAGCTGTTTTTAATACTGACCAACTCATTTCGATGATTCGAATTGGATGCCTTGTTATTCTCGCAACATGGTTTATAACTCGTAGTATCCGAGCGTTCTCCACAATTCTAAATGCTTGGCATACTGAAAAGGATGGCGTGAATCTAGATACCACCGCAATTCAAGCAATTGCATCCATTTGTGTTTTCATTTCATGGGCTGTTGGTTTTATTGTAATGCTGCAATCGATGGGCCTTGATATGAGTGCGGTTGTCGCTATTGGAGGCATCGCAGGCGTTGGTATTGCCTTCGCGTCAAGAGATGTTATCGCAAGTTTCTTCGGTGGGATTATCATTATGCTCAACCGCCCGTTCAAAGTCGGCGACATCATCAAATCTGGTAGCGCAGTGGAAGGAAAAGTAACAAAAATAGGCTTGTATGCAACCCACCTTGTGACCACAGATAACAACCCACTCTATGTCCCCAATTCACTCTTGAATAACAGCGAAATCTTAATAGTGAATAATCCAGTGAGTGAAGAGTCGGAATGACTCGCCCTCGGTTACTCATCACTCAAATTTTATACGACATTTCAATCATTACATCCCCTATTTGACAACTGTGAATAACTGCTAAAATACTAATCTCATGATTCGAAAAGTACTCCATAGTAAAATTCACCAAGCAACCGTCACCGAAGCTCGACCCGATTATTCTGGGTCACTCACTATTGATATTGATATTCTTCGAGCATGTGGTATGCGTGCAAGCGATGCCATCACAGTTGCAAATTGCAACACTGGTGCGCGATTCGAAACGTACATATTTGAAGGTGAGCCGGGGTCTGGAATCATTGGCATTAATGGTGCTGCAGCACACCTCGCAAATGTCGGCGATCAGGTCATTATCATGCATTATGCCCAGTTACACGATGATGAATATGAACATCACCGTCCGACGATTCTGATCATGAATAATGACAATTCGATTAAAAGTACATTTCTTTACGAGCCGAGCCCCACTGAATGCGCTGTTACGCATTAAAAACAACGTTTCTCTAATAACATATTTACGCCATTTTGCAATTTCCAGTATAATCCCTCCGTCTTGGTAGCCTAGTGCCTAGATCCGTGTTTTGTTCTAGGTAAAGTTAGCCGTCCTGTGGGACGGGAAAAAAAGGTTAGATTAGAGTTATGAAATTGTATATTGGAAATTTAAGTTGGGGAACAACGACTGAAGATTTGAAAGCGCACTTCGAACAACACGGTGCTGTTTCAGATGCTATCGTTATCACAGATCGTCAAAGCGGTCGCTCACGAGGTTTTGGCTTTGTCACAATGGACAACGACGAAGAAGCAAGCAAAGCATTAGAAGAATGCAACGGCAACGATTTAGATGGCCGTGAAATCAAATGCAGCGAAGCGACACCTCGTAAAGCTGAAAATTAATCAAAAAAAGATTTAAAAAAAGCCCCAACCTTTGGTTGGGGCTTTTTTAATAGGGATTTATCTCTCGAAAGCATCGAGAGGAGAAAGAGATTCTAATCGTGAGTAATAGTTGGCATCAGAGGATAATACCGCCCCTCACTTACTGTAGAGCACGCTGTCTCTGACGAAGCATCGTAAGATTCCACTTCGAAAGTTCTTCGGCATCATCTGAATTCACTGGAGCAACATGTAGAATAAAATTGGCGATGCCAGTTTTGCGAGCAAGGTCAATATATTGTGCGGGCACAAATGGATTTCGAGGATTTGATTCGCTATTGTTGAACTCCCACTCTGAAGTGATGGTGTCGCCCGCGTCTAGACGAAATGGTTCTTTGAAGAAAACTGTCTCGCCGTAGTGAGGATCCCAACTTTTGTATGATAAAATCGGAGTATCACCCGATTTAATTTTCATAGATGCGCACTCTGCCCCAGCTCTTGGAGTAATGCCTACAACATCAACTGCAAATGGAATTTCTATAGTTTCACTTGCAATGTACGCTGCATCATCTGCTTTAATTGCTATACGGCGAATCATTGTGACGATTTCCTGCACTGCCCGCGAGTCTTCTGTTGCACCAGTTTGAATGGCAACTGAACACGATAATTTTTCTTCTTTGCCCTGCGGACGAAAATGAGTTTCAGCAATGAGGTCGATATTTGATGGAACTTCCCAGTGAAATCCATGTGGCAATGAAACTTGCCCAGTGCCTGGTCCTATCTTTCCGTGCATTCCAGACGGCATCCACCCGATGTCACCCATCATTTCATAACCAGGTTCAGCAGGATCCCAACCGTCAAATGTTCTCCCACGCCCTTGATGGTCAAACACAAAACCAACCATCTGTACTGCCCGAGGTGCAGACGTAATGAATTGTAATGATGTAACTTTCATTGGAGTGGGATTATGAATTGGTAATACAAAGGTTTGTTTATCGCGAATTCCAGTGTGCCAACGTGTTTCACTTTCGGCTGGAATAATCCATGGTGTGTTGGGGTTCGTGTTACCCACAGCATCGGGCATGACAATTCCACCTTCGCAAACTACAATGCTTGGACCTTCCCCTAGTGGTTTGCCTGCTTCAATCCATTTTTTAATCGTATCAATATCTTTTGTCGAAATGGATCGTATATGCCGCAATGGTAATCCAAAGCCATCTGGAGTCCAAGGTGGCATCAACCCTGTCGATGTTAGCTCAACGATGAATGAAGCGCGGCCCGCAACATCTTCATACGTGTTTAAGTGGAATGGACCCGCTCCATCCGAGTCATGACATGGCATACAGTTACTCAAGATAATTTCTTGAATCCCCTGTTTCCATGTTGGCACATCCGGGGAGGGCTGTGAAACAATGATGACAGCAACCAACCCAATCATTTCATCTGCTCAATCACGCATCCTGTTGGTGCTCGATAAGTCTGCACAATCGGTTGATTCGAAATTGCAGCGTCTATCGCTTCACGTACATAATGTTCAGAAGCTTCATCACGACGATTGCCGGGTGAATCAAAAAAGTTGTTGATAAGTCCCTGATATACAACTTGTGGAGTCCCTGCATTATCGTATGAAATTACAACTGCTTCTGGTGTTACGGTTGCATCAAACTTTTTCACAAGTTCATGTTCAGAGTCCACAAGGATTTCCATCGTCAATCCATACTCTTTAGCATGAACGGTCGCATCCTTATATGTTCGACCTTCCCAAACATGAACTAAAAATAAATCTCCCCCTTTTGATTTTACTGTTTGATGAATCCGTTCGATTTCAGGTGCCATTGCATTTGCAATAGGGCAATCTGTGCTACTAAATACGATGACGTCGACTTCACCAACTTCACCCTGAAAGACCCTAGATTCAAGCGATCCGCGAGTTGTACAAGCGGAGAGCAAGAGCAGGAGAAGGAACAGAAGCTTCTTCATTTATATTATCGAGGTCTACGAATCGGAGGTGGATCTGGAAGAACGTCTGAACCGCCGTTGAACGCAGCATCGCAAAATTGTTCTGCATACGATTGGCATGCAGCATCCCAATTCGTACAACAATATTCATAACCTGGTGTTGTATGCACACAATTGCAGACGCTGGGAGGAATCATAAGTTGGGCACACGCATCGCAGCCGCCTCCACCGCCACCACCGCCGCCGCCACCGCCGTCAAAGTTTGATAATTCAGGTTCTCCAGAATAACAACCCATAATCCATGGAAAACCGTTTGGGTCCTCGCTGTACGGTAGTGATGTGTGGTAGTGATAGCCACGAATTGCATCGGTGTGTCCATGACAATCGTCAAGAGGATTAACTAGACCGTTGTGCGCATCTACGTTTTCAGATTCCCAAGGTCCGAAGATGGGGTAACCATCAAACGAGTAACCAATCACACCACTGTGTCCATCATTATCCATTGCATCGAGCGCTGGGGACCATTGGTGATAATGATATTCACCCATGAGTTGTGGATGACCGTTGTAATCGTCAAAACAAATTGTTGCTGGTGCGTCAATGCCTCCCGCATCGTAGGGGTTATACATCGGCACACCATTCGAAGCGATCGAAGTCGGCCCAAATTGATCTAAATATTCAATGGCCGGATTATTTGTAGGAACCGCAACCATTGGAATTTGGTAGGTTCGATTCTGTGGCAAAGCGCTGTTTGGATTGAAACATCCTGTGGACCCATCGAAAGGACCAGTTGGGTGGTCAGGAATTCCGTTCGTTACAATAATGACAAAGCTATTGTCGTAATCAAAGGTTACAGCTGTATTCGCTGTGAATGGGTGGATTGAATTGCACTCCGTTCCCCATTCGTCGATAAGCATCAACAAATCACCAACACCCACAATGCCATCACC
>Ga0315336_1003396_pt1 | contig 21284 bp, 17 predicted proteins | sample ASW5metaG_FD_204512 | JGI IMG/M metagenome (GOLD analysis project Ga0315336, IMG submission 204512) | Ammonia-oxidizing marine archaeal communities from Monterey Bay, California, United States - ASW #5 | ecosystem: Environmental > Aquatic > Marine > Intertidal zone | place: USA: California... | reverse complement strand
GTATAGGGTAAAAAACGGGCATCAACATGATCTGCAGGCGCGCGAACCGCACCAAAACGCTGGCGGCAATAACCGTCCTCATGGACCACCACCTGCGCTGCACCATCAAAGTAATTGCCGCTTTCTTCGGAATCCGAATAATTCTCATGGACATTAGCGTCCAAGTGGTTGGTCAGGTGTACATCCAGGACATCGAGCCAAACCAGCTGCTTGTCTCCCGGGTTTTGGTGATCGTGCCAGGTCCAATGCGGCGTCAACACCAAATCGCCGGGTTCCATGATCATCTGTTCGCCCTCGACATTGGTGTACCCGGCACCATCACCTTCGACGATAAAACGCAGGGCTCCTGCCGTGTGGCGATGACATTCAGCCATCTCGCCCGGCTTCACCAACTGCACCGACATTTGCAGGGTTCGGGTGGTGGATTTGAAATCGGTGATCGAGGGATTGACCAGATTAACCGTGCGCCTCTTGGCAGCCTCGTCAATGCGCCCTAACTTGATGACCTCCCCCGATTCCATGAGGCAGGAATAGACCGCATCCCACGGCCACAGATGTGGTACCAGCTTGGGGCTTGGATTGCGCCGCCGGGGCTGCCAATGGCCACCCAGCGAATGTTCTGCCATTCGCTTGTGGAGAGCTTCAACTCTGGGGTCTTGGGTTTCTGCCTCAGCTTGGCTCATCACTACTACCCTTTTATTTGTCCGTTCCCTAATATATCCCTTAGGAGTTTTCGAATAATACCGTTTTCAGATAGTGCCATCAAATTACATTTTAGTCGCCTGCGTTAAGCCTGAACAATAGTCGCCTGCGTTAAGCCTTAACATCCACAAAAATAACCGCGTATAAGGCTAGGACATGAAGCTGCTCCGCCTGAAAATATTTGATTGCACCACGCATCATCTCAATATCTCCAGGGCGGTGTAGAAACTGCAGCATACAGCTGACCCAACAGGGCCAAGCATTTCTCGATTCCATTCGGCCCCTGCTCGCCAAGATCGACATGCGTTTCAAGACCCCATAAAAATCGGGGCCTAGGAGGGCGTAAACGCTCGGCGCTCTAGTCAGGCCTAACCCCGAGCATCCAATCGAAGAAACGAGATCGCGTTTCCCGCCACTATCTTATATTGCTCGTCGTCCGGCACCCCTTGCAATTGGGTATCCAAAAGTTTGCCCGAATTCGGCCACTCGGATTCAACATGGGGAAAGTCGCCACCCCATATGATCCTATCCACCCCAACTTCGTGGCGCATCTTCACGCCGATAGGATCATCAAAGAAGCCCCAATAGATATGCTGCTTAATGTATTCGCTGGGGAGCTGTTTCAAGGGCTTGAGCTGGTAAATATCCTCCGCCCAATAGTGATGGCGGTTATAGTTGTGGTCCATCTGTTCCAGGTAAATAGGAATCCAACCGATTTGGTTCTCTGCGAAATAAATTTTTAGTTCGGGGAAGCGGTCAAATAGACCGCTCATCACCATCTGGACGACGGTGAGCGCGCCCCGGATACCGTAGCGGCCAAGCCGAGATACGTAGTCAGGCGGCCTCAAATGCACCGGCGGCTCAACGGGATATACGAAGGCCCTATCCCGCGGCTTGGGAAAGTTGACATGCACGGTTACCGGCATGTCGAGATCCATCGCTGCGGCCCAGAACCGATCGTCTTCCGCAGTGGCGTAATCCTTGCCACTAGGAAATTTTGATAGCGCAACCACCTTGAGACCCGACTCTGCTGCGTATTCCAACTCTCCAATGGCCTGATCCAGGCCACGGGATGGAATGAATCCGACGCCGAGAAGCCGATCAGGATCCGGCACGCAGTATTCTTCCGCCAGCCACCGGTTATAGGTTCTGGCTAGGGCATGATAGGCATCGTTGTTCCTGATACCCTTGGTTATATTGAGAACGCCGCCGACGCCCGGGTAAAGGACCTCGGCATCGACGCCGTCCATGTCCATTTCCTTCAGGCGCTGGTGACCATCCCCCGTGCCCGCCATATCGATCCATTTTAAGCCAATTGGATTGTATTCCTGTGGTGTCTTGCCGGCATAGAGGTTGCTGCCGCCCTGATAAATAGCACCCTCTACAAGGAACCCGTCGCCGCCGTTGGGCATCTTGATGTGCTTGGGCGCGATATCCTTGAAAGGATCTGGTACGCCCTTGGACCAGATGTTGGGCGGCACCTCTATGTGTGAATCAGCAGATATCCGATTGTAGGCCCTGGACATGGCTTAATGTTCCTTCCATTTTTATGGTTCTTCCGCCCCCATTCTATATTTTTGGCATGCCCTTACCGGCACATTACCCATGCGAACATATTCCCGATGCGCCGCCGCGACCACTGCCGGACCAAGGAAGTCCATCCTTGCCCGGCATAAGGGAGCCAGGGGCGCCACCCGCCATGGGCGCACGCCCCCTAGGACGACTCCTTCTTATCTTTATTTTTTTTCTTCTTCATTCTTTGCAAGAAATTTTCCTTGCTGTTTTCCCTTTGACCTTAACTTTACATGTCATACCGACCCTGATCTGACTACGCTTACCCTTAGCACCGTTAATCTTAATTTTGGTTTTTCTCTTCGAAACTTTAATTTTTTTGCGTTTGATATAAATACTCTTACCTCTGCGCTTAATTTTGGTTACCTTGCCCTTTATTTTCCATGACTTCTTTCTCTTCTTCTTGTGCTTGAAGACCTCGACCAGGACTTTTTTGCCGGACGCTCCCAGGTTCTGGATGTCCTGAACACGCTTTGCCGTGGCCGAACCACTCAACGGCGCGACCTTGCGGCCCCGCTTGGTCATATCGGCAATGAAAGCCTTGGAACTGACGGTCTTCAAGAATGCCTTTTGCATGGACTTAGCAACCTTGGACGAAACCCCCGGCGGTAGCGCCCAGACATGGGTGCCGTTCAACGCCGCCATGGCATCGAAGGCTGCCCATTGATCCTTGGTTGCGAGCTGAGGCACGGTCTTGTGCATATCGCCGAACCACGGCCAGCGGCCCTTGCGGATGCCGTCGGACAGGGGATTGTTGGGCGGCAGATGCTTATCGGGGTTCAATTCCCCCCAACCGAACAGGGGCACCACCTTATTCTTCTCAAACCAGTGTGGGTAACGTTTGGCGAATGTCTCGTTACACCGCGAGGTCACAACCATTTCGCCTCGCTCAAAAGCGGCAGCCACTTCAGCTGAACCGCCGTAGCCGTAAAATGCGCGAATCGGTGTCTTGGTCTGGGTAAACCAGGTCAGGACCTTTCCTGCGCCGGTGGCGGGAGAAATCTCACCCCAACGCCATTTCTTGCCCGCCAGGAAACCCTTGAGGTTCTTTATCTTTCTGGTATGGGCACACAGGGCAGTGAAGGTCTGCTCGCCAGCCCCATCAACCATGCCCAAGTAGTTGTAGTCCTTCCACTTGAACCATTTCGGCGCCTGGCCAAGGACCCCAGAAATCATCAGGGTCTGGGCAAACTGGCCGATATGGGTGCCGTCTTTAGCTCGCCGCAGCATGTCCCTGGCATTGGTCTTGGTGCCGCCGCCGGGCCTATTCTGGACCTTGATGCGTGGGGCACCAGGCAGATATTTAGGCAAATGCACTGCCAACAGGCGAGCCATAGTATCGGCCCCGCCACCCGGCTTGTATCCGACGGAGATCAAGACGGTCTTGCCCTTCCAGTTCTGGGCAATGGCCGATGAGAATAAGCCAGAAACCAAAATGCCCCCGATTGCCAAAATTAAAATTAAAATATTCCAAATCGGAACTTTCGAATTGCGAGATACGATTGGCATTTGAACGTCTCCTTGGTTTATTTGTTAGTACCACGATTTGCTTAATTTATATTTAAAACAACCCCTTGGCGAAATCAAATAGCAGTGGATCATTCCACGTAGTTTCTGCTAACCGGTCATAGACGAGGATGATGATCAACAGGCACATAGCCCCGCCCAAGGCCGCGATCCACTTCTTAACTCCACCATATATTACCATCTGACTACAGAGATATATCGGCGCCGCTATATGAAACCCCAGCACCCAGATACCAAGCCAGAACGCCAGTGCCCAAGCGATGACACCAATCGCTGTTCTCCTGACCGATCGAGAATCACCCGCGACCTTTGCCCATGGAATATCAAGAATTCTCCCCGCAGGACCATCCTTACCTTTTATGTTCCGCCAAGCGATTTGGACCAAATACGCCAACATCGACACCACTCCGAAGCCAGAGATCAGCCGCGGAAACAACCCGGCCTCTATCTCCCAATCATAGGAATGGGCAAACATCAGACAGAAAACTACGATCAAGAAAACACAGATACTGAATTCCACCGCTAGGGCGGCATTAAGGCGTTTTGGTCCCGATGAATTGTCTTGAATCTTCATGTTTTCAATTTGCCCCACTACTCGACCTCTTTTTCCTGACCGAGCAGAGAATCGGTTTTGCCAGCCTGTTGAGAGGCCTGCTCGACCATGGTCGAGGCGACAGTTTCCGAAGTGGACCGCTGCACCCGGATGGCCAACCACACGACGACAAAACAAATAGCCATGATAGCTAACATTTGTGGGCGCTCGAACATACGCCAGCCAAAGGAATTTATGGACAGCCAGAAATACTGGTTGAGTTGTTGTCCCAAAACGATGGCGATGATAACCGGCGGCCGCGGCCAACCGTAGATCTTCATGAACACGCCCAGCAGTCCGAAGATTGCCATGATGGCGAGATCTATCACCGACATGTTCGCCCGGAACGCTGACAAGGTGACGACAACGATGATGCAGGGCACCAGCACCCCGGGACGGATAAACGAGATCCGCGCCAGCCACGGCGTGCAATAGAAAGCGAGGCCGGTGGCGATCACATTGGCGATGACGATGCCGATGCCGAACAAAAGGGTGATGTGCAAATTGGCGTTCAGCATTTCCGGGCCGGGCACGAAACCCATCAACACCAGGAAGGCGAGCAATATGGCCTGATGGGAAGAACCAGGGATGCCGACTGCCAGAGTGGGGACGATTTGCCCGCCGTCGATGGCGTTATTCGCCGCATCGGGGGCGATGACGCCTCGGATATCGCCGGTGCCGAAGGTCTCCTTAGCGCCCTTCTCCGATTGATAGGCATGCGTATAGGCGAGCCAATGGGCCGCCACCGTGCCTACCCCGGGCATCAACCCCACCACCAAGCCTATTATGGAAGTGCGAAATACCAGCCATCGGTGGCGGAATACCTCCTTGACGGCGTTCATATATTTGAACTCGAAGTTAGTTCGCTTTATGGCAGCGTCAGCTTGTTCCGAGACCGACTTTCCGGACAGCATCAAGTTGAACATTTCAGGCAGAGCGAACAAGCCCACCAGCACGGGGATCAGTGGGATTCCATCCCACAGGTATTCAACATCGAAAGTGTAGCGCAGGGTCCCGGTGATATTGTCGAAGCCGATCAGAGTGAGCGCCAGGGCCACCGATGCGCCCACCAAGCCCTTCAGGAAGGCGCCGGAAGAGACGATGGCAACCATGGTGATACCAAGGATCGCTAGCATGAAGAATTCGGGTGAGCCAAACAGGCGGATGATTTCCCGTGCCGCCATGATGGAAAAGAAAAATCCGACGGCGCCGATCAGGCCCCCGGTTAGCGACGATAAATAAGAGACTGCGAGCGCACGACTAGCCTCTCCTTTCCTCGAAAGTGGGTAGCCGTCCAATATGGTTGCCTGCCCGGTAGCCCCCCCCGGCACACCCAACAGGATAGCCGGCACTGAATCTGCGGTGTTGGTTACTGCGCCGCCGACCACGATGGCAATGCCTATCACCGGATCGATGTGATAGGCAAAACCCAGCAAAATAATCAGGGTCGGCAGAGAACCACCAGGAATAGCGCCGCCGATCATCGCCACCACTACTCCCAGCAACAATGCCAACATGGGCAGCGGCTGAAACAGTAGAGATGCCGCCTGTGCATAGGCATCCAGAATCGACATGCCGAACTTTACTCCCTAGGGTTTTAATCCATTATATTGTTATGCGTTGTCATTGACGTTTCTGATTTCCTGATAGCATCGGTCATGCCACTCACCTGTCCACAGGGGCCCTAGGTGGTGACGGATTGATCGGTGCATCTGCGATCGCCATGTCATGGCGCACGCCAAGCCGGACGCCACAGGCCCTGACACCAATGGCGACCACGACAGTGAGCAACAGAATGAAAATGCTGACAATGCTAGCAGCTTCGCGATTGCTGACACCCACCGTTGACAGCTCAAGCGCCAATATGGATAGAGTCAGAGTATCCCGGGAGGCAAGTAGGATGATATTCGCGGTGGCGCCGGCGGCGAGTACGAAATTGAATACCGCCAGAAGCACCAGGGTCGGCATCAGCAACGGCAGCCATATTCGGAAATAGGTCCTGACCCACCCGGCCCCTGCCACTCGCGCGGCCTCCTCCATGTCCGAGCCAATCTGGACAAAGGCACCCTTCATCATATTCACCCCGGTCGTGTTGCCCTGGAGGAGTACGACGATGATCAACGCCCAAATCGTACCAAATAGAACGTTGAGCCCAGGAGTGCCGAGAAAAACCCACAATAGGCCCAGACCTGAAAGGATGCCAGGGATGGCCCCAGAGCCCCAAATTATCAGATCCAAAATGCCGCGACCCGGAAACCGCGTACGGACAAGGATATAAGCAACCACCGAGAACAGAAGCGGGCTACCGAAGGCCGCTGTCGAGGCGATGATCAAAGTGGTCCACAGAGATTTCAAAAATACCGGATCGTTAAGGACAAAAATCCAGTGTTCAAGGGTATAACCAAGCGAAAAGTAGCCGATTCGGGTCATAAAACTTCCCAGCATCAACACGCAAAGTGGCCCCACAGTCAATAAAACCACTAGGGACGAGATGGCACCGAAGACGACGTAGTTCCAGGCACCCAAATCTATGAGTCCGGGTTTGAAGTTCCCTGTTATGGTGGTGTAGTTCCGGCGCTCAATAATCCAGCGTTGCACAGGAATAATCACAAGGATCAAAAGAAGTGTAACACTCGCCAGCACGGTCGCTTCCCCATAATTGGGAATTTCATCCCGCACCAACATAAAAATCTTCGTAGAATATACATAGAATCCGAATGGCAATCCCAGAAGGAACTCAGTCTCAAAAGAACTAAATATTTTTAGGGTTTGCAAAGCAAAAACTAGGACCATAGGAGTAATCATCAAAGGAAGGGTTACTCGAAATGCGGTGCGTAAATTGCCGGCGCCACTAGCCCGGGCAGCCTCTTCCAAACTCGCGTCCATATTGCGGAAAGCAGGCGTCAACAGCATCACCTTGATAGCGATACCGTGCCCCATTAGGTTAGCCCAAACGATGCCCTCAATTGAGAATATATTAAAGGGACCCTGTTCAAAAAATGGTAATTCAGCAAGCACAACATTAATCAACCCAATATCTGGGTCCAGTAGGCTGATCCAAGCAATAGTAGTTGGGATCGCCGGAACCATATAAGCAACCCAAAATGAAAACTCCAGCCACCGGCTACCCGGAACCTTGGTGCGGCCAAGAGCCCAAGCAATGGCAAGGCCAATGGGAAAGCTGATGGCCATTGTCAGCCCCCAAATTAATATGGAATTGTAGAGGGAACTGAATACGCCAGGTTTTTCAAAAGCGTTTATCCAGTGGGCGATGCCCCAAGTGCGCGGCTCGACGAACCAATCGGTAGCTATGTTAAAACTGTTGATTAAAAGCAGAATAACCGGCCAGATCAAAAAATAACCCAAAACCAATAACACCACTGCCATGATAAAATGGCCGGTCCCTGCTCTGGAGGGTTTGGTAGATGGGGGCTTACATCGCCCATTTTGGCAATTATTGGCGGTAGCGCCAGCAACTTGGCCGATGCTCATGGGGTGATTCCAATCAGGACTTGCGTCAAGTAAACCCGGACGCCATTTTTATAAACAGCGTCCGGGATCATGAATTTATACGATAATTTGGGGTCAGCGCTGACGTGACCCCCATATTTTCATGATTTTATTTTGAATTTTTTTGTTTCGGGCCCCTGATTTTGGGTCAGCGTCGGGATAAGAATATTTCTTACCAGGCGTACGCCTATGATCTTTCTCCACATGACCAAACGGAATGTCGTTGCGAAGGGACGACCGTGCCAAATTTGGGATCGTGGTGTGGATGGCAGTTTGACCCTCTTTACTTAAGAACCAATTAGCAAAAAGTTTTGCTGCATTGGGGTGGGGGGCATTGGCAAAGGCCGAAATACAACAACCAGAACCGCTCGCCCTTAAAAGACCTACTTTCTTGGGAAGAGACATTTGCTTAATAGGAAGTCCCTTTTTGGCCAATGTCCTAAGATCCTCTTCAGCTGTGCTCACTGCCTTTATGGGATATCGGCCCTTGACTAACCAAGTTTCCAGGATGCGGCGGTCGGCGGAGAAAGTCACGTTACCACCAGTTAAATATTTTCGAACCCAATCGGGCCCGCGATCGGCCGATTGCCAAGCATCGTTCATCTGGCGGATTCCTGACGGATCTTCCATAGCGCCTCCCTGGACTTTTCCCTTCCATTTTGGTTTCAGAAAATCCCATTGAGATTTGATAGTCGAGATTTCAGCCGCACTGATTTTTTTTGTGTTGTACCAAAAGAAATTTTTATCGATGACGCCCGCTGTATAGAAAAAAGTGTGTTTTAGGTATTTATCGCCGTACCAATATTTGCCGCCATACCATTTGGATTTGTCAATTACCTCTGGGTGGATAAGTAGCGGTTCGAAGGGAATGAGTGCGTTAGTAGGAACCAAACGTTGATTGTTTATGCGTACACTAATCAAGGCAATGTCCATGGTATACTTTTTGGCTTTGCGCTCGGCGAGAACGCGACTGGTAGTCCGGCCCGCCCCGCCGCGCGAGACCTCTACCGAGACACCAAATTTCTCATAGAATTTGTTGAAGACATGCCTGTATTGGCGCGAAGGTGCACCACCGGCAGCGATGGAAACCTTACCCTCTTTCTCAGCCGCTGCTATCAGCTTGGCCCAATCCGCTTTAAAATCAGCCGAAGCGGGCGCCGCCGCCAAAACGACAACCCCCGCCAGTGTCAGCGCCGCGGCTGATAAGAATCCTCGTATGGCGCGTTCGGCCCTGGCTTTAGCATGCCGGTTAAAATTGATCTGCACAAAATTCGTCATCGTTATTCTCCCTCTTCCGTTGTTTTAATTTGGATTCTCTCTTTTTGCTTTCGTCAGGCGGCGTCTAAGTCGTGGGACTTATCCGATTCTCTGGCACTGTGGCCTTCGGGATGGATGATCAGCCACACGTTGCTGCCCTCCTCTATGGGATTGTGGCGCTCTTCGTAAATATAGTTGAATCCCTCTCCCTCGATGGCGACCTAAACTTCAATCCCGCAAATGGCTACAGCCCGGCGAGCGCTGCCGCCTCCGGGTGAAAAAAACTCTGATATTCGAGCTTGGTGGGCGTAACGCCAAACTGATGGGCAAAATCCATCATCGCCTCTAGGGTATTCGCATTATCATCTATATTATAGGCCCAGTAATTTTCCCCCATCACACTGCGCTGCTCATCCATCATGGCCGCCGCCCATGAAATTGTCACGATTTCTGGGTCCGACCCATAAATGCGGTCAAACGCCACATCGCGCGCACGGCGATAAGCCTCGAGAAGGGCAACGGGCGCATCCGGGTGTTTATCGACGAATTCTTTATTCAAGCTCACCACGTGGCTGATGGGGAAGATGCCAGTGGCCGTGAAATAGTTTTGCTCCTCGGTCCTGTAATCGGGAAATAGGCGATGGGTGCGTGGGTCCTTGCGGCTGACTGATGGTAGGACATTGGGACCGAGAACTGCATCCACTTCACCAGAGAGCAACTTTTCGTCGAGAGCCGCATCCCGTGACCCCGGCCCGAGAGCAAGGGATTCAACAGTGATATCTGGTCCCCAACTGCGCGCATCCGCCCCCGGCAAAATCCATGTGATGGAGGAAAAATCGATCCCATAATGATGCAACAGTGCACCGCGGGACCAAATTGCAGCCGTGTTGTCCCAAGCGAACATGGCCACGCGTTTGCCCTCGAGGTCCTTGGGCTTTTCGATACCAGCATCAGTGCGTGCGAATATATAGGCCAACCGAAACTTTCTATTGGGGTATGCAGGAATGGAGACGTAGGGATGTTCGTCCTTTGCCTTGGTCGTCATGAGCCCGCCGAAGCTGGCATCCCAAGCATCGATGTGCTCCGGCCCCGTGAAATTACTGCATTCCAGATCAAAACCATCGATGGTTACAGTTCCATCGGTAAACGGACGGTTAGTATCGATATCCGGCTCGCGGAACCCCAATCGAAATTTAGGATTAGCCATGATTTTCCTTTCCCCCCATGATTTCCACCCAGGCCATTACGGCTTGGCGGTTTCTTTTTGATAGAACCCCATTTTCGACATGGCTGGCCAATCGTCGATGGAGAAAAGTATCGACTCGCCGCCGGGCCCATTCTCATGGTGGTGCCATTTCCATGCTGGAACGGCAAAGATATCGCCCTGATTCCACTGCAGGCGATCACCCTCGATTACGACGGCACCCGCTCCCTCGAAGGCAAAATAAAAGGTAGTGCTATTGTGCCGGTGGGCCAGGGTTAATTGTCCAGCCGTTAACAACTGGGCGTGCCAGGCGATTGTTGGCAGGGTCGGGCCATTATCCACCGGGCTCGCCAACATGATATGCGCACCCTCATAGGGGTCCTGTTCTCCGGCCTCGGTCAGGGCTGAAAGCGCCGCCCGGGTCTCAGCCCAAGTGTAGCGCATGGGAGGAAGTGGATAAGGGGGTTCCCCTGTTGGGGGCCGCGCATGGCCCCGGGTTTTTATCCCATACCCCTCAGGCTTTTTGATTTCCTGGTATGGATCATCTTCCGGCAGCCGCTCGTTCAGATTAATGCCCCCGCAATAGCCGTTATCGTAGCCATCGACCCAGAGCGCCGGTATCGCGCCTTGATTCCAATGGTCGTGAAAGGTCCATGAAGGGCTGATGATCACATCGCCCCGTTCCATAGGAAAGGCTTCATTCTCACAGACGAAGAAGGCCTCGGGTGGGGCCTCGCAGACCAGCCGCGTTTCGCTGCGGGTGTTGCGGTGTCCCTGAGTCCGCTCGCCAGGCATCAAAATTTGGGCGTTCATCCAGATCGGGAAATTGCGCGCCTCAATGCCGGTCACCGAGCGCATTCCCGTCATGCCGCCGAGACCAACGGTCACAATCTCACCCGACCGTTTAAGCCCATTGTAAATTCCGTCCCAGCTCCAATAAGCAGACGTATTGCCATCACGCGGGGGCGCCATACCCTCGCGCCTCAACCCTGCGCCGACAAGATGATGTTCTGCAAGGAATCGTTCCAAGTCCTCGTGGGTTGTACCGACGTCGCTCATAGTCCCCCGTCTCTTGATCCCTATTCAGTTCAATGCTAGCCCTTAATGAAGATCGAAGAATTTCACGACATTGCCAACCAGCATTGCATGTTTTTCATCTTCGGGAACACCCTTGAAATCCTCTTCCATGACTGGGACCGAGTTGGGCCATTCGCTCGCAGCATGGGCAAAGTCAGTTCCCCATACTAGTCTGTCGGCACCGACGCTGTCGTTCCGTCGGCGGACGCCCACGGGATCGTGGAGAAATCCCCAAAGATTGTGCTCCTTGATGTATTCGCTCGGTTTGCGATCGAGCTTTGGAATACCCCAGAAGTTATGGATCATGTTCATGTAGCGATCGTAATGGTCGTCGATCTGCCACATGCCGTATTCGAGCCAACCTACCTGGGTTTCCGCCCAATAGATTTGGAGCGTGGGAAAACGGTCCCAGACGCCGGCAAACGCCATTTGCGTCGGTGCCTTCATGGCATCGTTGGTGAACCGGAAAAAGAACCGAAAGGGGTCGCGCTGGTGCATATCGGGACCCGGCTCTTTTTCATAATTGAAGGAGGGCCCGCCACGGCCGAGCTTACCATCACCATGGCTGGTCAAGGGCATATTCAGATCAATCGCCGCTGACCAAAAGCGGTCGTCCTCGGCCGTCGGATAACCTTTACCGCTAGGGAACGAATCGAGCTTGACCCCTTTCAGCCCAACCTCGGCACAATGTTCAAGTGCGGCCAATGCGTCGTGGATTCCACTCGTCGGGATCATACCAGTGGCGATCAGGCGGTCTGGTGCCACAGCCGTGTATTCCTCGGCGAGGAATTCGTTGTAGGCCCGGAACAGGTCCAGATACAGATCGTCATCTTTAGCTTGCCTGAACACAGCGGTGAGTTGGGAGAAAAGGATTTCGGCATCGACCCCATCCTTGTCTTGGTCTTGGAGCCGTTGGTCCGGCGTGCCAGTTCCCGCGCAGGTTTCAAATGTCGGGATCTGTTCGGCAAGGTCCGAATGGAGAACGCCGACGCTGCGGGTGACGCCGATGGTATTAGGCTTATCCCCATCGACGACTACGGCATCAGAACCGTTGGGCATTTTGACCCTCTTGGGCGCCCGGTCCCGCCACTTGGCCGCCACCCGATCTCGCCAGACATCGGGGTTGAGATCAATATGACCATCGCCATTAATTATCTTGTAATCCATTGCCATAACGAATTCCTTTCTTGGACGGTCCTGCCCTACTTCTTGATTGGCGCCCCGACTGTGGGGCGCATATTTTCCTATCCGGCACCCCCTAGTGAGTGTACCGGGGCACTAGGGGCGGGGGCGTCGTATGCGCGCCCGCCCTTGGCAATGTCGCCTGCTACTGAGCCGCCGCCGCCGGCGCCGTCAACTGGGCCAGTTCGTCCAGCAGCCGCTTGATGCAACCCTCAAAATGCTTGAGATGCTCCGACGTCATCGGCCTGGTCGTCCAGCGTGGGTATTCCTTGATGTCCAAGCCTCGGATGCGTAACCCTTCCAAGGTCGTCCGACGCCCGTACTGACGCAGCACCGCCGTCCGGTCGGAATGCTCGATCAACAGAACCTGGATCTGCTGCGCAAGCGCGTAATCCTTGGCCCAGATCGCCTCAATCAACTTCACGCCCGCTTCCGGTACTGTAACTGGCGCTCCAGCCGCAATCGAGCCCGCGATACCGACAAGCATCCCAGGCAACATCATATCGATGGGAACAAAGACCACAAAGTCAGACCCCATGACCCGAAGATACGTCTTCGCCTGGCCTAGATTGCCGTTGGCAAGCTTCGACCCGAACACGTTGGGCATCGCCTCCTTCAGCTTCTTCATCATCGCCGGCGGCGTGGGGTAACCCGAGTATTGCGGGTTGTTGTACAGGAGGATCGGTAGTCCCGTCGCCGCGTCGACCTCCTTGTGCTGCTCGATCAGCTCCCATTCAGGACGGTCCGAGTAATAATACGGCCCGACAATACCGATCGCGTCCGAGCCAATCGACTTAGCGTGGGCCCCCAGCTCGCAGCTGGTATATGGATCCGCCGCACCGACCTGGACAATCACCGGAACCCGGCCGGCGATCCGACCCACAACCGTCTCAGCGATCGCTTTGCGCTGCTCGATGGTGCACGCCGCGCCCTGGCCCTGGGAACCCAGCACAAAGAAGCCGTGCACCCCAGCATCCATGTAAAAGTCCACCAGACGTTCCATCATCGGCAAATCAGGCTCGCCCTTGCCGTCGAACACGCCCGGGACCGGCGACAACATGCCCCGTGCACGCTCGCTCATGCTTCCTTTGCTCTGCTCAAACATTGTCTCCTCCATTAAGTGTCATAATCTGATTATCTCGTACCGTTGTTACCCCTCAGCCCTGTTCCTCGCGATACAGGCCAAGGCTCTCCAATACCGGGCGGTCGCTCACTGAAAACAGGATCGCCGGGTCGCTCTTCGAGGGGTTCTTGAAACTGTGCCAAGCCTTCGACGGCACGAAAAAGCAATCCCTGGAACCCCAGGAAAGTGCCGTCCCGCCATTCTTCTCTGAACCCACGCTAGTCACACCAGACCCCTCGACCACGTGGTAGATGGTCGAACTGGTATGGCTGTGCGGCCGCGTCTCCTCGCCCGGCGCCAACAGCTGCGCCCGGCAGTTGATAGTCGGCATCGTCGGGCCACCGGTCAGCGGATTGGTGTAATCAAGGAGAACCCCGTCATGAGGATCGCGCGTGCCTGCGGCGTCCATCGCCTGCAGCGCCGCTAGAGTGTCTGTCCATTTATACGTATAGGGTAAAAAACGGGCATCAACATGATCTGCAGGCGCGCGAACCGCACCAAAACGCTGGCGGCAATAACCGTCCTCATGGACCACCACCTGCGCTGCACCATCAAAGTAATTGCCATTCTCCATTGTTTCTGTGGAATAAAGTTCCCCGTACATAGCATCTAAATATTTGGTCAGATGTACGTCGAGAACATCAAGCCATACTACATTTTTCTTTCCCGGGTTTTGGTGATCGTGCCAGGTCCAATTGGGAGTCAGCACCAAATCGCCGGGTTCCATCAACATTTGCTCGCCATTAACATTGGTGTAGCTGTCGCCATCACTTTCGACGATAAAACGCAGGGCCCCTGCCGTGTGGCGATGACATTCAGCCATCTCGCCCGGCTTCACCAACTGCACCGACATTTGCAGGGTTCGGGTGGTGGATTTTTGCTTGGTAATCGCTGGGTTGACCAGTTGTACCGTGCGCCGGTTAGCTGCGTCGCCGGCATGACCAAGCGTAATCACCTCACCTGATTCCATCAGGCATTCGTAAACCGACGACCACGGCCAGACGTGAGGCACCAGCACAGCTTGCTGCTCACGCTCCTGCCAATGTCCTCCCAGGGAGTTTCGCGCTAAAAGCTTGTGTAAAGCCTCGACGCGGCGTTCCTGGGTATCTACCTCTACCTGGCTCATTGAGCCCCTCCCTGTAGATTGCGGCTTATCGCCGATCTATTTTTCTAAACTGGACTTCCAGCCGAGACAGACTCACACAAAGCAGCCATCATATCCGCGACAAGCTCTATCGTCCAATACAGTTTCTTTATATCACCATTAGTTTTTTCTATATTAGCAGATTTCATTGTCGAAAAAATAATCAAAATCGCGTGGTGTATAGCCCCCGGCGTAATTATAATTTAGTATTATATTATTATAAATAAACGGGCACCACTTTTAATGGCGCCCGTTTACAAATTTGACAAGTTATATCTATCAATTCTTACATTTTATTTTCTTTGCAAAATTTCCTAGGCTATCATATGTAATTTTACAAGTCATACCGGCCTTAGTGCCCGAACGCTTTGATTTACTCCCATTAATTTTTATTTTTACCTTACGGCGGCCTACACGAATTTTTACTTTTTTCCCGCTCTTCAGTGCCAGAGTGAGCTTGCTGCCCTTTTTATTACGCTTAAGGATTTTACCCTTGACGGTAACCATTACCTTTTTGCGTTTTTTCAATTTACCGACTTTAGCAGCTGCCTTTGCCTTTGCCTTAAGATCCGCAGAGAGATTAAAGGCCGAAGCAACAAGAGTTTGCACTTTTTCCCCTGACATCGGGTTAAAGCGAAGTTTGTATTTACTAACTTCAGCAATCAGAGCCTTATCCTTCATAGATTTCATGAAGGCAGCCCTTAAAATTCTGACTCGGTCTTTTGGAAGGCCAGGAGGCGCCACCACCGAGCGACCAAGTGTGACATAGGATGAAAAGAATTTTATGAGCTTTTTCTGATCATCGGTTTTTGCATACTCGATCACGCTAGGAATATTCTTCAAGTGTGACAGCCTTACACTTGGCAGTTGGTAAAGAACTTTCATTTTGGTCCGGGTCGCCCACTGTTTTGACACGGCCCATAGAATACTTTGGCTGCCCTCTACTTCACCACGTTCCAGGGCGAGTTTGACCCCAGTGCTGCCCCTATAACCAGAGATAAGCTTAAATTTTGTGCCTAAAACATTGTTGATGACTATCGTCATTAAAGTAGTCGCCGAACCGGCACCTGGCACCCCGACAATGACCTCCCTACGCTGCAAATCACTAAATGAATTAACGCCAGCTCCAGGTCGGACTACGAAAACTGTATCACCGTCTGTAATACGGCCAAGCCAGTTAAACTTAGTTGATACAAATTTGATATTGGGGCGACCCACTAATTCTCCAAGATGGAGGCTGTTACCAAACATCCCTATCACGGTCCCATCCCTAGGAGATTTATTGTACATCTCATTGGCGAGACGCATGCTCCCTGCACCGGGTTTATTTTTAACAATGATTTTGGGATTGCCTGGAATATGCTTACCTAAGTGTCGCGCTGACAAACGACTGTAGGTGTCATACCCACCTCCAGGATTATAACCAACATAATGGGTAATCTTCTTACCCTTATAAAAATTTTTCTTTGCCGCGTTGGCACTCCCAGGCACCATCAGCGCTATCGCTAGGGTAGTAACTAGCCCCAATCCCTGGACCAAATTTTTATTCATTACTAAGCCTCCTTGATCATATTATTTGTGTGTTGTTATTCTACTTTATTGGAATGCTCCTCATACCGTGGGCCTCTCCTGCGCGATGTGCACGATCAATCACCGCGCAAGCCTCCGCCCCTCTCATTGCAGTATTATAACTCTCCTCATCGGTTACATTAGCGGCAATTGCCCCCCATATTGAAACTGAATGATCGACGTCAGCTTCAACGTGAACATTACTTGATTTAAGCCCCTTTTGGTCAATACCAAGTTCATCAACAACTTTAGTACGCCAACGTTGAGAGAACCCGCCACCTACCATTAAATCAGAATTGTTACGCCGCTCCAGGAAATGGGATGCTGTTAGAGCACCTAACCATGGCAAATTTTCAGCAAGATGAATAAATGCCATGTGGGCTGCTGACAGGAGTGGTGTAGGTTCTGTGGTTGCCACCTCCTGAGCAGTTGCCCCTAAAGATATAGCTTCCTTAGACATTAATTCGCGATGATCAGAGCCACCACGTGGATCAAAGTAAAGCTCATCTTTTTCGTGCTCCCAAATGACGCGTTTCACCTCCCACGGTGCACGAGCCTGCACGAAAGCCCAACAATCTCTCCTATTAGTCCCATAAAGTACAAGCTGGGTAGAAAAGAAACGGGCACGCTCAAGGCTCAATGGTGTTGAGAAGAAAAACTCAAATTCCGGGGTCTCAAACTGGGATTGAGCCAGTTGAGTCAACTCACGGTTAAGTTGGTTACACAAACTCTCCTGATGGGAGTTTTTATCCTCCGCTTTTATCCTCGCCACAGTGTCAGCTCCCCATATTACTTGTTAAGCTGCCTTGCGATCCAGCACGGCACGGGCAACACGAAATAATTCCGAAAGCCAGGCGCGTCTTTCCTCGGTCACAGCTCCGGTCGGCCAGCGTGGGTATTTTTTTATGTTGAAGCCTAGCTCACGCAATGCAGCACCATATATAGCTCGCCCACACTCCTCGCGAACAACACGGGACAAGAAAGCACTGTGGAATTTGATCACTGCTTCCTGCAACTCCAAAGCGCGGATAATATCCCCAGCATCAATCGCGCTAACCAGTTCAACTCCAATTTCTGGGAATACGGCAAGCGGGGGGCTGACGGTGCCAGAAATGCCAGCCCTCATGCCCGGGAACAGTGAACTCGCAAGAGAAAAAATCTTAAAATCAACACCCAAATATTCAAGATATGTCCGCGCTTCGTCTATTGAGCCCATCGCCAACTTCGCTCCAAATATATTAGGCGATCCAGCAACTAGCTCGGACATGAGTTTCGGACTAATAGGGTAACCCGAATAGGCTGGGTTGTTATAAAGCAAAATGGGCGCAGACAGTTCACTGGCCAGCATTTTGTAGTGTAAGCGCAGATCTTCGGTCGACCTATCAGAATAGTAATATGGACCAACAATACCGAGCCCATCAGCTCCCTTGGCAAGTGCATGGGTGCCCAATTCGATGCTCGTATAGGGGTCAGCCGTGCCGACATGGATGATTACGGGAAGCCGTTTATTCGCCTGGGAGATGACGAGCTCGGCGACATGCATGCGCTCCGCGCTGCTCATGGCGGGACCCTGGCCGAAAGAGCCAGCGATAAATAACGCCTGGACGCCAGCCTCGATATAATAATTAGTTAATTCCCGCATCAACTCGTCATCGATGCTTCCGTCCTCAAGGAAAACCGTCGGGACCGGTAAAAGCATGCCACGAACGTTATCCATCCTCGTCTCCTTTTGATACCTGCCGCGCCATTCCATCAACTATTCTTTCAGTCGGCCGGTGGGCCACTGCCAAACTCACCAATAACGGTTAACGCCGGGAAGGAAGTAATCCCTATATTTGGGAATATGCTCGCCAATTCCCTCCCGAGATTTCATTTTTCACAAAATTCTTTTCGTTGGTATTCGGGAAATATATTTTTGCCTCTACCACAAAGGGAGTCAATGTTGCAAAGGACGCAATAAGAGCTACAGAATGCGGAATGTCCGCACCTCAGTAGCAGCGCCCATACCTCTAACCAGTTACAAAATCACCCGTCTCAAACGCAATGCGTTACTCACGACGGAAACCGAACTAAGTGACATGGCGGCGGCAGCAATTATGGGATTCAGCAGGAGACCGATCAACGGATAGAGCACCCCGGCGGCGACCGGAACGCCTAAGGCGTTATAGAAGAATGCAAAAAATAAGTTCTGGCGAATATTGCTCATGGTGGCGCGGCTCAAGCGCCGTGCGCGGACAATACCGTGGAGGTTACCTTTGACCAAGGTCACGCCGGCACTCTGTATCGCCACATCGGTGCCTGTCCCCATGGCGACACCGACATCGGCTTGGGCCAAGGCCGGGGCATCATTGACCCCGTCGCCGGCCATGGCCACCACGGCTCCGGTTTCCTGATACCGCTTGACGATTGCAATCTTGTCCTCTGGCAACACCTCCGCCTCAACATCGTCGATGCCCAGTTGATTGGCGGTGGCCAGTGACGTCTCCCGATTGTCGCCAGTCAACATGACAATACGCACGCCGTCTTCACGCAATGCGGTGAGCGCTGCCGGCGTAGTTTCCTTGATTGGGTCGGCGACTCCGATAATACCGGCGACGGCACCGGCGACTACGACGAACATGACGGTTTCTCCAAATTTGCGGCGTGATTCAGCCTGGCCAGCAAGCGGGCCCGGCTCAAGACCGAGTGCCTCCAGCAGCCGCGCGTTGCCAAGCGCCACCGGCTGACCATCGACCAAGCCAGTCACGCCCTCGCCAGTCACGGATTCAAATTCCTCAACTCTACCGAGCGCTATTCCCTTGTCCTCGGCCGCCGCCACAATAGCCGCCGCCAGGGGGTGTTCGCTGACGCGCTCGATGGAGGCGGCCAGGCCGAGCAATTCATCGCCATCCATGTCGGAGGCTTTGACTGTCGTCACCTTGGGCTTGCCCTCGGTGAGGGTCCCGGTCTTGTCGACAAATAAAGTATCGACTTTCTCGAAACGCTCCAGCACCTCAGCATTCTTAATCAAGACACCGGCCTGAGCGCCGCGCCCGATACCAACCATTATTGACATGGGCGTCGCTAGGCCGAGTGCGCAAGGGCAGGCAATGATCAGGACGGAGACAGCCACTGCCAGAGCAAACCCCATAGCCGGCGGCGGCCCCCAGACTGACCAGATGGCAAAGGCTAACGCGGCAACAATCACTACCACAGGGACAAAGGCGCTGGTGACCTTATCGACCAATCCCTGGATCGGAGCACGGCTGCGCTGCGTCTCGGCCAACATTTGCACGATTTTAGCCAGCATGGTCTCGGCGCCGATGCATTGGGCCTCCATGATGAAACCGCCAGTTCCGTTCAACGTGCCTCCGATGACCTTGTCGCCGGCCGTTTTCTCGACCGGGATCGATTCGCCGGTCACCATGGATTCATCTATTGTGCTGTGACCATCGCGGATTGCCCCATCCATCGGAACCGTATCGCCGGGACGCACCCGTAACCGATTGCCTACCTGGACTGAGGAAAGGGGAATTTCCTCATTCTCACCATTGGCACCTATCCGCCAGGCCGTCTTGGGCGCACAATCGAGAAGTGACCGGATCGCGGTGCCGGCGCCTTCCCGAGCGCGGAGTTCCAGGACCTGGCCAAGAAGCACCAAAACGACGATGACGGCGGCGGCCTCAAAATAAACCGCCACCTCGCCTCCCGGCCCGCGGTACGATTCGGGGAAAATACCAGGCGTAATCACTGCCGCGGCGCTATAGACCCAAGCGCTCCCGATGCCGATGGCAATCAGGGTAAACATGTTGAGCCGTTTGGCTCTAATTGACTGCGCGCCTCGCACGAAAAAGGGCCACCCCGCCCACAGCACCACAGTCGTCCCTAATATCGCCTGAATCCAAACTGAGCCCACGGGAGGGACCCACCGGCCCATTTCCAGGCCGAGGATATGTGTTCCCATCTCAAGAATCAGGATTGGAACCACGAGTACCAATCCGATCCAGAAGCGGCGCGTCATATCCATCAATTCAGGATTGGGGGGCACTTCGGCGCCAACTATTTCTGGTTCCAGCACCATCCCGCAGATCGGGCAGCTCACGGGATGGTCCAGACGCACCTCTACATGCATGGGGCAGGAGTAGATCACCGCAGGACCGGCGTATTCAAGGGGCATACCGCAATCGGGACAGCTGCCGGAGTGATCTTGGCGGACATCGTAATGCATGGGACAAGTGAAAAACCCCGTCGGCAGGTTAACCGTCGACGGGGGCCCGTCAGCGGGGCACTGATCACTGGCGTCTACCGCGTGCTGGCCCTTATGTTGGTCGTCGTCAGTCATGGTTTTGCCCTCCCTGAAAAAATAATAGCTCCGAGCGCAATATCGATCTTCTCGGCCGCTCTTCCCCTCACTTTCTAGGCCTGATTACTATGTCTTGAATTTCACCGCCTCGGTCGGTTGCACGAACTTGCCCAGCGCGTTTCTTTCTATGTAATCTGAAAACACTAGGTGTTTCGGCACTTTGTAATTAGCCAAGGTTTGCTTGCAGTGCCGCGTAATTTCATCCCTGGTCACTGTGCTGCCAGGATTGCGAACAATGATGGCCTTGATGGCCTCACCCCATTCGTGGTCCGGCACACCGAAGACGGCGGCATCATCGATGCCATCCATGGCAAGAAGGGTGGCTTCAATTTCACGGGGCGCGACGTTGATGGAACCAGTTTTGATGAGATCCTTGGTCCGGCCGACGATGTATAGGTAACCGTCTTCATCGAACCGGCCAATATCACCAGTGTAGAACCAGCCATCTCTTATGATCGAGGCCTCGAGTTCGGGGTTTTTGTA